>WNFX01006636.1_pt1 | contig 19490 bp, 22 predicted proteins | sample 5400111 | NCBI WGS metagenome assembly WNFX01 (sample SAMN13153363, study PRJNA577476) | soil metagenome | isolation source: 40 cm soil or saprolite under grassland replicate 1 | place: USA:California | collected 2016-06-15 | reverse complement strand
AGGAGATAACGGCGCGAGATATCGCCGATGCGCTCTCCACGAAAGTCGGGAAAGCACTGCCATGGATTGTTGTGCGCGACGCGCTGACGATGGCATTCAACGCTCGTTTTGTGGAACGCAATGGTCCATGGCCTTGCGATTACGCGGGAGCACGGATGGTCACGGTGGCGCGGCGTGCCGAGCAGGTTCCACAGCAGCCGGTACCTGCCGGGAGAATAGAGAAAGATACCACGGGTGCGGTGCGTGAAGCTGTACGTGAGCCTGCACCTACACTTGCGTATGCTCCTGTTGTTCCAGGGGCGGGAATGCTTGTAGCTCATGCGACCCTGAGCGTCAGTCAGCTGCAGGATTTGGACGAGCAGATTGCTGCTCTGACGAAGGCCTGTGTTGACTATTTTGGGGTCGAGCCAGCTTTTTCGCTGCGGATAGAGGTACAGCCGAAGTTTCCGGTGAGAGGGGAGCATGTTGAGAAGGTGAATCGGATCTTGGAGGAGGTTTCGGCGGAATTGAGGCTTGGGTAGGGGAGCAGCACGTAACGTGCCAGATGCTCCCTCTCTTTGCGGCGACTGGGATACCTGAGTAGTTACACGAGAGCTTTTCTTGTCTCCTATCTGCTATTACGAAGTTGGCGCGCTATTGCGTCGGCTTGCTCAGTTTCTTTGATCTTCCAAGCATCCTAAGCGCATAGGCCTTGCGAGCATAGCCAAGAGCATTGTTGGGGTCAAGGCGAATGGCTTGTTCAGCCGCCCTGAGCGCCTCTTCGTAACGCTTGAGTTCATTGAGCGCATCAGTCTTGCGATCATAGGAGAGAGCATTGTTGGGGTCAAGGCGAATGGCTTGTTCAGCAGGACTGAGTGCCTCTTCGTAACGCTTGAGTCCATTGAGCGCATCAGCGTTGCGAGCATAGCCAAGAGCATTGTTGGGGTTAAGGCGAATGGCTTGCTCATAGGCCCTTAACGCCTCTTCGTAGCGTTTAAGATCCCGCAAGGAGTCGCCTTCATGTATCCATTGCTCTTTGGTCTTCGCAAGTACTGTGGGAGCAATAGTTTGAACGCCAGTTGGAGGGGGAGTCGTATATACTGGAGAGGTATGCCCTGCAAATGTGGCTGCGGACTGCAAGGCGCTGATGAAAGAAGAGACGTTTGCATACCGGTCAGCACGTTGTTTTGCCATGGCTTTGAGGATAACTTGCTCGAGAGAAAGAGAAACATGTGGATTGAGGTGTGTTGGAGCAAGTGGTTGCTCAGTGATATGCTTGAACCCCATGGAGATGAAATCAGGGGCGGAAAAGGGTTGACGCCCGGTGAGCAGTTCATAAGCGATGCAGCCTAATGCGTATTGATCACTCTCCTTACTGACCATCCCTTGAAACTGTTCTGGGGCCATATAGGGTGGCGTCCCTCCAATGACGGTAACGTGTTTGATACTTGCTGTAGATAACATGGTGGCAATACCGAAATCGGCAAGCAGGGCATCACCCTGGGCATTGAAGAGAATGTTTTCAGGTTTGAGATCCCGATGAATAATGTTCTGTTGATGGGCATAGTGAAGTGCCTGGCCAATCTGTGAGAGAATCGTTCCTGCTTCGTCCAATGATAACAGACGAGGAGACTGTCCCTTGAGATGCTCACGGAGAGAACCACGAGAAGCATACTCTGCCATGAGGTAGGGGAATCCCTCACTAAAGCCAACATCGATAATAGAGAGAATATGGTGATGCTTGAGCTTCTCAAGGAATTGAGCTTCCTGAAGAAATTGCTCTCGTTCCTTTGAGGAGCTTAAATAGGCATGCAATATTTTGATCGCAACAGTTCGCTCTCTAAGAATGAAATGTTGGGCCTGATAGACGCTGCCAAATGCGCCACTGCTGATTTCACTAACTACACGGTAGTTGCCAATCTGCTTCCCAATGAAGCCGTTTATGTCAGCCATAATGCTCTACCCCGAAAACTGCATTTATATTCATGCCGTGTAAATCGCATAGGTTCCAAGCCTAGTATAGATGTATTGAGTGATTTTATCAAGAAGAAATAACAAACCAGAGAGAGTGCTCTGTAAAAGTAGTGCGTAATCTGCTACAATGCCTAGCATAAGCAGACAAAGAAGGAAACGAGGAACTACACATGGTAGCCAATAGACATGAAAGTAGTGATGGCCTATACATGACAGTCGAGCAATACCTGGTCCTCGATGAAAGTAGCGACGCCAAGTATGAGTATCTTGATGGGTATGCCTATATGCTGCGTCCGCCATCTAGTGCCTATGATGATCATGCGGTACCCGGACCGCGACGAATCAGCGTCGCATTCCTGTCGAGGCCATTGAGCGTATCCGCAAAACAGCAGGGCCACTGCAGCGCTGCGCCATCTACGCACGAGTCTCTCGCGCCAAAGAGCAACAAGAAGGAAACTTGACGCGGCAGGTGGAACGCTTGCGGAGTGTGGCAAACGAACGAGGCTATCAAGTCACAACCGTCATCAGTGAGCAAGCTTCCTCTCTGAACGAGAAGCGGAACGGTCTGAAGAAACTCTTTTCCCTTATCGATCAGCAAGCGATTGATCTGGTCCTGATTGAATCTCCTGATCGGTTGGTGTGCTTTGGTTTTGGCTATCTCGAAGAGGCGTTTGGGTGGAGACAGGTGCGCATAGAAGTGGTTGAACCACCTAAGGCGCAGACCCCAACCGAAGAGTTGGTGGCCGATGTACTCAGTATGGTCACCGTCTTTTCGGGCAGGGTATACGGCAGCCGAGCGAAAAAAATTCGCTCTTGTGTGTCCCATGCCCTCAAGGATTGCTTGAAAGCAGAGGCAGAAGAAACTGAGGAACCAAATGGGACAGACGGCCAGAACGACCAAACTCCTGCTTGATCTCTCCGCCCGCGGGCAGGGAGGCACGAATACGGGCAAACGAAGCCATCTCCAAGAGACGGTCAAGGTCCTGGATGCCGCCCGCCAGTTCTATCTGGACTTTTTTCTGGCTCATGCCGACAAGGTGATGGAGCGAGTGCAAGTCATCTCCAAAAAGACAGGCGAGGTGAGTGAAGGACTGATCTCCGCGGACAAACTGCTGACCTGGGCCGAGTTTGAAACAATCGAAACGAGCACCCATCCGAATCCGCAGGCTGCATGGAATTTCAGTCAAGCATTCCCCGATTTTCCCAACCGTTACCGTCGCTCAGTGATTAAGGATGTGCTCGGTAAAGCTCGTGCGTATCTGACAGCCCTGATCAGATGGAGAGCATCAGGAAAACGGAAAGGCAAACCAGGACGACCCACGCCTCGCAATCATCCGACCCTCTACGACGGCACCTATGCTCTGGATCTTGGCACCCTGGATCTGCGCAAGAGCTTTGTCCGACTCAAAGTCTACACGGGTTCCCAGTGGAAGTGGGTCCACTATCCGACGCACTATAACCGCTATTTTGAGCGCCGACGGGCCGAAGACGGATGGGAAACGGGGAGTCCAAAACTGGTTCTGAACAAGCAGAGGGCAGCCATCCACTTCTTGCAAACGAAGATGATCACGGCGAAAAAGATTGTGGAGAGTAAGCGCGATCCTGATCTAGTGACTGTCGCAGTCGATTTGAATGTCAAGTTTCTCGCCGTGATTACGGTGCGTCAGCATGGCACCATCTTAGCCACCCGCTTTGTCTCCGATCAGGGCCTCGACCAACACCGCTATCGGCACCTCAAACGGATAGCAAAGAAACAATGGCAATCCGGCAGGTCTGTGAAGGAAGAGCGAAGCAATCAGCAATTATGGGCACATATCCGTCGGCAGAATCAGGACAGTGCCCACCGGACGGCGCGGGCGATTGTGGAGGTCTGTGAGCAGTATCCTGGCTGTGTGCTCGTGTTTGAACGGTTGCGCGTGATCAAGCCAAAGGGCGGCAGCAAGTCGAGGAGACTTAACCGCAAACAGGCCAACCACTTAAAAGGGAAAATCACCCAGTTCGCGAAAGAAAAAGCGTATGCATTAGGCGTCGTAAGTGTCGAAGTCAATCCGCATGGCACCAGTCAGTATTGTTCCCGTTGTGGAGCCAAAGGGCTGAGGTTCAGCCTGGTGGCAGGCCAACGGATCAGAGGCAAAGGGGGCAAGCTCTTCTGGTGTCCCGTTTGTCACTACGAGTGCCATGCCGACTTCAACGCCAGCGTCAATGTCCATCACAGTTTTTGGCACGAGTTTCATTGGCAGCCTCCCATCAAGGGGAGCGGCTGAACGCCCTGTCTGGCTAGAGGTCAGATGGGAGAAGGCTGGGGAGGGCAATCCCGGTGATCCAGCCCAGGCCCGTAGGCAAATGAGCCTACATGTTCAAAGTGGTGGGGCTGTTGCTGGTCCAACGGGGGCACGATTCAGACTCCATGCTCTCTCGGACATGACCCGTTTCTTTAACCTGTTGGAATGGTGGAGAATCGCTGGCAGGTTGTATGGAAATGGGGCGGCACAAACAGCTTTTGTCTAGCTCTGTCTACAGATTTGGACAACGGTTGACACCACGAGAGACGCTACTTCTATCCAGATGTGACAGTTGCTTGTGGCGAACAAGACGAGAAGATGCTCAAAAATCCGGTTGTGGTGATCGAAGTGTTGTCGCCATCCACCGAGAAACGAGATCGCGGTGCGAAGTTCAAGACGTATAAGCGACTCTCTTCTCTTCAAGAATACGTCCTGATTGGCAGTGAGTACAAAGCCATTGAAGTGTATCGGCGCGAGAGTACGTTCTGGAAACAGTACGACTACCAGGAAGGGGGTATGATAGAACTTATCTCTATCGGAGTGCGTTTCTCCTTCGAGCGCGTCTATCGTGGCGTGCGTATTCCTTAATTTTGCATCCTTCTCTTCACGTTTTGCTGTTGAGATGATACAATCTATCACAGCAATAATCCTGAGAGAGGAGGGGAACTGTGCCAGACTATGTACACATTATCGTCGAGCGTGATGAGCACGTTGGCATCGTCACCTTGAATCGACCGCAGGAACGCAATGCCCTGAACTTTCAGCTCATCAGCGAACTCATTGATGCGCTGGAAGCGTTTGATAACGATCAGGAGATTCGCTGCATCATCATCACGGGAGCAGGTGAGCAAGCCTTCGCCGCCGGAGGTGACATCAAAGAAATGGTTGCCCAGTCACCGGCAACCATGCTCGCGAGTGGTTTTGATGACTGGTGGAAACGTATACGGCGCATTCGCAAACCCCTCATTGCGGCAGTTGGTGGCTATGCACTGGGTGGAGGCTGCGAACTAGCCATGCATTGTGACCTGATTGTCGCTGCGGAGAACGCACGCTTTGGTCAGCCGGAAATTCTCATCGGCGTCATCCCCGGCGCAGGTGGCACGCAGCACTTGCCTCGCACTCTGGGAAAATATCGGGCAATGGAGATAGTCCTGACCGGTGAACAGGTGACAGCACAGGAGATGGCGAAGCGCGGACTAGTCAATCGCGTCGTCCCCAGAGGTCACCACTTGCATGAGGCACTCCAGCTTGCCAAAACCATAGCGGAGCAAGCAACTCTGGCCGTCCTCCTGGCCAAAGCCAGCATATTGGCCGCCTTCGAGACTTCCCTGGAAGAGGGCCTCAACATCGAACATCAGAACTTCTCTCTCCTTTTTGCCAGCCAAGATCGGCGCGAAGGGATGCAAGCCTTTATCGAGAAACGCAAAGCAGAGTTTCATGGAAAATAACCAGGAGGTATCTCATGCTCACCACTTCCTATTGGCCCGCTGATACATCTAGCCCTGTCGAGGAGAAAACGGTAGGAGACATCCTGCGCGAAGCCGCCGCCGAGGTTCCTGATCAGATCGCCCTGATCGCCGGGATGCCGCAGGTAACCGACCGCCGTCGCTGGACTTACGCGCAGATGCTCGACGAGTCAGAACGTGCGGCCCATGCGCTGCTGGGCCGTTTCCAGCCAGGGGAACGGGTGCCGTCTGGGCACCTAACCTCGCCGAATGGGTCTTATTGGAGTTCGGCGCGGCCCTGGCCGGGATCATCCTCGTCACCGTCAACCCGGCTTTTCGCCCGAAAGAACTGGAATACGTACTCAAGCAGTCTGGAGCATCAGGCATCTTCCTCGTGCCTGAGTTTCGCGGCAACGCGATAGCTGCTTCGCTAGAACAGGTGCGCCCCAACCTGCCCATGCTGCGTGAAGTCATCCTCTTTCCCGCCTGGGCCGACTTCCTGGCCAGCGGCTCTCCCCAAACAAGCTTACCCCATGTTTCGCCAGATGACGCCGCTCAGATCCAGTACACATCGGGAACCACCGGCTTTCCCAAAGGCGCACTTCTCCATCATCGGGGCATCGTCAATAATGCACGGTTCTGCGCCCAACGCCTCCGTGTGATGCCGGGTGAGGTTTGGGCGAATCCGATGCCCCTCTTTCACACCGCCGGATGTGTACTGGGAGTGCTGGGAGCTGTCCAGAGCCGGGCTATCCAGGTACCCATTTTGGCATTTGAGCCTGGGCTTGTGCTGGAACTGATCGAGAGTGAGCGAGCGAATGTCATCTGTGCAGTTCCTACCATGCTCATCGCTATGATGGAGCACCCGGACTTCGGACGACGCAACCTCTCCTCCCTGCGCTGCGTCTTCTCCGGTGGAACGCTGGTTCCAGCCGAACTGGTCCGGCGTATCGAATCGACGCTCGGCGTGCGCTTTGCCATCGTCTTCGGCACCACTGAATGTTCACCACTCCTGACGCAGGCCCGCCTGGATGACCTGCCCGAGGACAAAGCCAACACTATCGGCCGAGCACTTCCGCAGACCGAGATCAAGATCGCCGATCCCGCCACCAACCAGCCTGTGCCGGTCAACACAAGAGGAGAACTATGTACCCGCGGCTACCTCGTCATGAAAGGCTACTACAACATGCCCGAAGCGACCGCTACTGCTATCGACAACGAAGGCTGGTATCACACCGGCGACCTCGCATCAATGGACGAGCGCGGCTATTGTCGCGTGGAGGGTCGCCTCAAAGATATGATTATCCGAGGCGGCGAAAACATCTATCCGCGTGAGATCGAGGACCTGCTCTTCTCTCACCCGGCCATCGCCGAAGTCGCAGTCGTCGGTGTCCCCGATCATAAGTATGGCGAAGTACTTGCCGCCTTCATTCGTCCAGCAGCTGGGCAAGCACCAACTGAGGAAGAACTGTTCACCTTCTGCCGCCAGCACCTCGCCCCCTTCAAAACGCCGCGCTACTGGATCTTCGTGGACGCCCTCCCATTGACCCCTTCCGGCAAGATTCAAAAATTCGTCCTGCGAGACCGCTTTGTGCGCGAAGACCTGCCCCCAGACATTTGGAGAGAAGACTTCCCGTGAGCGGACTTGAGTGGGGTCCTCTCTGTCATCCTGAGCGAAGCGAAGGATCTCTCCCTGGGCCCAGCGCAGATCCTTCGCTTCGCTCAGGATGACAGATGGCGGGGCGAGCTCCTGGGCGTTGACTTGAGCACCGGAACACCGGTACTTCTTGGCTTAAGTTCACGCCTATGGGGTGCAAGAAAACCCACCCCCTTTTCCCACCCTTTGATGGGTGCAAACCCACCCGGGCACCGGTTACACTGTTTTTCAGAACACCGTTGGTGATCCTACTACCGATAGATGCCGATGGCTGAAAAGAGGGAAACGTCTCTGGAAGGCCTTCTTGAAAAATGTGAGCGCATCGTGGCTGCGCTCGCCCCTTGCGATGGTGCTGCCGGATGTCTGGCCAGCTCCCGTGCTGGTGAATCGTTGGGCCACCGAGATGGCGGCGATACAAAAGGAGGGTTCTGATGAATAGCAATGTGATTGTAACCGCCTTGTTGGCTGTGGTGATCGTCGTCTTCATTTTTGTACGCCAGATAATCCAGCTGCCCGTCACGCAGCGGAGTCTGCTGATGCCGCTGATTCTGAGCGTGGCTCTTGGTGGCGTGTTCCTGGTGGGCCATCCGGCACCAGAGGGGATCGTTGCTGTGATCATCGGCGCGGTGCTTGGAGTTGGCACGGGTCTGGTGAGCGGGCAGTTGATACGCGTCTGGCGCGATGAAGCGACGGGCATCGTGTTTCAACGTGGTGGCTGGCGTTATCTGATTGTCCTCATCGCCTTGCTGTTAGCGCGGGTGCTGATTCGGTTCCTCTTCATAAGGAGTGGCAGCGCAGTTGATGAGACGGCGCTCAACGCAGCCTTGATCGCCGCGCTTGTGGGCAACTTTCTGGGCCGGGACATCCGCATCGCTCTGCGTGCCCTGCCGCTGGTCGGAGGCAGTTTCACAAAGCTGTCCAGCCGCTCAATAACGTCGGAACGCTGAGTATCTCAACTGTTGCAGAGGAATATCTCTGAGTCTGTTGAATGTCTCGTTACACTTCACGTAGTGTTACCTGTCTGTTTCTGAGCAGCACACGATGTGCTGAATCCAAGGGGTGTGGTTCATTTTTTTGTAGAGAGTGCAGGTGGGCAGGCCTGACCCCCACAAGGGGGGTCACGACATCTTGCACAGGCCGGGTGAGATCACATGTAGTGACCCCTGACCTGGTGGAGAGTGGGCCCTTCTCTACCTGTCCCCCAGACAGGATGCCCCGCGGGATGCCCGCAAGGGGCATCACTACTATATACGTGTGAATCGTCTTGGGAGGCCGTAGTATAGTAGTGATGCCCCTTGCGGGCATCATGCTTCGCTTGCGGGCATCATGCTTCGCCTGAGTCCTCTCTCGTTAATCCTCCACCTCTTCCGCCTTCAACTCCTCCTGCCACCGCTCTCCTCGCTCTAGCAGAATCGGCCCCAACAACGTCTCTTGCTTGACGCTGATGCGTGCGTGCTTCCACATTTCCAGCACGGCCAGGAAAGTGACGATAATGACCAGGCGGGAGTTTTCGTGAGCAAGCACCTCTTCGAGGAGTACCGCCGGGCGTTCGGTGAGCCAGTTGACAATTTCAGCGATCCGTTCGCTGACACGCACACGAGCCAGGGGCAAGAGATCGGCATGATTGGCTTCGTCTTTAGTGCGTAGCTCAAGCAGGCGTTGAAAGGCTTGTGCAAGGGATTGGGCTTCCAGTCCGACAAGGGTAGGAGGTGTCCAAGCCAGTTGGGTCTCAATACCGGCCAGGAGTCCTGAGCGGCCATGGGTCTGGAGGCCAGCTTCCTCGCGTTGGCGCAAGATGTGGGCAATTTCTTTGGCAAGCTTATACTCTTGCAGGTGACGTTGCAATTCCTCGGCCATGTGAGCGGCGGTCTCTGCCTCATTCGTCATCTCTTCCTGCGAGACACGCGGCAAGAGGCTCTGTGATTTGATGAAGAGCAGGCGAGCAGCAATAGAGACGAAAGCCGCCATATTGGCTAACGGCAACTGCTCAGTTTTCCACTGTTGTAGATATGCCAGGTATTGATCGGTCACCACTACCAGGGAGATGGTTGTGATCTCCATCTGGCGTTTTTCGATGAGGTGTAACAACAGATCAAGGGGGCCTTCAAAAACAGGTAGGCGCACAACGTAGCGAGCTTGCTCCAGCTCAGGATTATCCTGTAAGGGTTGTTCCTGGATATGTCCATTCAGAGCATCAGCACCGTTTACCTGTTCGAGCATAGGTTATGAGACCTCATCTACTTCATGTAATCGAGTCGCCGGACCATTGGGTTGATGATGGGTGCGGATATAGAGTACGGCCCGCTCTGAAAGTCCAGCAGAGGCAGCCAGTTCCGCTCCTACCTCGGCATGATACCAGGCGTAGCTAAGGGAGCGACGCCAATGTGGAATACTGGCTGATCCATCCATAGGAGGATACACTACCAGCCTTTTCAACAATTCTGGGGCCAATTGCTTGCCGAGCACTATCACAGGTCTTGTCCAGAAGGGAACACGGCCGGCAGCTTTGCCAACATCGTGCAACAAGGCTGCTGCCAGCATGTCTTCGTCCTGACAGCCACGAGCGAGAAGGCCACGGCAGACCCGCAAGGAGTGCTGCTGGTCTGCCGCTGACATGCTTCTGAAAAGGGGAAGGGCAGAGGCAGGCAAGTGGCACATCACTTCCGCATAGTCTCCAGCAGAGAGAGGAGCGACAAAGCCGAGTTGCTGGCGCACCTGTTTTAGGCGATAATTCAGCGTAGAGAAGCGCATATGCAAGTTCAGTGTAGTCCCGGTATATTATACAAGTAGAGACCAAGTATACCATGACTGACAGGGATGCTCCCGGTAACGAGGCTCAAAATGATGAGGGAACCCTGCCAGATATAAAAGGGCAGTTGGAACAGGAAGAACCCTGAGAGGCCGGAGAATTGAGCCAAAAACGGCAGCAGGAAGAACAGTGCCAGAATAATGAGTGGCCCATATTGAGCAGATTTGCTAAATTGAGCAGCCTGACGAGTGGGAAGGAGCGCATAGAGAATCTGGTAACCGTCGAGCGGATATAAAGGAATGATATTGAAAAGGGTCAGGCTGACATTGACCGATGCAAAGACGAGCAGGAGTTGCGGCAGGCGGATCAGAAACGGCTCCGTGAACAGGACAGGCGGCAGGAAGCGAACCCCCACCGCGGCGAGCAGGCCGATGAGCAGACTGAAGATAGGACCAGCAATGGCAACCACAAGCGTACCGGTATTCGGACCCAAACGCATTTTCCACGGATCGGTTTTGATAGGTTTGCCCCACCCAAAGCCAACGGCCAGACCAGGTTGGAAGGCTAGAATAACACACATGAGCGTTCCCAATGGATCAAGATGGGCACGCGGGCTCAGACTCATGCGTCCTTCGTTAAGGGCAGTACGATCTCCGAGCCACAGAGCCATCAGCGCATGACCAAATTCATGCAAAGGAATAGCTACCAAAAACGAGGCAATGATCATCAATGCCAGCACAACGTTTATTGACATTACAGTCCTCTCTTTATCTTTTGAAGCAGATTATTAAGATATTGCCTGCTGAGCAGGTGGGGCGAGTTTGACCCCCACAAGGGGGTCACTACATGTTCTCCTCCCTCTTGGAGATGTTTCCGAATAAGCTCTTATTCGTCCTTGGTGCAAGTAGATCGATCTCCATACCTTCGTAGGCGGAATGCGCATGGGCAAATTGTGTCCGGGCCAGTGCTTCCATGGTATCCAGTTTGGCATCATCATAGGTTGGTTCATGATGAAAGAGTACCAATTGACCAACGCTGGCGGCCCTGGCCGCACTGGTCGCCATCTCTACGGTGCTATGACCGAAGCCACGCTTGCCCTGTTGATAATCCTCGCTGGTATATTGCGCATCGTGAACGAGCAGGTCAGCACCCTCGGCAAAAGCCAGAAAATGCGGATCGCACTGCTCTTTCCACTCGACATCGGTGGCATAAACCATGCGTCGTCCGGCATAGTCGATACGATAGAGAATAGCCCCGTTCAGAGGATGGCTGTGCGTAAACTTGATATACACACACACCTCTGCACTTTTTGTAGCCGTTGTAGCAGTCACGACGCGTGGTTTGTTACCATCTGGCTGCCCACAGACAATATATTGATCTTCCGTTACCGTATGAAACGTGCGCTGCGATGGCAGTGTACGTATATCTACTGGAAAATACGGAGGAGACATAAGCGGGGTTACAAGTTCTTCGATACTGCGCATCTCCAAAGAGGGGCCGAAGAAATCGATGGAGGTGCGACGATCAAACAAAGGGGCAAAAAAGGGTAAACCAATGAGGTGATCGCCGTGCCCATGTGTGATCAACAATGAAAGGTGAAGCGGTGCATGTGGTACACGTCGTAAGAGACTCTCACCTAGACGAATGATACCGCTGCCAGCATCTAAAATGATGGTTTGCGAACCTGCCTGCACTTCAATGCAGGATGTATTGCCGCCATGACGCACGGTGTGTGGCCCAGGGGTAGGATAACTTCCACGCACGCCCCAAAAGCGTACGAGAAAACGTTGTGTATCGCCCATGTAACTTCCTCCTGCCGCTCCCTTTATACAATGGTATACGTTTGCTCACCATTATATCTTGCAGCAGGAGAATTGAAAAGTAGGGTCCCCATGCTTGATTGAAGAGCTATTGAAATTTCCTTCATGTTATGGCATATTATATTTATTCCTCTTACGTTTTGTCGTAGCACAAAATCTGTAGAATTTTCTATACTGCTAGAGCATCTTGGGGTTCCAGTAGCAGCAAGACGATAACCAACATTAAGGACGTGAAACAGCCTGTAGAGAGGGCAGAGATACCTCTCTTTCATTAACAACCCCTGATTATTTACGGTGTTAGGGCCCTGAACCGCTGATAATGCGCTCTTTTGGCGGAAAAAATAAGGAGGTAGACTCATGGACCTGATAAGTCCTGTTGTAAGGAGATGGGTTCAAGAAGCCAAGGAGAACCCAGAGGCATTTTGGGGCAGAGCGGCCGAACAACTGCCATGGCTGCGCAAATGGGATAGCGTCTTCGAGTGGACGCCCCCCACGTTCCGTTGGTTCATTGGCGGCCAGACCAATCTGGCCTACAATGCGCTCGACTATCATGTGAAGCGCGGCTGGGGTGGGCATACGGCGTTGGTCTCTCTCAACGAACGTGGTGAGCAACGCGTGTTCACCTATGCGCAGTTGCATCATGAGGTGGAACGATTGGCAGCGGCACTGCGCGGAATGGGCATTCAAAAGGGCGACCGCATCACGATTTATATGCCCACCTGTCCGGAGGCCATCATGCTGATGCTGGCTGCCGCACGCATTGGGGCGATTCACGTCGTCGTGTTTGCAGGCTTTGGCGCACAGGCCTTGGCCGACCGTGTCCAGGCCAGCGGCTCGCGGCTCGTCTTTGCTACCGATGTGACGTATCGCAAAGGCAAGGACGTACAACTCAAAGGGATCGTAGATGCAGCCCTCGAGATAGGCGGCCAGAGTGTTGAGCACGTGGTCGTGTTGAATCGAACCAGTGAAGGGCTGCCGATGCAGCCAGGACGGGACCTCACCTGGCAGGAGTTTCTCCACTCCGCGCAAGGACACAAAGGAGACTATGTGCCGATGGAGTCCAATGAACCAGCGTTTATCCTGGCGACCTCAGGCACAACGGCCAAACCGAAATTGGCTATCCATACCCATGGCGGCTACCAAGTGCATATCCACAGCATGGGACAGTGGGTATTCGGCTTGAAACCGACGGATGTATGGTGGTCCACCTCCGACATTGGGTGGATCGTTGGGCATAGCTACATCGTCTATGCCCCGCTCATTGTAGGAGCCACGACCCTGGCCTACGAAGGAGCGCTAGATTATCCCAGTCCCGAAACGTTCTGGCGGTTGGTGGAGGAATTTGGCGTGACCGGCGTATTCACCTCGCCAACCGCCGCTCGCCTGTTGATGAAGTATGGCGAGGAACCGCCACGTGCATTTGATCATTCCTCACTTGAACGAGTGGTCTGTGCAGGCGAGGTGTTGAATGCGCCCGCGTGGGAATGGCTGCAAAAAACCGTGTTCCATGACCGTGTGCCGGTGCTGGACCACATGTGGCAGACCGAAACCGGCGGTCCGGTGTTTGGCAATCCGTACGGATTGGGCATGTTGCCGATCAAACCCGGATCGGCCACCATTCCACTCCCCGGCATCGAAGCACAGGTAGTGTCACCATCGGATGGGACGCCAGTTGGACCGAACGAAAAAGGCATCATGGTCATGACACGACCCTTCCCCGGATTAACGCCTGCACTATGGGGCGAACCCGAGCGCTACGGGCGCGACTATTGGCAGATCCTGCCGGGAGAGTATTACACGGGCGACTCGGCATCGCTAGATGACGATGGTTATGTGTGGTTCGCGGGTCGCGCCGACGAGATTATCAAGATTGCTGGGCATCGCATCGGCACCATCGAGGTCGAGACCGCCTTCTTGAAGCATCACGCCGTCACTGAAACAGGCGTGATTGGCCGTCCCGATGAACTGCGCGGCGAGGTAATTACCGCCTTTGTCGTACTCAAACAGGGGTATGAGCCCTCGGAGCAATTGCACAAGGAACTCATCGCCACGGTACGCAATGAACTGGGCCCCATCGCTGTCATTGGCGAGATCAATTTTGTGAGTACACTGCCCAAGACGCGTAGTGGCAAGATCATGCGTCGTGTGCTGCGTTCAGTGACCCTCGAGCGTGAGCCGGGTGACGTTTCGACTATCGAGGACGAAGCCTCCGTCGAAGAGGCACGGCATGCCTGGCACCAGTTGAAGGCGGAAATAGGAGGAGCCGATTGACATCTTCCTTGTCAGAAGGCAAGTACCCAAATCAGTGAGCGTGCTTGTGGATACCCATAAGCACGCATTTCCACCAGATGAAAGGACTACCTCATACCTCTTACGGCAAAATCAAATGTAAATCCCCGAACTCATGCCAGAGATACCTTTCTTTAAGCGCTTCTCGGTACGTGATTTCCAGGTGTGTGCGTCCAGTCAGAGTCTCCAACATTGCCAGATGCGTTGAGAGCGGTTCATGCAGACCGGTCAATAGCCCATTGATAGAGCGAATACCACGTTGCGGCGTAATAAGTATGTCTGTCCAGCCCTCACCAGCATGCATTACCCCACTTGTATCTGTTACTGTTTCCAACGCTCGCACGACGGTTGTACCAACGGCAATGACGCGCTGGTGTGCTTGATGGGCTGCGTTGATTATACGTGCTGTTGGCTCAGGCACACGATAATACTCCTCATACGGCGGCTCATCATGTTCTGTGCTGGCAACTCCGGTGTGCAGGAGGAGCGGAACTATCTGAACACCCCTGGCAATCAGACGAGTCAGCAGTTCAGGTGTGAAGGCACGCCCGGCAGAGGGCATTTCGGCACTGCCTTTTTCCGTGGCATAGACTGTTTGATAGTAGCTGAGCGGCCACCCTTCTTTGACATAGCTATAACGAATGGGGAAGCCATACCGGTCAAGGTAGGGATGGAGCGGAGCAGGCAGATCAAGGCTAGCAACCCAGAAACGGCGCCAAGCGTGGCCTGGTGCGTAGGGTGTATGCAAAGTTACGCTGGCACCGCCAGGCAGTTCAAAGGACTCTCCTGGCTGGATACCATAGAATGGCCTGGTCGTTTTCTCCCGGTTGTCCTGATAGGCACGCATTTCTACTACCCACAGATTCGTGGGCAGATGAGTTGAGAGATGGAGTTCAAGTTGCGTCCCATCGCTCCGCTGGGCTGGCAGTGCGGCGTTCAGTGTCCCGCTGGTATTAATCACCAACACATCGCCCGGCTTTAGAAAGTCTGCGATTTGGCGAAAACGTGTATGTACAACCTGGTCATTTGAGATGTATGAGACCATCAGGCGCACCTCATCGCGTGCCAGGCCGCGTGCCTCTGGCGGTTCTCTGGCCTCTAATGCAGATGACAGTGTAAAGTTAAGCAGAGGGAGTCCTGGAAGTCCCTCGTTATATTCCGTGGATAAGAGCATTGATACCCTATTCATTGTTCGCGCATCCTAGTATTTTCACATAAACATGTTTTGTTGGCTTTCATTATACCGTAAGCTGCGCTAAAACACATTGGACGAGCGAACAGTTTAGGGACTGTACGAAAGAACAGCGAAAAGCAGTGATCTGATTTCTGCTCACCTCTTTCCTAATGGTATCTACAGGATTCGAACTCCTCCTCGGCAAAGCGTCCCAAACTATCCCCATCGTTTCCTAGGGGAATGTCTTAAACAGGTCGCTCAAATCTGTGGCATGAGCCGCATCGCCTAAAAGCGGGGTCACCCCGAAGATCTCCTCGAGTGTGCGCAGTGTCGAGCTATGCGTATAGTGAAGCGTGTTCGAATAGCCGCCACCCTTCGCGTCCGCAGAAAGCATGATCATCCCGATTGGACCGTCCCCACCCTCACCCTCATCCCAGATGATGAAGACAATTCCTCCGTTCTGATATGCCTCCGAGTTGAGGATCATAGGGAGATTGTGGGCAATCCAGGTATCGCCTTGCTTCACAGGATCGTTGAGAGGCCCACATGTGTCATGCATATCATCGCACAAGTTCGGCGTGATGAAGTTGTAGCGTGCCACGGTCTTCTTCTCTAAGTCTCTGCTCAGTTCGCTATAGGGCCGTACATGCGCAATGCAGAAGGCTGAATGTGGATCGTGGGTGTTGGTGACATCGTCGAAGAAGACCATCGGGTTGTGCTTAGTGGCATACGAGCCAGCACTCGTGAGGGGGCAATCGTTGCCACTTATGCCTTCTTGATACGACTTCCACGCTATGTGGGTATTGTTGAGCAGCGTGACCAGATGGAGCTTGGTGCCCTGGTGATTGACAGCCGGATCGTTGTCATCAGAGATGCCAAAATTGGTCCCTGCCTCCAGCCACAGATAGTTCGGTTCGCTTGGGTGATTGCCTGGCGGATTGGAGTACTGCTCGGCGTGTGATGCCATCGGCAGGAGCGTCTTGTTGATGTAGGGCGCCGAAGGGCTGCCCTTGATCTCCGACCAGTTGTGATTCTCCATCAGAATCAGAAAGACAGTCTTGATGGGATTGTCTGGCACTCCAGCAGGAACAGTGGTCTGGACGGGAACCGTCACTGCGGTGTTCGTCTGAGGGGTAGCAGCTGCGGTATGGTTGAGCGAACCGGAGTTCGTGAGAGCAGGATTGCCACACCCTCCTCCAACAACCAGGATGACCACCGCAACCACCATGTGCATCCCTTGAATGAGACGACGCGACATCTTTTCCTCGCTTGCTGGATATAGGGTGCCTCTCTTAGACCAATTTCTTCACACTTTTATGCGCCTACAAGATTACTACGATTTAGACGATCAGATGAGAGAAAAGGTTCCGAGTGTTTTTGTCGATGAGTCTTCATCTTCCTTTCCGATCTCTCTTGTGACTCACATCTCAGCGGGCATACAATGTGGAGTAAATAGTCAGGGTGAGAGACATGAGCCATGAAGGAGGAAGAAACGATGGTATCTGTGTATACTTTTGGTGACTCGATGCTCGACTGTGGTCACTATAATGCCTTCGGCGTCAACCCCGGCCAGTTGCTCATGCACAACGATGATCGCCTCTTCCCGGAGTTTCGGGGTCAGGATCTCTCTTCGCTTGTTGGCCCAGGGTCTCTCATGCACAGAGCACAAGATGGGGCAACCGTGAGCAGCCTGCCAGCGCAAGCGCGTGGACTTTCCGTGGAGGGTGAGACCATTGCCCTGCTCACCATCGGAGGCAACGACCTGCTGAGCAGACCGGATATGGGCCAGGGACCCCAGATGCAGCGCTTTGCCAAGGCCCTCGACTCCTTCCTCCAATCGCTACCGATCCGCCCGATCTTCCTGGGCAACGTCTACGACCCGACGTTTGGCGACGATCACCTCAACTTCCTGGATATCGAGCCATCTCTTGTCCGGCAGAGCCATCACCTGATGAATGCTGTGATTGCACAGCTCGCTCAACGCTATGGAGCATTGGTGGATCTGCATGCCCATTTCCTGACCGGGAACCCATCCTGGTTCACGCAGATCATCGAACCGAGCTTGCGTGGTGCCTCGGAGATTCGTCGCTGTTTCTTGCGCCAGGTGCTTGCCCATAGGCATCAGTAAGCCATGCCGTTGTGTTCCTTAAGAGCCTAGTACATTGAGGCAGAGAAACATCCATGATAGAAACGCTTGAGAACCGAAGCGGACTCCCACGGCTGCTATCAAGACAGGGGCAAGAGAACCTACCCCCATAGGCGTGAACTTAAGCACTGCTGTCATCCTGAGCGAAGCGAAGGATCTGCGCTCGACCCAGCGAGAGATCCTTCGCTTCGCTCAGGATGACAGGCTTAAGTTCACGCCTATGAGGGCAAGAGAACCTACCCCTTCCTGTCGGCAAGGATGCTTTAGCGGCAGCAGCAAAACAGAGTAGTAGCAGGCCGCTGATAATAAAGTTCGCAATCTGAGTCCAGCCGTAACTGCTGAGGCTCAATGAACTTCCGGCCATTGTCCACGCATTGTAGCCGGGAGGGTGGCGCCTTCGACGATCATCACCAGCATGCGTGCAGAGTGGGCCAACGATACCACTTGTCAGTAGCAATCTGTTTACAGTCACATTGTTCTTGCTCAACACAACAGCATACTCCTTTCTTTTGAGTATATAAGCGTAGCTTTGTGAAGGTACCGAAGACGACAACATGGGCAGGGATAGGGCTAATGGGCTCGCGTCTGTTGAGGAGTATCCGGAGCGCATAAAAGCTTTATGGCGATCACGGATGCGGCCATCCAGCCAACTAACGTTGCGAGCCGCAAGAAGCGCGCCATAAGCACCGCATTATTAATACCACCAAAAAAGAACAGCAGTATAAGCACGACGCTCGCCATACAATAGAAAGCCCACCAGCGCTCCTTCCGTGCGAGGAATAACCGGACAAATACCGTTAAAGCTGCTGCCAGTACAACGAAGATGAAGAGGCCACCGAGGGCATGGATAACGCCGTGCCAGGAGGGGCCAGTCGGTGCAATAACGCCCGGCGGAAACCCATTGGCGGGGTCGGTTCTAAAAACACCGACCGCAATAAGACCGAGCCCATACGCTCCAATCAAGAGCGGCCCCCATGTTCCGGCCCTGCCGGGGTGCAACTTTCTCCAGAGGCCACCAGCATAGAGGAGGTTAAGCACTCCAGCCAGCACAAAGTTCACAATCTGAACCCACCCCCACTCACCAAGTGATAGGAGGCTAAGCGGCTGGAGCCGCGGGTTGAAAGCAGGGCGAGTATAGTCCTGAATGAGCACGGTAAGGATAAATAATGGACCGGCGATGGCTCCGCAGAGCAGCAATATCCTCGTTAGCGACAGTGTCTTTGTTTGCTTACTTCCTCCTCCTAGAGGATCAGTGCTTTGTTGCTGGTTGGATTGATGGGAGAGATCCATGATGCGCATCCTTTCTTTCGATCAATCTCGCCTGAGAGGTCATCCCTCAGCGGGACGCAAGCAGATGCTGGACCAGGAGCTGCGTCAGCCACGTTTCATAGCGTTCGGGCTCCCAGCTTTGTTCCACGACCAGCATCCGATAGAGATCATAGCTGGTCAGCGCCCACAGCACGTCAGTCGCTTCCTCAAACGACAGGCCAGGATGGAGCGTCCCCTGTTCGCGCAAGGAGACAATCAGTCGGGCCTGGTTTTGACGACGTCTCGCCTCGATCTGCTGCGCCAGATCCGCCAGTTCGGGTGCCACTGCACCGGCCGTCCGCAACAATTCCAGCGAGCTTCCCAGCAGCTCGTAAGCCTGGCGGGTGATCTGAGCCACGAGCGAGACCTGCCGTGACGGGTCCTCTGTCGCACGCAGTTCTTCGATGAGAAGCTTGACGGGCGTGCTGAACGCATCAGGGTTGATCACCGCAGCCAGCAGCGCACGCTTGGAGCCAAACACGGCGGCAATCGTTTTGGGCGAGACTTCAGCCATCTCGGCGATGGCTTCCAGGGTTGTCACAGCATAACCACGGCTCTCGAACAATTCACGAGCGGCCACCAGGATGCGCCGACGCGTCTCCTCGGCCTGACGCTGGCGTACTTGCGAGTGATAGGGGCGTTTTTCCTCCCCAGACTGAGATACGTG
>WNFX01004215.1_pt1 | contig 19492 bp, 14 predicted proteins | sample 5400111 | NCBI WGS metagenome assembly WNFX01 (sample SAMN13153363, study PRJNA577476) | soil metagenome | isolation source: 40 cm soil or saprolite under grassland replicate 1 | place: USA:California | collected 2016-06-15 | reverse complement strand
GCAACGCAGCCTCGAGTTCGTTCCGCTGGTAGGCCACCTCCCCCGTGCCGATCAAGGCGATCCCAGCCGCAGGCATAGCCGGCCGGCCCGGCGCCGCGGTGATCTCCAGCGCCTGCTGGTAGGTGCCGACCGCCGCATCAAGACGGCCCCGGGCCCGCTGCACCTGGCCCAGGTGATGGCAACCGTAGGCGGCCGAGTAGCGCTCGCCCGCCGCCCGCCACCTGGTGATGCTGGCGGCGAAGGCGCGCTCGGCCTCCGCGACCCGGCCGCGCAGCCACGCGGCCATGGCCAGTAGCCACCTCACGCCTGCGCCAGCAACAGCCGCGGGTGTTGGCGGTCGGCCTGGACCGCCGGGTGCGGGTGCGGGGATCGGGCGCCGGAGAAACCTTCCGCCTGCGCGGCGCTGCCAGACCAGGGCATGGCTCCCGGGCGGCACTGTCGTGCCCGGCGCCTCGCCGGAAGATTCCACCGCATCGGCACCTTCGGGTGACGCGCGGACCAGGGGCCGTTCGTAGCGTGCCAGGAGAAACGAAACATGCACCAGCTTCGGGTGGTGCCTTGTCTTCAGGGGAAGCACCAGGCGGAAGGAAAGATCATGCGAGTCTTCGTCACCGGAGCGACCGGGGCGCCGGGACGGCACCTCGTTCCCGGGCTGGTCGCAATCTCATCGACGTGCTCCGCCCGGGCCGGAGTCTCGGCGCCTCCCTCCGGCTGGCCTCGGTCAACGGCCGGCCGGGCGCCGTGATGTACGACCCCGGAGGGCGCGTGGTTAGCGTGATCGAGCTCGATCTAGCCGGCGGCGCGGTCCAGGCCATCCATGCTGTGGTCAATCCCGGCCAGCTTGGTCATATTGGACCGGTGTCTGATGTGGCGCGACTGCCGTAGAAGGAATTACCGCAACACAGACACAACAGATGAGAGGAAACCGATGACTGACTTTCAGGCCATCGCGGACCGGGTCGAGATCGAGGCGCTGCGCGGCGAGTTCACCGACGCGGCGATGATGCGCGACCGCGCCCGCATGGCGTCGCTGTTCACGCCGGACGGCGCGCTGCGGATGCCCAACATCCCCGCCGAACTGGTCGGCCGGGAGGAGATCCGCGCCGGGGGCGAGCGGCTGCAGGCCCAGTGGGAGTTCTTCGTGCAGACCACCCACCCGGGCACGATCGCCCTGGACGGCGACACCGCGACCGGCCGTGCCTACATCCACGAGCTCGCCCGCGCCCGCGACGGCCGCCAGGGGCTGAACTACGCCATCTACCACGACCGCTACCAGCGCACCGGCGACGGCTGGAAGTTCACCGAGCGCGTCTACGAGGTCAGGTACCTCGACACCACCCCGCTGGCAGGCTCGGCACCCTGATCCGTCACCACCTGCGCCCTGCCACCCCCGCCACACCACGACCAGCCCAGGAGGCACCATGACTACCCCGATACTGGTAACAGAGTTCACCGACCCGGCGCCCGCGCAGACCCTGGAGCGGGCGGCCGCCGCGCTGACGGCACACGGTTTCACCGTCGAGATCCTCGACGACGCCGCCACCGCGCGTACCCGCATCAAAGACCTCATACCCGAGGGCGCCAGCGTGTTCACCGGCGCCAGCGAGACCCTCCGCCTGTCCGGCATCGACGCCGACATCAACACCAGCGGGCGATACGACGCCGTCAAGGCACGCAGCCTGCCATGGACCGCGCCACCCAGATGGCCGAGATCTGGCGGCTGATTTCCACCCCCGACGTCATCGTGGGCAGCGTCCATGCGGTCACCGAAACCGGCTCCCTCGTGGTCGCCTCGGCCAGCGGAGGCCAGCTGCCCGGCTACGCCGGCGGCGCCGCCCGCGATCTGGATCGTCGGGGCGCAGAAGGTGGTGCCCGACCTGGGCACCGCGCTGCGCCGCGTCGAAGAGCAGTGCCTCGCGCTGGAAAGCGCCCGCGCCCAGGCGGCCTACGGGCAGCCCAGCGCCATCAACCGCCTGCTCATCCTCAACGCGGAACCCTACCCCGGGCGCGGCACCGTCCTGCTGCTCCGCGAAGCCATCGGATTCTGACACCAGGGCGGCGCCGTCCTACGCCAATTGGGCAGGACTGTGTGCGTTGAGCTGCGTGGGGACTGGTGACGGAACGTCATCAACCGCCCCGGCTGATAGCGGGTTGCCTGCACCTGACCGGGACAGGGGCACGAAAGGTAGGTGCCCGGTACACCAGGAGTACATGGCGGGCCGGCGCCCAGTGGCGTGTCTGTCGTCACGGTGGCTGCAGGCGTCGTGTGCGGTGGCCTCGGCTGCCCTGCGGCCTGCGGGCCGGGCCGCGTGCCGGTTACGGCAGAGTCTTGGACGCGGCGCATGAGCAGAATCGCGGACATGCCGGGCCCGGGCTGATGCGTGTTCGCAGCGCGGCAGCTAACGTCCGCGCCGTCGGGTTCATCGATTCGTTTCGTGACCGGCTCGGTGTCGAACCGGTCTGCGCGGTTCTGGAAATACCCGCCTCTACCTATTGCGCGGCGAAGAAGCGTTAGCGTAAGGCCCCGGCGCGCAGGAAGCGAGATGAGTGGCTGAAGAAGGAGATTATGCGCGTGTGCGAGGACAGGAAAGGGCCGCCGGGTGCTCGCCGGTCGGCTGCCGATGAGTGCCCGGCTGGCGAGCACCAGTAGGACTTAATGCGACTTCGCGCGCATCGCCTTCCCCCCGTGCCAGCAGCGGACGGCACGCCTCCCGTAGTTCCGCGCCGATCGGCGCAGGACGCAGTGTGGCTGGATCGAGCCGGACCTGTACGCGGCGTCCCTCGGCGTGTACAACCGTCCCGTCATCCGACAAGATCCTGAATCCGTAGACAACGCTCGTGGTGCCAAGATGCTCGAGCCACAGCTGTACCTGCACGGCGCCGACGCGGGAGATCGGCACCCGGATAAGCGTCTTCCGCGTTTCACGCCGCGAGGGGCAGCCAGACGCGGCCCGGGTTCTGCGAAGGAACTACCCCGCCGTTGGGCAGGATCTCCCCCATGTCGTCGAACACGATCACGCCGTTGCATAGCAGGCTCCACCCCTGCTCGGGGTGAAAGGCAACGGTACGGGCGGCTTTGCGGTCCGGGCGGTCAGCCGGGGGGCACGGGGGGCGGTGTGCACACATTACGCACCTCTAATTTGGGCTGCGGATGTACTTTCGTCTTGATGCTTGGTCGTCTTGGTAGGGCTGGTTCTGCGAAGACTGTACGAGGCGGCATCGCCGAGGGCGTCACTCGAAGGTGCCGACACCGGTGGAATCTTCACGACGGGACAGGCACGAAGGTGCTGTCGGCCAGTCGGACTTACCCATGGCAACCGAGCCGACGGGCGCCAGGACCGCGTGTCGGGGGGGTTGATAGTCGGCGACCGGGCTGATGGCCGGTCGTTAGAATGTCCCTACCCCGCAGCGGCGCTGGCTCATATCCAGCGCAATGCCCAGCCAGCAGCAGGCGGGCCGGGCGGTGGCTGCCAGCGGCAGGCAACAGCGCGGCCGCCGGCCGGTCGTTAGAATGGCCAAACCAGCAGCGACGCTGGCCCTCGCTGGACGCGCTGAGCGGTAGGTCGCCGATGGCCGAGCTGTCTGCGGCGCCCCCTGCCGGGGTTGCCGCTTCCGAGCGGGATGTCCTGCTCGCCACCAAGCTTCACGTGCCCCGCCCGCGGCCGAGCTTTGTGCCCCGTCCCCGCCTAGTGGAAGCCCTCGATGACGGGCTGGCCCGGCGGCTCATACTGGTATGCGCCCCGGCCGGGTTCGGGAAGACGGCCCTGCTGGCCGACTGGGCCCGCCGGGGCAACTGGCCAGTGGCCTGGCTGTCGCTGGACGCGGGTGACAATGACCCGGCACGGTTCTGGCGGCACGCGGTCGCTGCGCTGGACCGGGTGCACCCGGGGATGGCCGAGCGGACCGGCCCGCTGCTCGGCCCGCCGGCACCGCCGTCGTTCGAAGGGCTGGTGACAGCCCTGATCAACGAGCTGGCCGCCCGGCCCGGCGACGGCGAGCTGCTGTTGGTGCTCGACGACTACCACCTGATCGACGCCCAGCAGGTGCACGAGTCGCTGGTGTTCTTGCTGGAGCATCTGCCGCCGGGCGTGCACCTGGTGCTGGCCAGCCGGTCCGACCCGCCGCTGCCGCTGGCGCGGCTGCGGGCCGCCGGGCAGCTGGCCGAGCTGCGCACCGGCGACTTGCGGTTCACCGCCGAGGAGGCGGCCGCGCTGCTGCGCGAGGCGGTCGACGGCGACCTGCCGGGCGCTGAGGTGACGGCGCTGGCGGCCCGCACCGAGGGCTGGGCGGCCGGGCTGCAGCTGGCCGCCCTGTCGCTGCGCGGGCAGCCTGACGTGACTGCGTTTGTGGCGGCCTTCAGCGGCAGCCACCGGTATGTCCTGGACTACCTGGCCGGGGAGGTGCTGGAGGGCCAGACCGACCGGGTACGCGAGTTCTTGCTGGAGACCTCCGTCCTGGAGCGGCTGTCCGGCAGGCTGTGCGATGCGGTCACCGGCCGCACCGATAGCCAGGCGATGCTGGAGCAGGTGGAGCGGGCGAACCTGTTCCTGGTGCCGCTGGATGAGGTGCGCGGCTGGTGGCGCTACCACCAGCTGTTCGCCGACCTGCTCCGCGCCCGCCTGAAGCAGCAACAGCCCGGCCGGGTGGCGGCCCTGCACCATAACGCCGCAGCGTGGTGTGAGCAGCATGGGCTGGCCGACGACGCGGTCCGGCACATGCTGGCCGCCGGGGACACGACGTGGGCCGCCCGGCTGATCGAGCGGCACTTCGACGAGACCTTCTGGCCGGGTGAGCGGGCGACGGTACAGCGGTGGCTTTCGGCACTCCCGGCCGGGCTGGCCGGCTCACGGCCGCGCCTGTGCCTGGTGCGGGCAGTCCTCGCGCTCGCGGGCAGCGACGCAGAAGGGGCCGGGCCGCCGCTGGATGCCGCCGAGCGCGCGTTCACGGATGCAACCGATGAGCCGTTCGGGCCCTCGGCCGGCAAGGCCGCCAGCCTGTTGGTGAACGTCCCCGCGGCGATCGCGCTCGGGCGTGCCTCCCTGGCTCAGCTCCGCGGCGACGCCGACGGCACGGCCGCGTTCGCGTCGCAGACCCTAGCCAAGACCGGCGAGGGCGAGTCGATGCTCGACTCGACCGCGAGGTGGCTACTGGCCATGGCCGAGTGGCTGCGCGGCCGGGTCGCGGAGGCCGAGCGCGCCTTCGCCGCCAGCATCACCGGGTGGCGGGCGGCGGGCGAGCGCTACTCGGCCGCCTACGGTTGCCATCACCTGGGCCAGGTGCAGCGGGCCCAGGGCCGTCTCGATGCGGTCGGCACCTACCAGCAGGCGCTGGAGATCACCGCGGCGCCGGGCCGGCCGGCTATGCCTGCGGCTGGGATCGCCTTGATCGGCACGGGGGAGGTGGCCTACCAGCGGAACGAACTCGAGGCTGCGTTGCGTCAGGTAACCGAGGGCATAGAGCGATGCCGGCAGCTCACCTACACCCAGCCGCTGGCCACGGGCCTGGCCGCCCTGGCATGGATCCGGCAGGCCAACGGTGATCCGGGCGGTGCCCGGGAGGCGATAGCCGATGCTGAGAGAGTCGCGCCGGGCCCGGATGTGACCAGCCTGCTCAACCCGGTTCCGGCGCAGCGGGCGCGGCTGTTGCTGGCGCAGGGCGAGGTCGCCGCGACCGTCCGCTGGGTGGAAGAACGCGGCCTCGCCCCGGACGACGATCCGGGCTACCTGCGGGAGCCGGAGTACCTGGTGCTGGCCAGGGTGTTGCTCGCCCAGGACCGCCCTGGCCCGGCACTCGCCCTGCTGGGGCGGCTGCATGCCGCGGCCACCGCCCAGGGCCGCACCGCCAGCGTCATCGAGATCCAGGCGCTGCGGGCCCTGGCGCTGGCGGCCGATGGCGGGGAGGCTGCCGCGGTGGACGCCCTGGCCCAGGCGCTCATGCTCGGCTCCCCCCAGGGGTACGTCAGGGTGTTCGCCGACGAGGGCGCGCCGATGGCCGCGTCGGTTGCCCGCCTGGTCGCGGCGCAGAAGGCAGACCAGGCCGCGCGCGACATCCCGCTCGGCTATCTGGCCCAGCTTTTGCGGGCCTTCGGCCGAGAGCCCGCCGCGCCGGGTACCGGGCGCGCCGCCGCTGCGGCGGTGCCGGGGCTGGCCGAACAGCTGACCGCCCGGGAGCGGGAGATCCTGGCGCTGCTGGCCGCGGGTACGCCGAACCCGCGCATCGCCGAACAGCTGGTGGTCAGCCTCGATACGGTCAAAAAGCACGTCAGCCACGTCCTCGGCAAGCTCGGCGCGGCGAACCGCACCGAGGCCGTCACCCGGGCACGCCAGCTCGGCCTGATCCCCTAGCTTCCCAGCCTGCCTGCTCCACCAGCGCCACCATCCGGGTGCCGGCCGCGGGGCCCGGCTACATCGGCGGCCTGCTCGACGAGGACGTCGGCGACGTCCCGGCTGGGCCGCCAGCTATGAGCGGTTCGGCCGTTGCCACCGTCAAGGCCTCCACATTCGCAGATAACCTGCTTCTGCGCGATTGCGATCACGTCCAGACTCACCTACTTCCCAAGCGGCTGCCGGAGCATCCGGCCCCGACTCTTGCCGGCCTCTCTGAGCCCGGCTAGACCGAAGTTCCCCCAAGCCGATTGCTTGATGCGTGTGACCAGGTGGTGGAGCCCTTGATCACGGAAATTACACGTCTACGTAGTCATGAGATGAGGCCGTTTCGCCTGGTCAACCGCTGTGTCGGTTCGCCGCCGGAGGGAACTACGGTCTAACGGTCACATAACGGCGCAACCTGCCGCGGCCAAGCACATGAACCGCCCAGCGCTCTCGATCTCCTGGGCGGTAAGCAGCACCCGGACCAACACCAGATACTTCGGCTCCCGCGGGTAGCCCCGGACATCATCCGGGCCAAGGCCGTTTCCTCCACCCAGCTGGCGGCCGCCGCGACCTCGCGCTGAGCCAGTAGCAGCCGCGCACGCTGCGCCGGGACCGGGCTGAGCAGCCCGGCCACGGCTGGGCCCGCCGCGGCCCGCCCGGCCTCGTCAATCGCCTCCAGGGCCCCACCCGCTCACCCGGCCACCAGGACCGTCTTGCCGAACCCGGCCGGGGCACACCAGGACGAGCCCTCGCGCAAGCCCCTTATCGAGCCGGGCGACAAGCCGCGGGCGGGCGACAAACTCCGGCTGCAGACGGGGCATATGCAGCTTCGTGGCCAGCAAGACATCCCGCTCGGAAGCAACCCCCGCAGGAGCCGCCGCAGGCGGCTCAGCAGTCGGCAACCTACGGGTCAGCGCGTGCAGCGATGGCCAGCTTCGCTGCTGGTCGTGTCACATTAACTGTCAGGATCACCCGGGCCACGGCGGCCAGGCGGTGCTGGCGGCGGTCAGGCCTTCCACAGGCCCCGCCGATGGTAGCGCGGCTCCCAGAGGAGCCGGTTGATCACCCGGACCGGGGCCGGCAGCACGGCCAGGAACCGCTGCCTCCCGTCGGGCGCAACGCCGTCGAGGATCCACGGCACGTAGACAGCCGCCCCCTTGACGCCCTGGCGGCGGCGCATCTCCGCGGCGAAGGCGCGCCAGTCCGCGGGCGTGCACACCGACTGAATGAGGGGAAGCGCGGCATCCTCCTCGTGCTTCAGGTGCCACTCCAGTGGCGACGCGAGCGCCGCGGCATGCGTGGCGAGGTCCTGGCCCGAGCCGGCCAGGGCACCGTCGACGGCGGCGAGCAGCGGGTCGATCTGGGCGTGCTCCGCCTCCATCTCGTCGAGCAGGGCGAGGCCGGCGGGCCGGCTTGCTGACGCGCGGCGGACGCGAGGCCACAGGTCGGTGTCCTCCACGCTGTGGTGCAACAGGAGCTGGGCCTTGAAGTTCTCCCAGCCCGCCCGGACCCCCGGAGTGTGAGCCGTCCCGGCGGCCGACGCCTCCTTGAACCGGGCCAGGTCGCGCCGGAACGCATCGTGGGTCACATACATCATCGTGAAGTCGATCGCCTCACTGGTGCGATCAGCCGTATCCCTGGTCGTCATGTCTTCCTCCTGATCAGTTTGCGATGCCGATGGTCTGGTGGATGGTGCCGGGCCGGCCGAGCACGGCAAGCATGAACTGGGCGACATCGGCACGCGGGACGGACCAGCCGCCTCGGATGTTCTGGCCGAACGCCGTCCGGTAGCTGACGGCCAGCGACTTGTCGGTGAGTCTTGGCGGCCGGACAACGGTCCAGTCCAGGCCGCTATCGCGGAGGATGTCTTCCATCCGCGCAAGGTCGGCATACACCTTGCCGAAGGCGGCGTGTATTCGTCTCTCGGCTGTGGGTGTCAGACATCGCCTGAGCTGCGGGCCAGGGTGAGGCCGATCTCGATGAGCACCCATCCGGCGCGGTGCCCGGCAGCGCGACGGCGCCGCCTGCGGCGGGGCCCAAGCTGGCCGTATTGCTGTGCTGGGCTGCGCAGTTCGCCTGGGCATGGCTGGCGTGCCGGCAACAGCCGCGCGGACGCTGGCGAGAGAGTCCCAGTGCCTCACACCGGTCCACGTGTGATCACCGTCCTTCTGCAGCTGTATCTCGATGAGCCTGGGAAAGGCGTTCTTCATCGCGGCGGCCAGGGGCGGCGTGCCTGGCGAGCATCCCCGCAGTGCCGGCGGGGGCGGTCGTGATCGGGTTCAAGCCTGGAAACAGCCATCGCTATCCCTGTGGTCGGTGCATGTTTCGTTCTCCAGGGACGCTACGAACTGTCCTTGGTCTGGGCGTCACCCGAAGGTGCCGATGCGGGTGGAATCTTCCGGCGAGGTGCCGGGCACGACGGTGCCGCCCGGGAGTCATGCCCATGGGTCTGGCGGCGCCGCGTGGGCGGTGGGTTTCGGCAGCGATCACCGCATCCGCACCCGGTGATCGGGCCGGTCGCTGGCAGCCGCGGCCATATATGGCGAGGTGCGCTCGCTCAGATGGCCGGCGGAGGACGCAGGCCGCCAGCGGTCGGCAACAGTCCGAGCAGGTGCGCATGTTCCTGCTGGAAACCTCGGTGCTGGACCGGCTGTCCGGTGGGCTGTGCGATGCGCTCACCGGCCGGGCCGGTGGCCAGGCGATGCTGGAGCAGGTGGAGCAGGCGAACCTGTTCCTGGTGCCGCTGGATGAGGTGCGCGGCTGGTGGCGCTACCACCACCTGTTCGCCGACCTTGGCAGATGCCGAGCGCGGCTTCGCTGCCAGCATCACCGGATGGTTGGGTGTTGGCGAGCCCACCCTGGCCGCAGCGAGCTGCCATCTCCTCGGTCAGGTCCAGCGCGCGCAGTGCTGCTCGGCTGCCTGGCCCGGGTGTTGCGCGCGTTCGGCGGCAACGACGACGGGCGGGGCGCCGGGCGCTCCGCCGCCGCGGCGGTGGTGCCGGGCCTGGTCGAGCAGCTGACCGCCCGGGAGCTGGAAATCCTGGTGCTGCTGGCCGCGGGCACCCCGAACCCGGCCATCGCCGAGGAGCTGGTAGTCAGCCTCGACACGGTGAAAAGCACGTCAGCCACCTGCTGGGTAAGCTCGGCGCGGCTAACCGCACCGAGGCCGTCGCCCGGGCCCGCCAGCTCGGCCTGATCTCCTAGCCCGTAGTTCCCCCCGGTGGCGAACCGACACAGCAGTTGACCAGGCGAAACGGCCTCATCTGGTGACTACGTAGACATGTAATTTCCGTAATCAAGGGCTCTACCACCTGGTCAAACGCATCAAGCAATCGGCTTGGGGGAAATTCGGGCTAGACCGGCGGCGGGAATCTTGAAGTGGCGACCGCGCGGTCACGGCGTTCCCTCGCCGGTGGAAGATTGCCCCTGCCCGAAGGAGGGACCCGTCAGCCCCGTCCCAGCCGGGACGGGCAGGTGGCGGCCGGCCAGCCGGTAGCCGTCGAGCGTGGAGACCCAGGCCAGCGGGCCTTCGCCGGGTACCAGGGTTCGGCCGGCTTGGTGGAAGCGTTCCCAATGGTCGATCTGCTCGCTGTTGAAGTCCCGGATGGCGCGAGCGCCGCGCCGCAGCGCTTGCCGCGTTCGCCGCAGAAGGGAGCCGCGCGCGGGCCGGGGTTCGCGGGGCTTGTGCTGTCCGCTCGTCAATTTGATCACTTGCTGGTCTCGTGCTGACTCTGCCGGGCGGCGCGGGCCAGCGCCTTGACCCGGACGACGTCTGGGTCTCGGGGTTCGGGGGGAAGGATCTCGAGCCAGGGGCGCTCAAGTCGGGCCCTGTGCCTGTCGATGCGGATGCGCTTCACGGTCATCTCCTCGATCACTCGCCGTGCGCCGGGCCCGGTCGAGCCGGAGACCGGCCGTCGTTATGGCTGGTTCTTCGAGAGACGGTACGAACGGGTGGCGCCGCGGAGCGTCACCCGAAGGTGTGCATTCCGGGTGGAATCTTCCCCGTCCGCTCTGGGCACGGCAGTGCCGTCGGGTGGCCTCAGGGGCACGGCGGTGCCGCCAGGAAACGATTGTGGGGCCCCGGCTAGGGGATCAGGCCGAGCTGGCGTGCCCGGGTGACGGCCTCGATGCGGTTGGCCGCGCCGAGCTTGCCGAGGACGTGGCTGACGTGCTTTTTGACCGTGTCGAGGCTGACCACCAGCTGTTCGGCGATGCGCGGGTTCGCCATGCCCGCGGCCAGCAGCACCAGGATCTCCAGCTCGCGGGCGGTCAGCTGCTCGACCAGGCCCGGCACCGCCGCGCCGGCGGCTTGCCCGGCGCCCGGGGCGGCGGGCTTTTCGCCGAAGGCCCGCAGCAGCCGGGCCAGGCAGCCGAGCGGGATCCCGCGGGCAGCCGCGTGGCCCGCCTTCTGCGCCGCGACCAGGCGGGTAACCAGCGCGGCCATCGGCGCGCCCTCGTCGGCGAACACCCGGACATGCCCCCGGGGGCAGCCGAGCATGAGCGCTCCAGCCAGGCAGTCCACTGCGGCGTTCTCATCGCCGCGGCGCGCCAGGCCCATTGCCTGCAGCGCCTGGATCTCGAGGACGCTGCCGGTGCGGCCCTGGGCGGTGGCCGCCGCGTGCAGCCGCCCCAGCAGCGCGAGCGCGGGGCCGGGACGGTCCTGGGCGAGCAGCACCCGCGCCAGCACGAGATACTCGGGCTCCCAGGGGTAGTCCGGCTCGTCACCGGCGCCCAGGCCGCGTTCTTGCGTCCAGCGGGCGGCCCCGGCGACGTCGCCCTGGGCCAGCAGCAGCCGGGCCCGCTGCGCCGGGACGGGGTTGAGCAGGCCGGGTACGTCCGGGCCCGGCGAGGCCAGCCCGGCCTCGCTGATCGCCTCGAGGGCGCCGGCCGCCTCGCCGTGGGCCTGCCGGATCCACGCCAGCACCGCCAGGCCAGCGGCCAGCGGCGGGGTGGAGACGAACTGGCGGCACAGCGGGATGCCCTCGGCCACGTGCCGTTGGGCAGTGTCGAGCTCGTTCCGCTGGTAGGCCACCTCGGCCAGGCCCACATACCCGACGCCAGCGGCCGACGGAACCGGCCGGCCATGTGGACCGTAGATCTCGAGCGCCTGCTGGTAGGTACCGGCCGCGGCATCCAGCCGGCCCTGGGCTTGCTGCACCTGGCCCAGGTGATGGCATCCCCACGCGACATAGGTGGACGCTCCGCCCGCCCGCCAGCGGCCGATAGCCGACGACAGCGCGTGCTCGGCCTCGGCAAGTCGGCCGCGCAGCAGCTCGGCCCTGGCCAGGTACCCGCGGGTGATGGATTCCAGCAGCCACTCGCCCTCACCGAGATCGGCCAGGGCCCGGCTGCCGAACGTGATCGCGCTCTCGGCGTCGCCGCGGAGCTGAGCCAGGGCAGCACGCCCGAGCGCTATCGCCGCGGGGACGTTCGCCAGCAGGCTCGTGTCCCGGCCCACGGAAGGCTCGAAGTGCTCCTCGTCAGCATCCGTGACGGCACTGCTTGCGGCTTCGAGCAGGCCCTCGACCGTCTCCATCCGGCGGCTGAAGAGAGCCAGCGCCGCCTGCGTCAGCAGCAGCCGCGGCCGCGAGCCGACCATCTCGGCCGGAAGCGCCGCAAGCCACCGCTGGATCGTCGGTCCTTAGCCGCGCAGGTAGATGAGCTCGTCGGCGTGCTGCTCGACCAGCCGCGCCGCCCAGGTGGCGTCCCCGGCACCCAAGGCGTGGCGCACGGCGTCGTCGGCGAGCCCATGCTCCTCGTGCCAGGCGGCCGCATTGCGGTGCAGGGTCGGGACCCGGCCGGGCCGTTCGGCCTGCAGGCGGGCGCGGAGCAGGTCGGCGAACAGGTGGTGGTAGCGCCACCAGCCGCGCACCTCGTCCAGGGGTACCAGGAACAGGCCGGCCTGCTCCACCTGTTCCAGCATCGCCTGACTATCGGCCCGGCCGGTGACCGCGTCGCACAGTGGGCCAGACAGCCGGTCCAGCGTCGATGTCTCCAGCAAGAACCCGCGCACCGGCTCGGGCTGCCGCTCAAGCACCTCCTCGGTCAGGTAGTCCAGCACGTAGCGGTGGCTTCCGCTGAACGCTGCCACGAACCCGGCCGTATCCGCCTGCCCCCGTAGTGACAGGCCGGCCAGCTGCAGCCCGGCTGCCCACCCCTCGGTGCGAGACGCCAGCGCCGTCACCGCTGCTCCGGGCAGGTCGGCGCCGGTCGCCTCGCGCAGCAGCGCGGCAGCCTCGTCCCCGGTGAAGCGCAGATCGCCGGCGCGCAGCTCAGCCAGCTGCCTCCCGGCCCGCAGCCGAGCCAGCGGCAGCGGCGGGTCAGACCGGCTGGCCAGGACCAGATGAAGGCCCGGCGGCAGGTGCTCGAGCAGGAAGGCCAGCGAGGCGTGCACCGGCTGGGCGTCGATCAGATGGTAGTCGTCCAGCACCAGCACCGCCTCATCCGGCTTGGTGGTGAGCTCGTTGACCACCGTGGTCACCAGCCCCTCAAACGACGGCGGCGCCGGCGGTCCGAGCAGCGGGGCGACCCGGTCGGCGGTCCCAGGGCGCGCGCGATCCAGCGCGGCGACCGTGTGCCGCCAGAACCGCGCCGGATCGTTGTCGCCGGGATCAAGCGACAACCACGCCACGGGCCGCCGGCTGTGCTGGGCCCAGTCCGCCAGCAGCGCCGTCTTTCCCGCCCCGGCCGGGGCGCAGACCAGAGCTAGCCCCCGTGCCAACCCCTCATCGAGGGCACCCGCCAGCCGCGGGCGGGGCACGAAGCCCGGCCGCGGCCGGGGCACATGCAGCTTGGTGGCCAGCAACACGTCCCGGCCAGACGCGACCACCCTCAATGGAGCCCCCGCGGGCGCTTCAGCCATCGGCGACCTACCACTCAGCGCCTCCAGCGATCCTCCACTCCGCCGCTGGTGAGCCCTCATTGTAAGACTGACCTGGGCGGCGCCGTATCGCGAGTTCCGGTCCAGCTCATGCTGACCCGTCACCGATCAGCCGCGGCAGGCCGATGCGGGTTCCAGCTCGACGTTGCTGGTCAGCCGGGTCCCGTCCCGCCCGCCGCCGACTCCAGCCGGGTAGCTGGCCTTGGCGCGGGGGGGCCGATCTGTCCTTGTGCGGCGAGCCGTGTGGGGTCCCGTCGTCTTTAGGCTGTTTCTGCGACGACCGTACGCGTCGGCGTTTACTGTGGGCGTCACCCGAAGGTGCCCATAGGGGGGAGCCTTCGGCAGCCAGCCCCGGGGCACAACGGTGCCGCCGGGGCCCTCGGGCACGACAGTGCCGCCGGGATCGGCTGCGGGCGCCAAGGGCTAGGGGATCAATCCGAGCTGGCGGGCCCGGGTGACGGCCTCGGTGCGGTTGGCCGCGCCGAGCTTGCCCAGCAGGTGGCTGACGTGCTTTTTGACGGTGTCGAGGGTGACCACCAGCTCCCCGGCGATGCGCGGGTTCGGCGCGCCGGCGGCCAGCAGCGCCAGCACCTCCAGTTCACGGGCGGTTAGCTGCTCGGCCAGGCCAGGGACCGCCTGGGCGGTGCTTCGCCCGGCTGGCTCCACTACTTCCTTGCCGCCGAACGCTCGTAGCACCCGGGTCAGGTAGCCGAGCGGGACGCTGCGGAAAGCAGCCTGCCCTGCCCGCTGGGCTGTGAACAGCCGCCCCAGCAGTGCGGCCATCGGCGGGCCTTCGTCGGCGAACACCCGGACGTAGCCTTGTGGGCAGCCGAAGGTGAGCGCACTGCCCAGGCAGCCCAGCGCGGCGTCCTCGTCGCCCATGGCTGCCGACGCGAGCGCCAGTAGCGCCAGGATTTCGATGGTGCTGCCCGTCCGGCGTTGTGCGGCGGCCGCCGCGTGAAGCCGTTTCAGTAGCGCGAGCGCCGGACCGGGGCGGTCTTGGGCGAGCAGTACCCGCGCCAGCGCCAGGTACTCCGGCTCCCGCGGGTAGCCCGGCTCGTCGTCCGGGCCGAGGCCACGCTGGCGGGCCCAGCGGGCGGCCGCGGACAGGTCGCCCTGGGCCAGCTTTAGCCGTGCCCGCTGCACTGGGACCGGGTTGAGCAGAACGGTCACGCCCAGGCCCGGCGCGGCCCGTTCGGCCTGCCCCATCGCTTCCGATGCCCCGCCCGGATCACCGTTGGCCTGCCGGATCCAGGCCAGGGTAGCCAGGCCCGTGGCCAGCGGCGGGGTATAAACGAATTGGCGGCACAGCGGGATGCCTTGGGCGATATGCCTCAGGGCCGTGTCGAGCTCGTTCCGCTCGTATGCCACCTCGGCCAGTCCCACATGCGCAGCGCCTGCACCGGGCATGGCGGGGCCGCCAGGAGGCGCGGTGCTCGCCAGCGCCTCCCGGTAGGTGCCGTGCGCCGCGTCCAGGCGGCCCTGGGCGCGCTGAACCTGGCCGAGGTGATCGCGCATCACCGCGGCCAAGCCGCGCTCGCCAACCGCCCGCCATTCGGAGATAGTCGACGAGAGCGCCCGTTCAGCCTCGGCCAGCTGGCCGCGCAGCCACTCGGCGAGGGCCAGATTCCACCGGGCTATGGACGCCACCATCCACTCGTCTTCACCTATCTCGAGCAGGGCGCGCGACGCGAATGAGGCCGCGCCCTCGGCGTCGCCGCGGAGCGCTGCGAGGTAAGCACGCTGGGTGGTGACCGTCGCCGGCACGTTCATCAACCAGCTCTCCACGCCGACCGTCGATTCGAAGGGCTCATCGGCCGCACTCGTGAACGCCCGCTCGGCGGCATCGAGTGGCGGCCCGGCCGCCTCCACCCGGCCGTCGGCGAGGACCAGGAGCGCCTGGGCCAGCAGCAGCCGTGGCCGCGAGATGACCAGCTCGGCCGGGAGCGTAGCGATCCAACGCTGAACCGTCGCTCCCTCGCCCCGCAAGTAGAACTGCTCGTCGAAATGCCGTTCCATCAGCCGCGCCGCCCAGACGGGCTCCCCGGCCGCCAGCGCGTGCCGCACCGCGTCATCGGCCAGACCACGCTCCTCGCACCAGGCCGCCGCGTTACGGTGCAGGGCCGGGACCCGGCCGGGCCGTTCCTGCTGCAGGCGGGCCTGGAGCAGGTCGGCGAACAAGTGGTGGTAGCGCCACCAGCCGCGCACCTCATCCAGCGGCACCAGGAACAGGCCGGCCCGCTCCACCTGCTCCAGCATCGCCTGGCCGTCGGTCCGGCCGGTCACGGCATCACACAAAGCCCCGGACAGCCGGTCCAGCACCGAGGTCTCCAGCAGGAACCCGCGCAGCTGCTCGCCCTGACGCTCGAGCACCTCCTCGGTCAAGTAGTCCAGCACGTAACGGTGGCTCCCGCTGAAGGCCGCCACAAATCCGGCGGGATCCGCCTGCCCGCGTAGTGAAAGGGCCGCTAGCTGCAGGCCCGCGGCCCACCCCTCGGTCCGGGCCGCCAGCGCCGCCACCGCCTCGCCGGGCAGCTCACCGCCTGTCGCCTCACGCAGCAGCGCCGCCGCCTCCTCCGCGGTGAAGCGCAGGTCGGCGGCCCGCAGCTCGGCTAGCCGCCCGCCGGCCCTCAGCCGTGGCAGCGGCAGCGGCGGATCAGCCCGGCTGGCCACCACCAGGTCCAGGCCCGGCGGCAAGTGCTCGACCAGGAACTCAAGCGACGCGTGCACCGGCTGGGCCTCGATCAGGTGGTAGTCGTCAACGACCAGCAGGACCTCATCCTCACCAGGCTGGGCGGCCAGCTCGTTGACCAGTGCCGTCACCAGCCCCTCGAACGACGGCGGCGCGGGCGGGCCCAGCAGCGAGCCGGCCCGCTCGGCGATCCCCGGCCGCACCCGGTCCAGTGCCGCTACCACGTGCCGCCAGAACCGTGCCGGGTCGTTATCGGCAGCGTCCAGCGACAGCCACGCCACCAGCCGGCCGTCCCGCCCAACCCAGTCGGCCAGCAAGACCGTCTTACCGGACCCGGCCGGGGCGCACACCAGGACCAGCTGCCGCGCCAGCCCCTCATCTAGCGCCGCCGCCAGCCGCGGGCGGGGTACGAACCCCGGCTGCGGGCGCGGCACATGCAGCTTGGTGGCCAGCAGCACATCCCGCTCGGAGACGGCAACCACCGCCGGGGCCCCCACAGACGGCTCAGCCATCAGCGACCTACCACTCCGTGCGCCAGGCGACGTCCAGGCCCGCTGCTAGACCAAGACATTCTAACCACCAGCCAGCCTCCTAGACAGCGGCTTGGCCGGTCTTCTGACTTCGGGGCCGGCCCCCGGACAGTGGTTCTCGTGCTGGTTGCCGGGGGGTTGGCGGCATTACACCGTCCGGTGCCGCCAGACCGTGATCTACCGGGCCCGGCTGACGAGGTTCCCAGGTCGGCCCTAGGCCGTCGGCGCGAAGGGGAGGACATTGTGATGCTGGACGAGCTCGCCATAGGGCTCGCGGAGGCCGGCCGGGAGCTTGGCGAGCCAGAGCACGTCATCTGTTCCTCGCGAAGCGCCGTCGTGTCAGCCGGGGGTCGGCGAGGTGAGCACATTACCGTCGCGCGGGCCGAAGCGCCATCTGGTACCGGCGGCGCGCTCGGATGAACTGCTCGGTCGTGCCGCCGCGGTCGGGGTGGGCGTCGGCCATGGCGCGGCGCAGCTCCTTGATGAGTGGCGCTTTCGGTACGGCCTGTCCGGCTCGTTCGCGTTCGCCGCGGTGCAGGTGGTCTTCGGCGGCCTCGCGAGTGGCGAAGAATAGCCCGCCAGCCGGTCCGGGGCGGTGGCGGTGGCCTGGAATCGGGATCACGCCGACCGGGTATCCGTGTTGGCACCGATCTTCCCCGTGCGGGCTATGCTCCCACGAGTATCCGTGCCTTGCGCACCGCCCGCCGCGGGTGTCGGCCGGACAGTCATCGCGGCACCGGGTGTCGGTCTCGAACTGTTTGCGGCTGATGCAGCCGGGGCTGACAACGGCCTCGCACCGGTCCCAGCTGTCGCTGGCATAGTAAATCAGCTTTGCCGTCTTCTTGACGACCGGCACCTCCTGGACCCAGCGGCGCGTCTGGGCCGGGTAGCCGTTGCGGGGGTTGCGGACGCAGGGGACGTACAGGTATCCGGCGGGGGCGGCGTCATCAGCGCCGGGCTTCTGCGGCCGGGCCTTCCGCCAGGCGGCGCCGATCCGCTTCAGCTGACCTGCGCGAGCCAGTGGCCCCCCCGAATGGCTGCGCCCGGACCGGCTGGCCGCGATGAACCGCAGGGCTATGCCCGTGAACAGGGCAATCAGGGTCGTGACGGGCATGACGACGATCAAGCTCGACCTGTCCATGGCATCGGGCCTCCTTCTCCGATCTGGCGGGCGGCCGCCGGCCCGAGCGGATCGGCGGTAGGCGGCGCCGCCCGGTGGGCTGGCTCGCGGATTTCGTCATAGCCGCCTTGCGGGTTCCTCACGGTCCGCCCGGTTTCCCGGCCGTGCAGTTCCTCGTCGCGTCGCCGGCCGGCCAGCGCGTGGCAGATGACCCGGGTGAGCAGGAACGCCAGCGCCGGCCCGGCCAGCACCAGCACCCGGAATATCCAGGTGACCGTGTAGAGATCCAGGTGCAGGTGGTAGGCGATCTGGTCGTTGGCGGCCGCGGCCCACAGCAGCCCGTAGAACGTGAGACCGGCCACGCCGGCCGCGGTGCGGTTCGCCAGGTCGGCCGGCGTGGGCGGCAGCAGCCCGTGCGGCGGCCGCCCGCCGGCGATCCGCCGGTCCGCCATCGGGTAGGCAGCCAGGCAGGTGAAGAACAGGGCGGGCAGGACCAGGCCCGGGATCAGCACGTCGAGGGCCAGCCGATGCCCGGCTACCGTCAGTTCCCAGGCCGGCATGATCCGCAGCCCGCCGTCGAGGAACCCCATGTACCAGTCCGGCACCGCACCGGAGCTGATGCCGCCCGGCTGGTACGGCCCGATCAGCCACACCGGGTTGATCTGCGCGATCGCGCCGAGCAGGACCAGCACCGCGCAGGTGAACGGCAGCAGCGGATCGGGCCGCACCCGGCGCGGCCACCGCGGCGACGGCCGGAAGCTAAGCAGGAGCAGCGCGCCGGTCAGGGCCGGGAGGACGAGGATGTGCACCCAGTAGTCGCGGCCGATGATCTGATGCCCGGGGGGAGCGCCGCCGAAGATCCAGAACACCAGGTGCGTCCCGATCACCGGCACGGACTGCAGCACGCCGGTGATCAGGGTGAGGCTGCCGCCGGAGAGCCCGTCGTCGGGCAAGATGGTGCCGGTGTAGGCCGCCAGCATGCCCAGCGGCAGCAGCGCCACCCAGATCAGCCAGCCCGGCAGCGCCCGGCCGGAGAACCGGCCGCGGAAGAACACCCGCAGCAGCCGCAGGCATATCGCCGCGACGAACAGATCCGCCGACCAGTGGTGCACCTGCCGGATCAGCAGCCCGCCGCGGGCGTCGAAGCTGATGGCCAGCACGGACTGGTACGCCTGGCTCATCGGGGCGCCGTCCAGCTTGCTGTAGGAGCCGTGATAGGCCACGGTGGCCATCGAAGCGCGGAAGAACGGCAGCAGCAGGACCCCGCTGACCACCGCCACCGCGAACGAGTACCCGGCGATCCGCCCGAACACGGCAGCCCAGCGATCGTCCGGGTCCCGCCGTAGCGCATCACGAACCAGCCGCCGCGTCCCCGCAGCCGGCCGCTTCACGGCCGGGCCACCGCTCCGCGGCGGATGATGCCGGCCGGCCACCACCATCAGATGCTCCTCACCGGGTGAGCAGGCCGGTGACCCGGACCGCGGGCGTCGTCATGATGAGTCCCTTTCTGCGCTGGCGCTTGACCCGGTGTCAGGTCGCTGCGTTATAGGGTGTTGTCGGCGCGAATTCCGCGGGGGCGGCCCGGTCCGGTAGCGGGTTATCAAGCAGATGCCGGCGCAGGAAGGACAGCTCAGCCTCGATGGCTTGCTCGTGCTGGCCGAGGAACAGCTCGTAGTGCCCGCCGGGCAGCTGGACGAGTTCTCCCCGGGAAGCACGGTTCGCCGCGCCGACGGCAGGCCCGGCCAGCGCCGTCTGATCCCGGTCGCAGACCAGGACCAGCAGCGGGCACCGCACACGGGACGCGTCGCGGCCGGGCCGGTACAGCCCGATTTGCGGCGCGGAGCGGGCGGCGACCGCCTGCTGCCAGTCCGGGTAACTGTTGCCGGGGTTGAGCGCCCT
>WNFX01006066.1_pt1 | contig 19493 bp, 18 predicted proteins | sample 5400111 | NCBI WGS metagenome assembly WNFX01 (sample SAMN13153363, study PRJNA577476) | soil metagenome | isolation source: 40 cm soil or saprolite under grassland replicate 1 | place: USA:California | collected 2016-06-15 | reverse complement strand
GTTCAGGCGACCACCAGGCTGGTCAGGCGCTGCGGATCGGCAAGCAGGTCCGCGCTCGGACCGCTGTACGCGATGCGGCCGCGGTTCAGCACGAGTGCGCTTTGCGTAATTCCGAGCGCGACTTTCGCGTGCTGTTCGACCAGCACGACCGCAAGCGAGTCCTCGTGGACCAGGCGCTGCAGGGCCTGCAGCAGGACTTCGACGATGATGGGCGCGAGCCCCTCGAGCGGCTCGTCCATGAGCAACAGCGTCGGGTTGCCCATCAGCGCCCGGCCGATGGCGAGCATCTGCTGCTCGCCGCCGGAGATCTGGTTGCCCCAGTGGCCGCGCCGCTCCGCGAGCTTCGGAAAAAGATCGTAGACGCGCTCGAAGGTCCAGCGGCCTGGACGCGCGGCGACGGTGAGGTTCTCCTCGACCGTGAGCGAAGGGAAGATATCGCGAGTTTGCGGGACCAGGCCGATGCCCAGGCGGCAGCGCTCGTAGACGGGCAGCTTCGCGATCGGCGTGCCTTGGTATTCGATGTTTCCCGCGTGAAAAGTCGTGTGACCCATGATGGTCGCGAGCAGCGTGGTCTTGCCGACGCCGTTCCTGCCGAGGACCGCGAGGGCGCCGCGTTCGGGCAGCTCGAAGGCGATGTCTTCGAGGACTACGGTTTCGCCGTAGCCAGCGCGCACCTCTCGGAGACTGAGTGCTTCAGGCATGATGCTGCTCGCCGAGATATACCTGATGCACCCGCCGGTCCCTGGCGATCTCCTCCGGCGGCCCCTCGACCAGGACTTCGCCTTGCACGAGAACGGTGATGCGCTGCGCGAAGCGGAACACCAGATCCATGTCGTGCTCGATGATGAGGATCGCGATGTGCTCGGGGAGATTGTCGAGCACCTGCAGGATGCGGTGCGATTCCAGCGAAGGCACGCCCGCAGCGGGCTCGTCGAGGAGCAGCACGTCGGGTTTCAGTCCGAGCGCGATCGCGATCTCCACCAGGCGCTGCTTGCCGTAGGGCAGGTCGAGGATGCGAATGCCCGCGTCCTCGGCGAGCCCGAGCGTGGCGAGCAGCTCCATGCTCTCTGCGCGCACATCCTCATGCATGCTAGCCGCCCGCAGCATCCGCCGCGCGACGCCGCGGCGCTCGGCCACCGCCAGCGCCACGTTGTCGAGCACGGCGAGTCGGCGGAACAGGGCGTTGATCTGGAAAGTCCGTCCCAGGCCGAGCTTCACGCGCTTGGCCTGTCCCGTCGCCGTGATGTCCTCCCCGCCGAGCACGATCCGGCCGGAGGAGGGGGACAGCAGGCCGGTGAGCATATTGACGAAGGTGGTTTTCCCGGCGCCGTTCGGACCGATCAGGGCATGGCGCGCGCCCCTCTCCAGCCGGAAATCGATGTCGTCCGCCACGGTGAGCGCGCCGAAGCTCTTGCACAGGCCGCGCGTTTCGAGAGCGGCGCCGTTCACGGCCTGCTCCGCAGTTTCGCGAGGGCCCCGTCCAGGATGCCGAGGATCCCGCCGCGGGCGAACATCACCACGAGCACGAGCATCGTCCCGATGCCGAAGTACCAGTACTCCGGGAATTGCTTGGCGAGCAAATCCTGCGCGATCAGATACACGACCGGCCCGACGAACGCGCCGTAGATGCGTCCCACGCCGCCGAGGATCAGCATCACCAGCAGCTCGCCCGCGGATTCGAAGGAGAGCACGTTCAGGCCGACGAACTGATTGGTCTGGGTGATCAGGCCCCCGGCGACGCCGGCGATCGTGGCCGAGAGCGTGTACACCAGGACCAGGCGCCAATAGACCGGCGCGCCGATCGCGTGCATGCGCAGGCTGTTTTCGCGCACCCCGGTGAGCGAGGTCCCGAACGGCGAATAGATCAACCTCCTCACCAGCCACCACCCGAGGAACAGCACGAGCAGGCAATAGAGATAAGCGGTCTCGCCGAAGATGTCGAACCTGAACAGGCCGAGAATCGGCGCGACGACGACCCCGGACAGGCCGTCCGCGCCTCCGGTGAGCGCCGTGGCCTTGTTGGCGATCTCCATGAGAACGGAGGTGATCGCGAGCGTGAGCATGAGAAGCGTCAGGGCCTTTGTCCGGAGAATGATGGCGCCGGTGCCGATCCCGAGCAAGGCGCCAGCGGCGGCTGCGGCGACAAGCTGCACCATGGGATCGCTGATTCCCGCCTTGGCTGCGAGAATCCCCGCGACGTAGGCGCCCAGACCGAAATAGGCGCTGTGGCCGAGCGTGATGATTCCCGCATAGCCCACGATCAGATCGAGCGAAAGGGCGTAGAGGATGTAGATCAGGATGCGCGCCCCGAGTGACAGATACTCGGGCAAAAGGAAGAATCCCGCGATGGCGACGATCCAGGGCAGGGACTCGATCCAGCGGATGCGGGGATCGGCGCTGTAGCCTCCCGCGTGGGCGCTCATGCGTGCCGCCCGAACAGCCCTGCGGGGCGCCACAGCAGGACGGCGATCGTGGCGACATAGATCGGAAACGCGCCGTACTGCGGCAGCCAGTACTTGCAGGCGGTGTCGGCGATGCCGATCAGGAGCGCCGCGACGAACGGCCCGCGCAGGCTGCCCAGCCCCCCGACCGAGACCACCACCAGAAAATACACGAGGTTTTCGAACGGATAGGAAGGCTGGATCGCGATGATCTCCGCGCCGAGCCCGCCGCCGAGCCCCGCGAGTCCGCTGCCGAGCGCGAAGGTGAGCGTGAACAGGCGCTTGGTGTCGATTCCGACCGACTGCGCCATGGCGCGGTTGTCCACCGTCGCGCGCACCATGGCCCCCCAGCGCGTGCGCTCGACGCCGAACCACAAGAGCCCCACCATCACCGCGCTGAAGGCGATGATGAAAACCCGGTAAGCCGGAAAATCCCGGCCGAGGAGCGCAAACTGACCCTTCAGATAGTCGGGCAGCACGACCGGCTGCTGCAGGGTTCCGTAGAGGAAGCGCGCCACGGCGACTGCGATGAAGATCAGGCCGATGGTGAAGAGCACCTGCTCGAGGTCGCTCGCGGTGTAGAGTCTCGAGTACAGGAGCCGCTCCAGGACCACGCTGGCGGCCGCGACAAGAGCGAAAGCGAGCGCGAGCGCGAGCGGAAAGGGCACGCCAAAGCGCGAGATCGCGGTGCTCAGGATGTAACCTCCCGCCATGGCGAACACTCCATGCGCGAGGTTGGCGAAGCCCATCAGGCCCATGGTGACCGACAGGCCGACCGAGATCACGTACAGGATCATGCCCAGGGCGGCGCCGTGAAACGCGACGCTGACCAGCGATGCGAAGAAAGCCTCCAACCGTCCCCCCCGGGTTTGCCGCTATTCCAGCTTGACGCCGATGTCCCTCACCAGCTTTCCGTACTTCTCGTGGTCGCGCCGGATCAGCGCCGCGAACTCCGCGGCGGTAGTGAGGTAGGCCTCGAGGCCTCCCGCGGCGTTGAGCCTGCTCCGTGTTTCGGTCTCGGCGAGCGCCTTGTTGACCTCGGCGTGAAGCTTGGCGAGCACCGCCTCCGGCGTTCCGGCGGCCGCGAACAGGCCCAGCCAGATCGTGACCTCGTAGCCGGGGTAGAACTCCGAAATCGTCGGAAGATCGGGAAAGAGCGCCGAGCGCTGCGAGCCCGTCACCGCAAGGGCACGCAGCCTGCCCGCCTTGATCTGAGGAGCGCTCGAGGTGCCGGAAAACATCGCCGCCACTTCGCCTGCGACGGTTGCCGTTGCGGCAGGAGCGCCTCCCTTGTAAGGCACGTGTATGAGGTTGATGCCCGCGCGCTGCTTGAGCATCTCCATCGCGAGCTGGTGGATGCTGCCGTTGCCGCCGGAGGCATACGCGAGCGGCGGCCGGGCTTGGCGCGCGTACTCGACGAATTCCCTGAAACTCTTGACCGGAACGGAAGGGTTGACCGACAGCACCCATTGGTTCGAAACGACCGAGGCGACCGGCGCGAGGTCCTTGAGGGGATCGGTCTGCATCTCCTTGTACAAGTGCGGGTTGATCGCGATCATGCTGTCGGCGAGCAGCGCGAGCGTGTAACCGTCGGGCAGGGACTTTGCGACGAGATCCATCGCGATATTGCCGTTCGAGCCCGGCCGGTTTTCCACGACCACCGGCTGCCCGACCCGCTCGGAGAGCCGCTGGCCGATGACTCGCGCCGAAATATCGGGGGCACCCCCCGGCGGGATCGGCACGATCAGCTTGATCGGCCGCAAGGGGTACTGCGCCCACGAAGCGAGCGAAAACAAAGCGGCGAATGCCAGTACCGCGAAACGACTCATGCTGTCCTCCTGCAGGGTGTAGCCGCCTGCGCAATGGTATACGAACCCCTCCGGCGCGATGCTATGATGTTCTCCCTTCCGGTGAAACGACGTGTTCCTCGAACATCGCCTCGAACGGCTGATCGCGAAGCTCAAGCGGTCCGCAGCCATCCCGCTGCGTCTCGAGCTGTGGAACGGCCGCGCTTTCGATCTCGCCAGCGAGCCCAAGGTGAAGATCGGCGTGCCGAGCCCCTCGGCGCTTCGCTTCCTGCTGGCTCCCGACCTGATGAAGCTCGGCCAGGCCTATGTCGAAGGTTATCTGCGGGTCGAAGGGCCGATCGTGGAGGTGTTCCGCGTCGCCGAAAGCTTCGCCCGGGGCGCCGCTTCCCACGGGGGCAGGGGATTGCGGCGCGTTTGGCGCCATAGCCGCAAGCGCGATCGCGACGCCATCCAGTACCACTACGACGTCTCGAACGACTTCTACTCGCTGTGGCTGGACCGGAACATGGTGTATTCCTGTGCCTATTTCCGCAGCGAGGCCGATTCCCTGGAGCTCGCCCAGGAACAAAAGCTCGATCACATCCTCAACAAGCTCCTGCTCAAGCCGGGCGAGCGGTTTCTGGACGTCGGCTGCGGCTGGGGCGCGCTGGTTCTGCGCGCGGCCAAGAAATACGGCGCCCGCGCGACGGGCGTCACGCTCAGCCGGAACCAGTATGAATTCGCCGCGCAGCGGATCCGGGAGGAGGGGCTCGAGGGCCGCTGCGAGGTGCGCCTGCAGGACTACCGCGATATTCCGGGCGAAGGCGTGTTCGACAAGATCGCGAGCGTCGGAATGTTCGAGCACGTGGGCCTGCGCCATCTCAAGGCCTATTTCGCGAAAATGCGGTCGCTGCTCGCCGAGGGTGGGCTCGTCATGAATCACGGCATCACGGCAAGCGATCCCGACAGCCGCTGGGTGGGCCTCGGTGCGGGGGAATTCATCAACCGTTACGTGTTCCCGCACGGGGAGCTCCCGCATCTTTCGCTCGTGCTTCACGAGATGGCGGGAGCGGGGCTCGAGGTCGCGGACGCCGAGTCGCTGCGGCGCCATTACGCGCGCACTTGCCTCGAGTGGGCCAAGCGCCTCGAGCAGAACCGGGAGCGGGCGATCGCTGCCGCTGGGGACAAGCGCTACCGCATCTGGCAGGTGTATCTCGCCGGCTGTGCGCACGGCTTCGAGCACGCGTGGATGAACATCTACCAGGTGCTCGCCCGCAAGCAGGGCAGCGACTTCAATTCGCTGCCGCTTACCCGCGATTACATGTATCGCGCGAACTGAATCGCCCAGCCCCGTTCTCAGTGAAGCGCCGCGGCGGCGGGGCGGGTGCGGAGCAGCTTGTCGATCGTCTCGCGCACGCTCTCCAGGTGAGGGTTGACGCGCAGCGCCGCATCGAACGCGAAGAGCGCGCTGTCGGCGTCTCCGAGCGAGAGGCAGATCTGCGCGAAACCGCAGATCGCGCCGTAGTGGCGCGGTTCGAGCTCCAGCGTGCGGTGGATGCTGGCCACGCTTTCCCCGTCCCGGCTCTGCATGTAATAGAGCGTCGCACGCTTGTTCCAGGCTTCGGCGAAATCCGGGTGAGTGGCGACGAGTCTCGCCAGGATGTCCTCGGCCGCGGGAAAATCGAATGCCGTGAGAGCGCGCGTCGCACGTTCCAGATCGAACGCCGCCGCGGAATCCCGGTAGGCCATCCACAGCCTCCAGATCTCGTCTTCGATGCGCTCGGCGCGTCCGCCGCTCGCATCGCCCAGCGAGCGGAACAGGCCGTTCAGGCGCTCGGGCAGCCGCGGCGAAGGGTGCCGCCGGTCCCCGGTGACGATCAATTTGAGCGTGTCCGCGTACATTCAGTGAAAATCCCGTGATGGCGTGACCAAGCTGCCCAGCAGGGCGCTGTGGTCGGAGAGCCGCCTGGCTACAAGATGCATCACTTCACCCTCGCGTTCAAGCACTCCTTCGACGCCCATCAGGCGCGCGCCGAGCAGCTCGCGCCGCTGGCGCTCGATGAGATTCGGCCAGACGATGACATTAACATAGCCGGTCTCGTCCTCGAGCGTTACAAATACCGTTCCCGAGGCGGTGCTCGGGCGCTGGCGACCGGTGACGATACCCGCCGCCCGGACCCGGCTGCCGCTCGGCAACAGACGGATTTCCCCTGCGGCGCTAAAGCGCATGCGCGACAGGTGTGCCCGCAGCAAAGCGAGCGGATGGCGCCCTAGGGTAAGACCGGTGCTCGCGTAGTCGGCCACGAGGTTCTCTCCCTCGGTTGGAGGCGCCAAAATCGCCGGAGTTTCCGCAACCGGCGCATCGCGCAGGATGTGCGCGCCGGTTTCGATTCCGGCCACCTGCCAGTAGGCGTGGCGGCGATGGCCGGAGAGCGCCTCGAGCGCACCCGCAGCGGCAAGGCACTTCAGGTCGTGCCGGTTCAATTCGGCGCGACGGGCGAGATCTTCTACGCTGTCGAACAACCGGTCCCGCCGCGCGGCGACGATGCGTTCGGCGCCCGGTTGCGACAGACCTTGCACCAAGAGAAACCCGAGCCGAACCGCTGAGTTTGCGTCGGCGCCGGTTTCCAGAGTGCAATCCCATTCGCTAGCCAGCGCGTCCACCGGCCGCGCCTCGACGCCATGCCGGCGTGCGTCCTGCACGAGCTGCGAAGGCGTGTAGAAACCCATCGGCTGGCTGTTCAAGAGCGCAGCGAGAAAGGCCGCCGGCTCGTGGCGTTTGAGCCAGGCGGAAACGTAGGCGAGCAGCGCGAAACTCACCGAGTGTGACTCGGGAAAACCGTATTCGCCGAAACCGAGGATCTGCCGGTAGATGCGCTCGGCGAATTCCGCCGGGATGCCGTTCTTCCTCATGCCAGCCATGAGTTTTTTGTGGAAAGGCTCCAGCCCTCCCTTGCGGCGCCAGGCGGCCATCGCGCGGCGCAATTGATCCGCTTCGCCCGGGGTGAAGCCTGCCGCCACCACCGCGAGCTGCATCACCTGCTCCTGGAAAATCGGCACTCCGCAGGTGCGCTCGAGAACTTTTCTCACCGCTTCGTTCGGATAGTCGATCGGTTCCGTGCCGGCGCGCCGCCGCAGATAAGGGTGCACCATGTCGCCCTGGATCGGCCCTGGCCGCACGATCGCGATCTCGATCACGAGGTCGTAAAAGTGCTCCGGTTTCAGTCGCGGCAGCATCGACATCTGGGCACGCGACTCGATCTGGAACACGCCGATGGTGTCGGCGTGCCGCATCATCTCGTAGACCGCGGGGTCTTCCTCGCGCAGCAGGCTGTCCATGGTGATGCTGCTTCCGCGCAGTTCGTTGACGAAGTCCAGCGCGCGCCGGATGGCGGAGAGCATGCCGAGCGCCAGCACATCGACTTTGAGCAGGCCCAGGTTCTCCAGGTCATCCTTGTCCCATTGGATGACGCTGCGCTCGGGCATCGCTGCATTTTCGATCGGCACCAGGCGCGCGAGGGCCCCTCGCGATATGACGAAACCACCGACATGCTGTGACAGATGGCGCGGAAAACCGAGCAGGGCGGAGGCAAGCCCCATGAGGCACCGCATGACCGGGCTCTCGGGATCGAAGCCCGCATCGCGCAGGCGGGTGACGAGCTCCTTGCGGTCGTCCCACCAGGCGATCGATTTGGCGATCCGGTCCACCTGCAGCGCGTCGAGCCCGAGCGCTTTCCCGACGTCGCGCAGCGCGCTCTTGGGTTGATAAGTGATGAGCGTGGCCGCCAGCGCAGCGCGCTCGCGGCCGTATTTGTTATAGACGTATTGGATGACTTCCTCGCGCCGCTGGTGCTCGAAATCGACGTCGATATCGGGCGGCTCGTTGCGCTCCTTCGAGATGAAACGCTCGAACAGGAGCTCCTGTTTCACGGGATTGACCTCGGTAATCCCCAGGAGGTAGCAGACGGCGGAATTGGCCGCCGAACCGCGCCCCTGGCAGAGGATGCCCTGGCTGCGGGCGTAGCGGACGATGTCCTGGACGGTCAGGAAAAACGGCTCGTAGCGAAGCTCGGCGATGAGGGAGAGTTCCCGTTCGACGAGATCCCGGATTTTCTGCGAGGCGCCTTCGGGAAAGCGCCGCTGCAAGCCCTCTCCGGTCAGCTTGCGCAGCCAGCTCGCCGGGGTTTCGCCTTCAGGGACGAGTTCCTCGGGATATTCGTAACGCAGCTCTTCCAGCGAGAAACGGCAGCGCTCTGCGACGCGCATGGTTTCTTCCAGCAGCTCAGGCGGATAGATCCGCGCCAGACGCGAGAGCAACCGCAGGTGCCGCTCGGCGTTGGGGTAAAGCGCGTGGCCGCAGGCCTGCACGGCCGTACGCAGGCGGATCGCCGTCAACGTGTCCTGCAGCGCCTTTCGCGAGCGCACGTGCATGTGCACGTCGCCTGCCGCCACGAGCGGGAGACCGCAGACCTTGCTCAGCTCGCGCAACCCGGCGAGACGCGCGCGGTCGTCCGGTCCCTGCAGCAGCTCCGCCGCAATCCAGGCACGGCCGGCGAAGCGTTCGGCGAGGCACCGCGCATGCCCGGCATCGCGCTTTTCATGCGGAGCCAGGAGAACGAGACAGCCGGGCAGCCCGCCGTCCAGATCGCCCCAACAGAGCGAATAGCCGCCTTTCTTCGTCCTGCGTCGACCGCGGGTGATGAGATCGGACAGATTGCCGTAGCCTTCGCGGTCCGTGGCGAGCAGCACCAGCCTGGGACCGTCCTGCAGCCGTATCTCCGATCCGATGACCAGAGGCAGGCCGACGTCTTTCGCCGCGATATGCGCCCGCACGGCTCCGGCGAGCGAACACTCGTCGGTGAGCGCGAGCGCCCGGTAGCCGAGCGCCGCGGCGCGATTCACCAGCTCTTCCGGATGCGAAGCGCCGCGAAGGAAGGTGAAGTTGGAAAGGCAGTGCAGCTCGGCGTAGGCGGGGAGAGGGGAATACACGGCTTCAGGCGAAAACGCCGTGCAGGTACCATCCTCCTTCGCCGCGCCACTCGCGATAGACCCACACGAGCGCTTCGTTCTGCATGCGGGCGACGAAGTAGTCGCGGGCGACGTCGTCGCCGTCCCACCAGCCGGACTCGATACGCTCCGGACCGACGAGCAGCTCGAGCGGCCCGTCATGATGCGGCACGGCTCCGATCTCCGCGAGCGGACGTGGAGATTCCAGCAACCAAAACGGGCGCTCGCCGAAATCGAGCTGCAACCGCTTCTGTCCTGCATCGGCGATCACGCCGGCGCGCTCCGGGCGATGCTCGGCTCGGCTGGCGATGCCGCATACCGCTTCGGTGCCGAGGCGCGCCCGCAGCCGCTCGATCAGGTGCTCCCATTGGCCGGGCGGCTTGCCTTGCTCAAGCGCGAAGCCGAGGCTGCGGCCTGGAAGCGGCACGACGTCCTCCGCCCCCAGCGCGATCGAGCGCACGGGCTCGACAAGCGCCAGATTCGAAAGCCGCTCGCGCAGGAGCAGTGTGAAGTGTCCGGCGTCGCGGGAGGGTGCGACCAGGCCGATCGCGATTTCGGTGGCGGCCTTGTCGCGGTGCCTGAGACTGAGGACGAAGCGCTGCACGCCGCCCGAGCGCGCGGCGAGAAACCCGGCGAGCTGAACGATCAGCCGCCTCGCGGCGAAGAGCAGCGCCTCGGCCTGGGTGACTTCGGCTGGAAGATCGATCGCCGCTCCGAATCGGGCCGGCGGGACGAAAAAATTCCGCGGATCGGGAAGCCGTCCGAGCGCGCGGTCCAGCTCGGCCAGCGGTCCCTGCCCGAAGCGCCGCGCCACGCCTTCGCGCGGCAGCGCGCGCAGCTCGCCGAGCGTGCGGACGCCGATCGCCTCGAACGCCGCCAGCGTTTCATCGTTGCAGCGCAGAACCTCCAGGGGCAGCGCGGCAAGCAGCGGCTCGAGTTCGGCACTCTCGCCGATGAATTTCTGCTTTCCGGCTAAGGCGAGCCAGAAAGCAGCGCGCGGCGTGGGGGCGCCCGCGAGCACACAGCTCCAGCCCATTTCCGCCAACCCCCGGCGCAGGCGCTCGAGAAGCGATTCCAGGCCGCCGAAGAGCTTCAGGCTGCCCGAGACTTCGAGCAGCACGCCGTCGGGAAATTCGAGCGCCACGCCCGGTGTGAATTGCGCCGCCCACCCGGCCACGCCGAGCAGCGCTTCGGTTTCCGACGCTGGGTCGCGTGGCGCAACGCGCAAGGCGGGCGCGAGAGCGAGCGCCGCGGCTACAACCATTCCGGCGCGAACGCCGCGCGCGAACGCCTTGCGGTCGCAGGCGAAAACGCAGTGCCGCTCTTCGACCGCGAAAGGCTCAGGCGTGGACAAGCCGCGCAGAAAAATCTCGAGCGGCAGCTGGGGCAGCCGGATGGCGATCCACATGATGGTTTTTACTGCGCACGGCGGGCAGCATCGCCGGCAGCAGGATGGGCTGAGCGAGGGGGGTACCGCGGCGCTTGAGCACGCGTACCGCAAGGCCGCCGTCGCTCGTGCCGAGCGCGATCCGCAGCGGGGCGGGAGAAGACTCGCTCGCAGCCTCCGGGACCCGGAACAGGAAAGCAGGTGCGCGACCGCCTTCGGCAGCGATTTGCAGGCGCCTCAGCTCCGCGTATTTCGCACCTTGGGGCCAGGTGAGCACCGCGCCGCAGGCGTTCGAGGCAAGCGCCTGCTCGGTTGCCCAGAGCGTTTCTTTCGGCGAGGCAACGCGCACGACGACGAGGTTCGCGACATCGATTCCCGCCGCGGCGAGCGCAGGCGCGTAGGGCAGGTGAGGCGGTGCGATCCAGACGAGCCGCAATCCGCGCCTGGACAGTCCGGCAAGCGCAGGTCCAAGCAGGCGCAGCTCGCCGATGCCTTCATGCGCAGGCAGGATCTCGGTCAGCACTCCGGCGGGCCAGCCTCCGCCGGGAAGCTCGGCGTCAAGCCCGGGAAATCCACAGGGAAGGGTCGGCGCACCGGCCCGGCTCAAGACCTGGCCGCGCCAGATATCGGGGAGATCGACGACAAGGGTCTTGAATTCGGGATTCTCAGGGAGCAGCTCGACGGTGTTGCCGCGGCGGCGCAGGCGCTTCACCGTGACCTCGTCGTGCACCCGCGCCACCACGATCTGTCCCGAGCGCGCCTCGCGCGTGCGGTGCACGGCGAGCAGGTCGCCGTCGAGAATGCCGGCGTCGCGCATGCTCATGCCGCGGACTTTCAGCAGGTAGTCGGCGCGCGGCTGGAACAAGGCGGGATCGACCTGGCAGCGCCGCTCGACATGCTCCTCGGCGAGGATGGGGCTGCCTGCGGCGACGCGGCCGATGAGCGGCAGCCCGAGGCCTTCGGTGAGACGGATGCCGCGCGAGGCGCCCGGAGTCAGCTCGATCGCGCCTTTCCTCTCCAGCATGCGCAGATGCTCTTCGGCGGCGTTGGGCGAGCTGTAGCGGAATGCGTTCGAGATCTCGATCCGGGTAGGCGGGAAGCCGGTCTTCTGGATGGCTTTGCGGACGAAGTTGAGGATTTTCTGCTGCTTGGGGGTGAGTTCTTCGGTCATAGGGCCTCCATATCTGTATTTATATACAGTCTTTGTCCGCTTGGCAAGGGGCGTATAATTTCGCAACCCATGGCTCAGCCCTACGAATCCGATCTCACCCGAATGATCCGCGAGCTGCTCCAGGAGAAGCCGCACATCGTCCAGGAGCAAAAAAAAGGACGATCTCTGTGGTGGGACAGAAAGCTCGACCCCGAGGAGCTGAAGCGCACCCGGGAATCGAGCGTCAAGCAGCAGGCCTACGTCTATCAAAACAAGGTCTGATTCCGGCCTCCAGGCGTTCGCAGCGGCCTTCGCGACTTGTGTTGCGCTTTGCGGCTGCGCTCCACCCCGCGGCTCCGCATTCAGCATGGAATCACCGCCGCTCGCGGCGGACCCGCTGCTGGCGTCGGCCCTCGTCGGGCGCGGTGACAGCCTCGAAGAACGGGAGCGAATCGCCGCGCTCAACCAGAAACGGGATTGGGGCGGGCTATTGCGCTATGCCGAGGAGCGGCAGCGCCGGGATCCGGAAGGCTCCGATTGGGGGGTGATCGCCGCCTACGCCTGGGTGCGCCGCGGCGATTATCCGAGGGCAAGCTCGACGCTCTCGAGGGTCATTCAACGCAACCCGGAGGACATCGGGGCTTGGAACCTGCTTGGGGAGTCTCAGCGTCAGGCAGGGCAGCCGGGTCAGGCGGTTCGCACGCTCGAGCGTGCGAGCGCCATAGGCCGGACCTCCTTCGCGACGTTCTTCCTTCTCGGAGAGGCGTATCGCGATTCCAATCGGCTCGACCGCGCGGTCACCGCATATCGGGAGGCGGCGCGCCTGGAACCGGAATTCGCCCGCGCCTGGTTCGAGCTGGGTGCGGCCCACGTTCGGCTTGGTGAGCGGGATGAAGTCCCGGCAGTCTTGGGACGCTTGGAAAAGCTCGATCCGATGCTGGCGGAAGAGCTCAGGAAGCGCCTGGAAGCGAGGCAGGGGCCCTGAATTCCTGCGGCAACGAATTGTCGCATATGTATATTATGTCAAATTATCTCTCCGCGTCGTGACCCAACACTTTTCAATTACGCTCAACGCGACCCTTCTCCTCGCTATCGGTTAGCAGCTTACCGCTCGTAGCTAAAGTTATTTCTAGGATGCTTTTGCCGCCTCGAAGAGGCGGAAGAAGTTGCTCGTAGTCGCCGCCGCCAGCTCGCCGAACGGTATCGAGCGGAGGCGGGCCACTTCCTCACCGACGCGGCGGACCAGGGCCGGCCGGTTGGTTTCTCCCCGATGAGGAACCGGGGCAAGGTAAGGGGAGTCGGTTTCCACCAGCAAGCGCTCCAGCGGAACCCAGCGGGCTACGTCTTTCAAGGCTCCGGCGTTCTTGAAGGTCACGATGCCCGAGAACGAGATATGGAACCCCAGGGCGATGGCCGCCTCGGCCGTCGCCCTGGACTCGGTGAAACAGTGCATCACCCCCCCTACTTCGGCCGCCCCCTCCTCGCGCATGATGGCGAGCGTGTCTTCGGCGGCTTGGCGCGTATGGATGACGAGCGGCTTGCCGCATTCGCGCGCGGCGCGTATGTGGGCTCGAAAGCGCTCCCGCTGCCACGCGAGATCACCGCTCAGGCGGTAGTAATCGAGGCCGGTCTCCCCGATCGCGACGATCCGCGGATGGCGTGCGAGCTCGACCAGCCGCGCCGGATCCACCTCGGTGCGATCCTCATGGTCCGGATGCACGCCGACGGTCGCAAAGAAATTATCGTAAGCCTCGGCGAGCGCGAGCACCTTGGGAAACCCGGTCAAGTGGACGCTGATGCACAGCGCGTGCGTCACGCCGTTCGCGCGCATCTCTTTCCTCACCTCGTCCATCCTGCCGTCGAATTCCGGAAAATCCAGATGGCAGTGCGAATCGACCCATCCAGGAAAATCCTCGGGCGCAGGCGACCCCGGACCCTCTTTCCCGTTCACGGCCGGGCGACCAGCCGCCGATACTGCAGCAGGAGGTCCTCGACAAACAGCTTGGCGTTGAGCGGGTGCCGGGCGAGCGCCCGGGCTTGCGCGAGCCGGCGCAGGTAAGCGGCGATATCCGCAGCATCGCAGTGACTTGCCGTATCTGAAATCACTTTTTCATGGTGAAGGCCATACCGTACCCGACCTGCGACCCGGGCGAGCAAGAGATCGTAGCTCCATCGCTGCAGCCATCCGACCAGGTCCCACAGCGGAACGCGCGCGACCGTTTCGGCGAGGGCAATCGGGTCAAAGCCTGAATCTCCAAGTTTCTCGATGAAGCGCAGGCGATCGGCGTCCGTGTCGGCAGCTTTGAGCGCGACAAGCGGCGCGCCTCCAGCGCCAGCCAGTGTCGCCTCGGGTTGGCTCAAGCCCTGCTCCTTCAGCCAGCGCAGGACCGGTTCCGACGGCGGGAGCGGCAGGCTAAACTTCAGGCAGCGGCTTCGCACGGTCGCGAGCAAGCGCTCGGGCTGCGTGGTGACGAGAAGAAAAGCTGTGGCCGGCGGAGGCTCCTCGAGGTTTTTCAGCAAGGCGTTTTGCGTATTCGCGTTCATCGCTTCTGCGGGATAGACGAGGATGACGCGCAGACCACCACGATGCGTTCCGACCGCAAGGAAGTCGGCGAGCTCGCGCACCTGCTCGATGCGGATCTGCTCGCTCTTCTTCTTCGCGGGTTCCGCGCCCTCCTCGCGCGATTCGGGCGCCATGCTTTCGGGGACGATCAGCCGGAAGTCGGGGTGATTGCCCAGCGAAAACCAGTCGCAGGCGCGGCAGGCGCCGCATGGCCGCCGGTCCTGTCTGGGATCCTCGCACAGCAGCGATTGCGCGCACGCTTGAGCAAATTCGAATTCGCCCAGGCCCTCCCCGCTCTGGATCAGGATCGCGTGGGGCAGTCGCTCCCGCAGCTGCTTCCAATCTTTCCAGGGCCGCTCTTGCCATTTAAATATCATGGTTTAACATATAGTTGAAACTATATCCTCGACGTCTTTCTTAATCTCCGTCAGGGACCTTCCGGACTGGATCACTCTCATCCGGCGAGGTTCCGCCGACGCGCGCTCGAGATACGCAGCGCGAACGCGTTCGAAGAACGCCTTGCTCTCGAGCTCGAACCGATCGCCTCGGTCCTGCGCAAGCCGCGCGAGCGCGACCTCGACCGGCGCGTCGAAAACGAGAGTCAGGTCGGGCTGCAGCCCGCCGTGAACCCAGCGCTCGAGCGCCGCGATCCGATCCCTCGCCATTCCACGCCCTGCGCCTTGATACGCATACGTGGCGTCGGTAAAGCGTTCGGAAACGACCCAGCTCCCCGCGGCGAGCGCGGGCGCAATCACTTGCGCGATGTGCTCGCGGCGCGCAGCAAACATCAAAAGGGCCTCGGTGTCGATATCCATCGTCTGGGAGAGCAGGAGCGCGCGCAATCTCTCGCCCAGCGGCGTACCGCCCGGTTCGCGCGTAACTACGATCTCTTTTCCGCGCCCGCGCAGGAAATCCGCCATGCCGCCGACGTGCGTGCTCTTGCCCGCACCGTCGATGCCCTCCAGGGTGATGAACTTGCCGCGGCTCATCGGCCCGAGCGCCGGCGCGCGCCGGGCAATTGATATTTGGCGACCGCGCGGTTGTGCTCGACGAGCGTACGGGAGAATTCGCTCGTCCCATCCCCGCGGGACACGAAATACAGCGCGTCGGTCTGAGCGGGATGCATCACGGCCGCGAGCGAAGCAAGTCCCGGCATCGCGATCGGATGCGGCGGCAGACCCAGTCGCGTGTAGGTGTTGAAGGGTGTGTCCGTCACGAGGTCCCTCTTGCGCAGGTTGCCGTCGAATTTCTCGCCCATGCCGTAGATCACGCTCGGATCGGTCTGCAGCTTCATCTTGCGGCGCAGGCGGTTGGCGAATACCGCCGCGATCATCGTGCGGTCACCCGCGCGGCCGGTCTCCTTTTCGACGAGTGAAGCGAGGATAAGCGCTTCGTACGGATCTGTCATCGGCAAATCCGGGGCACGCCCGTCCCAGGCGGACTCGAGCTGCTTTTTCATCGCGCTGCGGGCCCGCGCGAGCACCGCGAGATCGCTGGCACCTTTAGCGAAGACGTAGGTATCGGGAAAGAACATGCCTTCCGGAACCACTCCCGGGGCTCCGAGCTTCGCCATGATCTGCGCTTCGGTGAAGCTCACCGAATCGTGCTTCAGGTCGGCGTGCGCGTTCAAGGCCTCGCGCACCTGGCGAAAATTCCAGCCTTCGACAAAGAGAATTTCCGCTTGCGCGTATTCCCCGCGCGTGATCTTGCGAACGAGCCGGAGAGGCGTGACACCGTCCGACACCTGGTAGCTGCCGGCCTTGACGCCGGCGCTGGCGCCGTTGGCGCGCGCGAGGAGAATGAACTTCCATCCCGGCATAGACAGGCCGGCATCGATGATCTGGCGCGTTGCGCCTCGCAGCGTGCTGCCCGGGCGGATCGAGAATTCCACGGTCGGCGCGGCGAGCTCGATCGGCGAAAGGGCGAACCACAGCAACCAGCCGCAGAAACCGAGCGCGGCAGCGGAGGCCAGCAGGAGCAATACTTTGAGTCGAAACAGCATCGAGTCCCGTAGAAAAACGCCCAATCGGCTTGCTTGACTACGCTCGTATAATAAACGCTAAACCGAACACACCGAATAGAGCACATGAGCCTGCCTCTTCACCATGCGGAACCTGCGGGAACCGCGGACGCCGATCTCCGCGCGGCTCGATCGGGGAGCGTCCTTGCCCTCCTCGGCCACTTGGGTGTCCTCCAGTACAGCGGCGAGGACGCGGAAGCTTTTTTGCAGGGACAGCTGAGCTGCGATGTGGCGGAGGTCGGTTTGCGGTCGGGCGCGTACGGCGCCTATTGCTCTCCCAAAGGCAGGATGCTCGCGAATTTCCTGCTGTGGCGCGAAGAGACCGGCTTCTGGATGGCCCTGTCGCGGGACATCGCCCCTTCCATCCAAAAGCACATTTCGAAGTTCGTGTTGCGCGCGAAAGTGAAGATCTCGGATGCCTCGGACACGATCGTGGTGGCAGGCGCGGCGGGACCGAAGGCCGATCAGGCGCTGGGCGATGTGTTCCCCGAACTCCCGAAGGAGCCGAACGAGGTATCGCGTCGACCGGATATCGGCACGGTCATCAAGCTGAGGGACGGCAGATATCTCCTCGCCTTGATGCCCTCGAGCGCCCTCGCGCTTCGGCAACGGTTTGCGAACGTTCTCGTTCCCGTGGGCGCGCATGCGTGGCGGTGGCTCGATATTCGCAACGGCGTGCCCCTGGTGACGGCTGTGACTCAGGACCAGCTCGTTCCGCAGATGGCGAACTTCGAGCTTCTCGGCGGAGTCAGCTTCAGCAAGGGCTGCTACACCGGACAGGAGGTGGTCGCGCGCATGCAACACCTCGGCAAGCTCAAGCGCCGCATGTTCCTCGCCAAGGTCGCCGCTCAGGCCGAGGCTGGAGACCCTCTCTACAGCGAGGATCTCGGCGATCAGACGAGCGGGATCGTCGTCAGCGCGGAAGCCTCGCCCGACGGCGGTTACGACCTGCTGGCGGTCGTGCAGACCGCGAGCCGTGAAGGCTCGACGGTGCATCTGAAGTCCCTCGGCGGACCCGTCCTTCGCTTCCTCCCCCTCCCCTACGCCGTCGGTTGAAGCTCAATTTCTACATCTACTATCGCGTGCCCGCGCAAAACGCAGAACGGGCGCGCGTGGCGGTAAGCGAGCTGCAGCGCGAGCTCTCCGACATCGCCGGAATCAGCGGACGACTCCTGCGGCGCCGCGACGATGAGACTACCTGGATGGAGATCTACGAAAACGTTCAGGACGTGACGCGTTTCGAAGCGGAGCTCGCCAAGCTGGTCGAGCGCCACCGGCTCGCCGGCCTGCTCGTCCCGGGGTCGTCGCGGAAGCAGGAAGTGTTTCGCGCCTTCTAGTCGCCATGTGCCTAATCGCATTCGCCTGGCGTTCGCATCCTCGCTACCGTCTGGTCGTCGCGGCCAACCGCGACGAATATTTCGGGCGCCCGGCCGCGCCCGCCGGGTTCTGGGACGACCATCCGAACGTCCTCGCCGGACGCGATCTCGAAGCCGGAGGCACCTGGCTCGGCATCACCCTGGATGGGCGATTCGCTGCGCTCACGAACTACCGCAATCCCGCGGACAAGAAAACCGGCGCCCCTTCGCGGGGAGCTCTGGTCGCCGATTTCCTGACTGGAAAGACAGGCTCGGAGGAATACGCGCGACTCGTGGAGAGGCGTGCCGCGGACTACAACGGGTTCAGCCTGCTCGTGGGAGACGTAGCGTCGATGTTTTTTTTCTCCAACCGCGGCGAGCGCGCGGCGCGCGTTGCGCCGGGCGTTCACGGCCTGTCGAACCACCTTCTGGACACACCCTGGCCCAAGGTCGAGAGGGCAAAGGCAGGGTTTGCGGCGCTGCTCGACGGACCTTTCGACTCCGAAACGGCGTTTGGGCTGCTGGACGATACCGGGCGCGCCTCCGGCGGGGAGCTCCCCAGCACCGGAGTGAGCCTGGAGCTGGAGGAAAGCTTGTCGGCGATCCGCATCCTCGCGGTCGGCGGATACGGAACGCGGTGCTCGACTGCCTTGTGCTTCACCCAGGACGGCAGGATCGAGTTCCATGAACGCAGCTTCGGCGAAGAGGGCCGCGTGAGCGGCACCGTCGGCTACCGGCTCACTCTCGCGCAGGGAGCTCGAGCGTCATCTCCACGTGCGGAATCTCCGCCTCCAAAAACTCCTCTCCCCGCTCGTTGAAGCCGAAGCGCCGGTAAAACTCCGCCGCATGGGTCTGCGCGTGCAGCGTGACGCGGCGCATGGAGCGCGTGCGGGCCCGCTCGAGCAGGGCCTGCAGGAGCGCGGTGCCCACCCCGCGCCTGCGCCATTCGCCGAGGACCGCCATCCGGCCGATCCTGCCGTCGGGCAGCAGCCGCGCCGTTCCGATCGCGTCCCCACGGGAATTGCACGCGACGGCGTGCTCGCAGCGCTCGTCCCATTCGTCCAATTCGAGCTCGCGCGGAACCTTCTGCTCCTCGACGAACACCTGTTCCCGAACCGGGCGCGCGAGCGGCAAGGCTTCGGGCCAGGCCAGAACTCGGATGGTGAACGCTGCGGGCATTTCCCGTCAGTATAATTGGCAAACTGGAAGGCGATGAAGAGTCTCTGGAGCGATCGGGAAGCGGAGGAATTCGGAGGCGACCTCGGCCTGCGCGTCTACACTTCGCGGCTGCTCGGCCGCGACAAGTCCCTGGTGCTGCACGGTGGCGGCAACACTTCGGTCAAGATCCAGGAGAAAAACCTGTTCGGCGAGCAGGAAACGATCCTCTACGTCAAAGGCAGCGGCTGGGATCTGGAAACGATCGAGCCGCGGGGTTTTTCGCCGGTGCTCCTCGCGCACGTGCTGCGACTGGCGGAATTGCCGTCACTCTCGGATCCCGAGATGGTCAACCAGCTGGTCACGCATATGCTCGATGCGTCGGCGCCTGCGCCGTCGATCGAGACCATCCTGCACGGTCTCATGCCCCAGAAATTCGTGGACCATACGCATGCCGACGCCGTGCTATCCGTGACCAACACCAGGGACGGGGACAAGCGCATCCGCGAGATATACGGCAAGCGCTGCGTGGTGATCCCCTATCTCATGCCGGGATTCGATCTCGCGCAGTTCTGCGCGAAGGAGTTCAGGCGGCAGGGAAGCACCGAGACGGTCGGCATGGTCCTTC
>WNFX01008785.1_pt1 | contig 19496 bp, 20 predicted proteins | sample 5400111 | NCBI WGS metagenome assembly WNFX01 (sample SAMN13153363, study PRJNA577476) | soil metagenome | isolation source: 40 cm soil or saprolite under grassland replicate 1 | place: USA:California | collected 2016-06-15 | reverse complement strand
AGAGAGCAGGGTCAGCGGTGTCGAAAGCGCCTCATCGAGTGCAGTCAGCAAGCGTTCGCGCTCCACCAGGGCGTTCGGCAGTCGCGGCGGAGCAAGTCGGCTGGAGAGCAGCATCATCCCCTGCTCGGTCGTGGTCGCGGGCTGCTGCGCGTGCAAGAGCGAGCGCGCCGTCTCCTCTAACCGCGCCAGCGAGAGGCTTTCCGTTTGTCCGAGATAGCGCTTGCGGGTGCGGCCCTCTTTGGTCTGGTAGGCATACCAGTACGCACTCCCACGTGGCCTCTTCTCCAGGTAGACATTGAGCGAGCCTCCTTTGCCGTGGAAGGCAAAGGAGGACACAGAGCCTAGCCAGGCCAGCCAGGCGGCTTCCTCGGCTGGTCGAAACCGAAGCTTCAGCTGGCCGCGCGTGTACAGCCCATACAGACGCTGCTCAGCGGACCAGATAAGGGCGTGAAGAGGTGCTCTGGACATCGGACCTTCCCTGTGTCTGCCTTGTTCCCAACGGTCCCTCAATTCCTCCCAACACCAAGAAGTATACCAAAGCGGAGGCTCACTGGCAAGGAGCGTGCCTCTTGTCGTGATGATCTGATCTGCTCTCGCGGCCGCCTCAGATGATCCACCCCCCACATAAGAAAACCGCTTTCTGTGTCTATATTTGCTAGTTATTGTCAAAAATGCCATAACTTCGCCGAAGCGGGGGAATATGTGTCAGACGAGGGTGTAGATTGTACGTAACTTTGACTCTTCCGCGCTTTTGGTGATGGATGAGCTTGTAAGCAGTGATACAATAAAGGACCAAACAGAAAAACCATCACTAATCATCCCTGGAGTCCCTCAAACCCGTGTCTTTCTCATCACTCCTTGGTCTTCCTGCTGGATTGCAGGTGCTCTCTTTTGATCTTGTGAACAATGTTCTGATTATTCAGGTCACTTCAACGGCTTCTGAGTCGGCTTGTCCAGGCTGTCAGTGTCACACGTCACGCATTCACAGCCACTATACGGGGTCCCAACATTTTTCCCTCCCAAAATCCCCGCTAAGAAACGCGTCTTCAGGGATGCAAGAGCTTCCCGAAAGGAAAAAGATGCTTTTCCCGTGAGGATCCTGGTCTCTGGAACCAGCAAAGAAGGTGTCTTGCCCGTGAAAAGCTCTTCGATATGAAACAGAGAGCCTTTTCTCGCTCATGGCCTTGCCTGAATTACTCCTTTCTCCACTTCTACCCCAATAAAGGAATGGCTTAGCGGGGATTTTGGGAGGGAAAAATGTTGGGATCCCAAGAAGAGGCAAAACAGCAAGAACACAAACAACCAAAGCAAGGCACAGATGCCACGCAATGAAGAAGGAACTCCCCTCAAGTGCTAGTTATATGGTACATCGTACTTTTTCGTCAGTTTCGCACTGACAGGCCTAACGGTTTATCTGCACTCCACTGTTTTTGATCATATCTATGGGCACCACTTTGATCATGAAAAGAGACCCACTTACCATTGTGAGATAAACCAATGATCATGAAAAAGGGTACCACCCCAGTGTTCTAAACGAAGAGAGCGTTCGTCGAAATATCCTCCAATGGATATTGCTAGGGTTTGATACGTTTGAAGAACAGATAGTTGGCTCCTGCTCTGTGCTCGCCGGCAGAAATGCTTATGGTGCCTGTCATCTCCCAATGATCTGCACCAAGCTGGCTCAAAAAGGTATTCAGGTCAATCTTCTTCCAGCTTTCGAGTTCCTGCCCATTTACGGATTTTATAATGGTCCCAGAAAACTGGACAGGGAAATAAGCTAAAATAGCTGTATCGAGAAAAGCCCAAAAGGAGAAAAGAGATGGCAGGACAACGCAAGCGATACAGCGCAGAACTGAAGACGAAGGTGGCATTGGAAGCCATTAAAGGACAAAGAACGGCGAATGAAATCGCTGCTGAGTATGGAGTCCACCCGACACAAATAGCCCAATGGAAAAAGCAAGCACTCGATGGCTTGCCCACGGTGTTTTCAACGCGGGCAAGCGAGCAGCAGAAAAGCGAAGAGGAGTTGATTGCCACCCTCTATCAACAAATCGGCCAACTGAAAGTGCAGGTGGACTGGTTGGAAAAAAAATCACGAGTTCTGCATTGAAGCCAAACGAGCGCTTATTGAACCAGGGCATCCAGAACTGAGCATTGTGCAGCAATGTGAGTTGCTCGGTCTGGCGCGCTCGAGTTACTATTATGGGCCAGTACCAGAAAGCGAGGAAAATCTGCTGCTCATGCGTTTGTTGGATGAGCAATACACGCGAACGCCGTTCTATGGCACCCGCAAAATGACCGCCTGGTTACAGAGCGTGGGATATCCAGTGAATCGCAAACGAGTCACGCGATTACTGCGACAGATGGGATTGGAGGCGGTCTGTCCCAAACCGCGAACCAGTTTGCCGGGAACGCCGGAGCAGCGCTATCCGTATTTGCTCAGAGGAATGAGCATCGAGTGTAGTGGATCCGAAAACTTGGACACAGAGGAAACCAACATGAGAAGGTATACTGTGTTCAAGAGGAGGGAACACGAATATGACAACTCATCGCAGCTTTACGCCGGAATTTAAAGCCCAGGTCGTCTTAGAGGTGTTAACGGGAGTCAGGAGTGCCAGCGAAGCCTGCCAGCACTACCAACTCAAGCCAGATCTCGTCTCGAGGTGGAAGGCCCAGTTTCTGGAAGGGGCAGCGACGGTCTTCGCCAAGGAAAGCCAAAACGATCCTGCCCTGGCGCGCGTAGCTGAACTGGAGCGGTTGGTCGGGCGTCTGACCTTGGAGTTGGAAGTGTCAAAAAAAGCCTCCAGCATCTTGCAGGCGCATCTCTCCAAAGGCGGGAAGTGATGCGGCAATTGGCAGAGAGCTATCGGGTGCAGGTCATCTGCCAAGTCTGGGAGATGCCGCGCAGCACGTATTACTACCAGTCACAGGCCGCAGATGAGCACGAGTTGCGCTTCGGCCTGCAACGGGTAGCTGGACAGTGGCCCAGGTATGGTTCGCGGCGCTTGACCGCCCAATTGCAACGTGAGGGCTTCCACGTCAACCGCAAGCACATCCAGCGCTTGATGCGGGAAATGGGGCTGCAAGGCCACCAGTATGCAAAGAAGCGGCGGACAACCAATAGCGAGCATCCTTTCCCGCGCTATGCAAACCTAGTCGAGCAGCTGGAGATCGTGCGTGCCTCCGCAGGTCTGGGTGTGCGACATCACCTCCATCCGATTGCGTCAGGAGTTTGTGTACCTGGCCGTCGTCATGGATGTCTTCACGCGCTGCATCCGAGGGTGGCACCTGGGACGTAGCCTCGATCAGACGTTGACCTTGCATGCTTTAGAGCAGGCGCTGATCGAGCATACTCCAGAGATCCATCACTCCGACCAGGGCGGGCAATACGCTGCTCACGCCTATACTGCACGGTTGCATCAGGCTGGCGTGCAGATCAGTATGGCCGAGGTGGGCGCGGCCTGGCAAAATGGCTATGCGGAGCGGCTCATGTGCACCATCAAAGAGGAGGAAGTTGACTTATCCGAGTATGAGGATTACACTGATGCGGTCAGACAACTGGGACGCTTTCTCGATGAGGTCTACATGCACAAACGCATTCATTCCTCTCTGGGATATCTCACCCCAGCCGAGTTTGAACAGCAATGGCTGACACTCCACATTGGCCAGTCAACCATGAATTGACTGAGATTATGCGGAATTGTGTCCAGCTTTTTGGATCCAGTACATTTCTGATCGACTGCAGTTTATTGCTCATGAACTAAAACAATGGGGCTTTGTCTCCGGCTGGATTTCTGTCGCTGGAACAGTCCAAATTCAATCAACATTCAAAGGGTTAGTGTGGGAGACTCGGCGAGGATTCACGTTGGAGTCTCAGTTCATTGACGACCTTGTTGCTGAGTGGGAAACAACAAGCGTCGATTTCAAGCGTCAGCTGAGCTTAGATACAATGGATCAAAAAGCGGAATTTGTCAAAGATATCTTGAGTCTTATCAACACAAAAGCAAGTGGGAGAAGATGGTTTATCATTGGGTTCGACGACAGAAGCCATGCTTACTTCGGCCCGCCGGATTCAAGAATAACACAGAACCGCATCGAACAAATACTCGCTCGATACATAGCTCCCTCCGTTGATGTGCTTTATGAAGCAGTGGAGTGCCGAGTTGGCCGAGTTGGGAAACTGGAAGTGATACGCGATCCAACAAAGCTACCATATCGTGTGAAAGAACAAATGAATCGTGAGAAGAAACCGCCTCTCATGCCCGGTGATCTCTTTGTGAGACACGGTTCGCAAGTGGAACGCCCAACTGATGCAGAACTGCTGGCTCTTCAGGAAGAGGGTGATCATGCAAGATCAATGGCCTCTTAAAAGGCAGAATGCTATTGCGCAAAGGGAGTAATATGCTATGCCCAGCTGGGCAGATTTGAACGAACGCCAGCAGCAATACCTCCTGTGCTGGCTACTGAGCCTATCCGTTCTCAAAAGAGCGCTCATATTGGCTCTCCCTGTATGACTCACTCACATCGTCAATCAGGCGATGTACCGACATCGTGAATGAAAGCGCAAGCAAAAGTGATGCGAAACGAACAGGAAGACAGGAAACTCTCTTGAGAGAACAATAAAATCACTCAAGGAGTTAACCGCCATGACGACATCTGACTCAGCAGATCGCATCAATTTATTTCACCGGATGCACCTTCATCCAGACTGGACGCAGGAGCAGTTGGGCCAGGCTGTGGGACGCTCGAAAAGTTGGGTCTACAAGTGGCAGAAGCGTTTAGAGAGCGTCTCTGCTGGCGATGATGGAGCTTTGCATGAGATCGTGCAGGGTCAGTCCCATGCACGCAAGCACCCACCCGAACGCCTCGACCGATGGGTCGTGGTGCGCACGCAAGCTTCTCTCCGACGCGCCCAGCAGAGCATGCAGCGACAGGTGAGCAAAGCCCAGGCCACCTTGGAGCAAAAATGCTGGCATCTCTCCAATCGGCGCTTTGCCTGTGAAGCTGACGCGCGAGCCGCTCTGGAACGGGATCTGAAGGGCAAACCCGTGTGGCTGGAGGTTCAGCATGACCTGGTGGCTCATGCACAATATGCGGGCAAGGGGCGTCCACGCAAAGACAGCAGCCTGACGAGCCATCAGTGGCAGGTGGCCACAGCAGTCACCGTCAATCAGGAGCAAGTCGAGCAGGAAGCCTTGCGGAAAGCGTGCTGGATCGTCGGCACCAACGTCCTGGACGCAGTGGTTCTCTCCGACCAGCAACTTGTGACGGCCTATAAAGAACAAGGCGGCGTGGAGCGGGGCTTTCGCTTTGTGAAAGATCCGCTGTTTCTGGCTTCTTCCGTCTTTGTGAAAAAGCCAGAGCGCGTCATGGCGGCTCTCGTTTCATCATGGTGCTTTGCCTGCTGATCTATCGCTTAGCCGAGTTTCGGCTCCGCTCCCGGCTGGCTGAGACCCAGCAGACGATCCCTGATCAAGTGCAGAAGCCCACGGTGTGCCCAACGATGCGTTGGGTTTTTCAATGTTTTGAGGGCATTGAGTTGCTCCATGTGCAGACTGCCGCCACTTCGCTCGTCCTCGGTTTACGCCTGCAACCCGTCCATCGGCTGATTCTCACCCTCTTAGGGCCGCTTTATGAGAAAATCTATCATCCCTCTGGCTGAAACTGCGGAATGTGGGTGAGGGCATACCAACGCAGTCTTTTATGAGCACGAAGTAACGGGAGCCTAAAGATGGAAACCACGCAGGAAGAAAAAATTGCGCGAGCGGTTGATATCGCGCACCGGGCAATGGGATTTGATGAGCAGTTGCGCAAGCAAGGCTTTATCAGGCGAGGTGATGTTGTCAGAGATACCAGAGAGCGTATTTTAAGCCTTGAAACAGAGAACTATCCAGAATTTGTCGTAGCCTCAATTCTGGAAACGGCAGAGGTTTTAAAACGGATGCTCGATAAAGCAAACTTTGACTCAGGAAGACGGAAAGTGAGGAAACCGTGAAAGAACTGTTTAGCTATCAGGAAATAGGCACGCTCATAGACCAGGGTACAAGCGCAACCTTTACCCGTCATGTGATAGCCCACGTCACGGTACGCCAACCAGACCCAAACAGCCAAACAGTTAAAGCTATTATACATCTTACGCTGGGTCAATACAGCGTTGGGCTTTTTGAAATGGAGTATGAGGACGTATCAGAACTTTTAGAAATTTTTGACATTGAGGAAAAAGAGGAACTTTGGGAAGTCCCAGAATAGCTAGATGAACATGATTGAAGCACCTCTTAACAATGCGAACGAAGAAGAGCTCATGTATGCTCTTGTTCCCTTACGATCCGGCTTTCTCTGCCAAGCTTCGCTCTTTGATGAGAGAACATATCCATTGCCAGAAGTCATACCAGGAGAGGCGGCAGTGATCGTAGACAGCGACCGGCGGCAAGACAATTTTAAGCGAGGCATTGTTACCGCCTACAGCTACGAGACCGGGCTGCATACAATTCAGATTGATAGCATCGAGACTCTTGACTGCTACGGGAGAGAGATCAGGAATGACTTGCAAAGTAGCTTCTCTACAGAGTCCATAATTTCGCCGCGTAAAAGGATTGCAAATTGGCATGTCGCAAGAAAGCAGCCCACGCGATCTTTCCTGTGTACCGCAGCAATGCAGTACAAAACGTCCCCTTATCGTCCCTGTAGCCGTTCCTGTAGCGCGATCCTTGACTTCATAAGAGGTTGAGCGCATATGCCAACGTTTTATCAACCTTATAACTGCAAAGGAGATCAATTCAGATGCTGGACCAACAATCAACCAGTGAGCCACAGTTGCCCCTCACCGGCAAAGCGGCAATTTACACCAGAGTTGCAACACACGCAAAACGAACACACATACCTCTGACGCATGATGTACTCGTTCTTGCCCAGGAGCGAGGATATACGCCTGAGCAAATCACCATCTATGAGGACGTTGGAGTGGTACCCGGCAAGACACCCATTATGAGCCGCGAGGGATTGAGAGCGCTTGTCACAGCCATTCAGCAAGGCAGCATACAGACTGTTTTAGTGGCAGATGAAAGCCGCCTGTTTCAAGATGCAGATATGCTACAGATAAGCCTGTTTCTCAAGGCGCGCTTTGAACACGATGTTGTCGTTGTCACCTCGCAAACCGTCTACGACTTCACCAACCCCGCGCTTGTGACACTCTTTAAGTCCCGTTGTATGCAAGGGAGAGTGTACGTAGAGCGGCAGGTATAGAAAAGGTTACTCACAAGACGAACGAAGAAGCGGAATGCGAGGACTAGCAAAATGCGACGGTTATCTGGTATAGTATTGATTAGGTATCCTCAAACGCTGGTGAGCAGGAACATACTTGCTCACCAACCCTCCGCGCCTCTTTACCACTGTACACCATGCCAGAAAACCAGCTACCCACGCACCACCCTCATGTGGAAATCACCGACACCATTTACACGGCAGCCCATAAAGCACTGTGTACATTAGCGTTCGCTTTACAGGAAGTGAACGAGAAGGGAACCGACCATGCTCCTAGAGAAAAACAGCAAGCCCAAGAAGAAAAGACTCAACGAGGGGAACATCTTTGTAACGATGGCAAACCCGCTAGCGGTCTATCAAATGGCACAACCGCTCATATTGCCCGTAAACGAGCCTCTCGGCCTCTACGGGCGACAGTCATCGTTATTCCAGTTCCAAAATAATACCGATAGTAGGGACTATCAAATTGAAGAACAGCGTAAAATCCTGGTGCTTCAATATAGCTGGAACAATGAGGTAATTTTTGAATACTTTGAAGACTTTGGGGAGAGCGGTACACTTGGCATAGGCGAGCGGGTAGGCGTTACCCGCTTGCTAGAGGATATTCAAAGCGGGTTCATCAAAGCCGTGTACGTGTTTCTGGTTGACAGGTTGTTTCGTGACAAGTTGCTTGAAAACGTTATCCGTTTTGCGAAGGCGTGTTACGAGAAGAAAATTATTATCATCACCTCCTGTTACATTTACCGCATGTGGATAGCAGAGGACTATGAGAAGTTTATTGACGATTGTAAGCTAGCCTGGAAAGCCCTTGACTTGCAGTTGAATAAACGGATGCTTCCCATGCGCGTGTTTGCTAGCCATTTAGGAAAATACGACTCACGTACCTTAAACATTGACTACACAGTTGATAGGGATAAACACAGCTGTACCTACAAGCGGTACGTCCCGTTACCCAAACACGCAGAAATTGTCAATGAAAAAATCTTTTTACGCCTCATTGACTACGGGGGAGATGCGTTCGCTTTAATGCACGAACTTGAACAACAGGAAGGCGTCCATTTTCCCTGGCACGATGATCCACTGTTCAACAACAAAATAGAGCTACTGAAAGTACCAGGTGTAGGCTACCGCATAGGTACATACACGACACTTTTGCATATCCTACGTAACCCTGTCTACATTGGCACATGGAAAACGGGTAATAAAGAATACCCTGGCAGCCATGAAGCCATTGTCACCAGGCAGACCTGGGACACGGTACAATACCTCTTAGACAGACGGCAGGAGAGTATACACCCCCACCCGCGAAACCATAGACGCGATACGTTACTGAAAGGGTTAATTATGCGCCCGTTTCCTGGCTGTATTGTCTCTGTCTCACCGCATAACGGGGAAATAAGTTTAGCCTGGAAAGACGGCGAGAACAGGATGCACCCCAACAGGCGAGATATTATCACCCTGGCAACGGTCGAAACCATGTTTCAAGACGTGTTTACCCGCCGAGTTCTGTTGGACGATAAGTGTCACCAGTACGCACAAGCTGCAAGCAGTTTGTATGAGGCAGAAGCAAAAGACCGTGTGCATATTCAAGAAACAAGAAACCATGAACGAAGTAGCCCGCCTCAATGCGGTTCTCAACAGACCCACAAAATACATACCTCTTCCCGATCTTATTAGCCTCATTGAACAGCTACGGGCAAATTGGGATAGCTTGCCACCCGCAAAAATTAGAGATGTTGCCTTAGTTTTCTGCAATGGCATCTTGCTCACACCACGTTCTAACCACATCTGGTCATTTGAAGTCCAGTGGGAGTTATGGCAAAACGATAGCGGTATCATTTGGCTTAACGTGGGGGATAAGTACCACTGGTTTGATGAAGATGTAGCCACCCTTAAAGACCTTGCAGACCGCGATGCGCAGCTTGAGGAAGTGTTACAAGCATTGCCGAAGTTTTCACAGACAGCCATCTCTAATATGAGTTTACGCGAATGTGGGAGACGGATAGTACCCAAAGGCAGCCACAGGTTAGACGCTTATATGACCCGTGAAGATATGAGCATCATTGAGCAGTACGGGATAGGAATCGACCAGATAGCCGCTCTCAGAGGAGCGATAAAAGCTAGGGAGTTTAACGGCAATGAATACTGATCACTTGCCTATACGACGCGGGAAAATTGTCAGGACACCATTTTCTTTGTCGATAGGGACGATGGTACTAACTCAGAGGTTATCAGGTAGACGGAAAATACCCACGAGTAGAGAGCAAGGCCACCCAATTTGCCAACGATACTGGGGAGCGCTGTGCCTACAATGGTGGTATCAAGGGCAGCCAGAGACATGCCTAACATCAATGCGATAACTACAATCGTTCTTGCCCGCCTGGTCATGTCTCTTTTTCGTCCTTTCCTGTGCTATCTGATTACTGTAGTGACAGAACAATCTGGCATAGCCTATGTATTCCCAATGCCCAGTATGCTTCTGGCTTCCTCAGGAGTGGCGATCGCGCGGCGAAAGTGGTGAGCCAGGTCGGCCGCTTCCGCGACGAGTTCATGGGTTGCGGCGATTGTCTCTTGAATATAGGGATAGTCCTCGGTACCGACGCGTATGTGGTCACCGTTGAGGATCGCTGCCGTCAGGATATTCTTCTGTTCTGGCCCCATAATACTGACATTGATTACGCTGCCCGGGGGCATCAAGCGCCGCCGATGGAGGTACTCTTCTGAGGTTGGCGGTGACCACGATCCGCCTGGCCAGCCGAAAAACAGCGTGGTGAAATAGGGCGCGGGCAACAGGCTCTTGTTGATGAGATAGTGCATGTTCCAGATGGAGCCAGCATGCCAGACCTCGAGCTCCGGCTTTACATGGTACTGATTACAGAGGCGCATGTAGTCTTCAAGCTCCTCGCGGGGGTGCAGCACGTGCACATCCTGTCCATTGAAAGCCTCGTCATGGTGGCTGAGGATCATCGAGATCATGTCGGAATGCTCGGTCCAGACGGCCATGCGATCGGTGATGGGCAGGCTCGACATGCCGCACTGGATGACCAGTTCAGTCTGTTGGCGCACAGCATTGATCACCTCGCTCCACCTCTTTTCGGCGTGGATGTGAAATATGCACGCACCCGCTTGTTCGCAGAGCGTGGCTTCGGTAGTGATCTCCTCCACCGTAAGCGGGTAGGGCACATCGGGAAAGAGTAAGCAGATATTCGCAGTTGCGGTGATAATCAAAGGGTCCATAGGGATAATTCCTCCTATATTGGGTGTGTGCCCGTCCTTCCTTTGCTCTCTAGAGTATGTACGTACAATAGGCTACGATGCGATAGATTTTTGAGGAAATGTTTCCGATTTTGCGACATAATTTTTTTGGGATTGGATGGGCTTTGGCGCGATTGGATAGGGCGGGGCAGAGGCTGACCGCCATATACGAGATTCCTGTTTGTTGATGGGATGCCGTTGCGTTTTGGGATTGCATAAGCCTACCTCGTATTGATTATACAGCAGATTTCAGCTTTTTGGGCGAACTGATCCTGACGGTCACTTTGGAGTTGTCAGGTATGGTATGGCATACAAGTGTATTCTTTGTATCCGTTAATATTCTGGTCGGTATGCTCTGAAGAGGGCCTATTCTGTTTCTTCCAACTGGGTAATTCTACCCATATCTCTGGGCAGATGACCTCAGCAAGTCGCTCTCACTCCTGTGCAGATGGGTAGTGAGAATGGGTAGTTCTACAGATGTGCTCTGGCCTTCCACCGGGTAGACTCTAAGCAGTGATGCGACCGTTCTCAAAAAAAGTGATGAACCCTTCCTGGTCAGGCCAGGATGGAAGGAGAAAGACATGGTTATCCTCTTCTTGCTCATAGCATGCGTTGTACTCTCTATAGCAGCGTATCGTTGGGGAGCTAACAGTTCCGACGGGGTGAAGAGCTCCGAATGGGAGCGACGCCAGCAATGGTTTGGCTTCCACTAAGCTTGTAGTTATCAACTTTGATATCACCTATAGCAAAGATCTACCAGGAAAAGACGAGAGATCGCTCTCTATCAAATTCAAATGTCTGAAATGAATAATGCCGCTGAAAAGGATGTAGAAGGAGAAATAAGATGTATTATCGTGTAGCATTCCAGGTGAATCAACAGCCTACCTGGCAATGGAGATCAACAGCGCTGACCTCTCTTGAGGCCCTGTTCCGCTTTCTTAGACTCTATAGTGTCATCCCGCAGGATCGCCTTCGCGTGTTCTCCTCCACCTCACGTGAGGATCTGAATGAGCAGCTTGTGCAAGAGAACAAGGGATTCTTAACCAACTCGGCCACGGCAGCACAATTCCTGTATGAGCGGGGCATAGGTTCACGTGAGATGACGCATGAAGTGTCAGAAAGCCGGGCACGAACGAGCACCGGAACACTCGTCGCTGCCGATGCCAACCCTTCATCCAACGAGAGCAGCATACTACCATATTCGCCGGCTGAGCGGAGCATCAGTGTGCTGGAGAGCAGGCGGCTCGAGCTAGAATTTGGAGAGGGTGGCGATCATGATAGCCCGTATACATTCGCTTTGCCACTCTCTATGCCACAGACGCTCGCCTGGGTACAGCTTTTTGTGAAGGTACAGCAAGGAAATGTAGCCTTGTAGTAAAATTGGAACATAAAGTACTTGTTGAAGCTCAAATATATATGGTACACTCGTTTCAGAAAAGTCGTACCAGAACCTTTCTGAAACGAGTATAATGCCTGGTTTCTTTGAGTTCATGTCCCAGCACGCTCAATGCTCATCCAGGAGAGGGACGCCTCTGAGAAATAAAGCGCAAAAACTCGTGCCAGAAAAGATTGGACGGGAGAATGACGGAAAATGGCGCAATCTGCCGACTTTCCTCCCCACCTGCCCATCCAGCCCACTCCGTTCATTGGACGGGAGAAGGAAGTGGATGCTGTCCACCACCTGTTCTTGCGTGAGGACGTGCGCCTCGTCACGCTGACGGGTCCGGGAGGCGTGGGCAAAACCCGCATGGCACTGCACGTGGCCGAGCAATTGCGTGCGCACTTCGCCGACGGGGTCTGGTTCGTGTCGCTGGCCCCCATCAGCGATCCCGACCTGGTCATCCCCACCATCGCCCAGACGCTTGGTCTGTGGGAAGCGGGAGAGCGGTCGCTGCTCGAACAGCTTCAGGTCTTTCTCCGTGAGAGGCAGGTGTTGCTGCTGCTCGACAACTTTGAGCAGGTGGTACGTGCAGCTATGCACGTAGCTAACCTGCTCACCATCTGCTCGTATCTCAAAGTGCTGGTCACGAGTCGGGAGGTGCTGCATGTGCGAGCAGAGCGCGAGTTCCCCGTGCCGACGCTTTCGCTGCCGGATCCCAAACGCCTACCCGATCTGGTGGCACTTTCGCAGTATGAGGCGGTGGCGCTCTTCATCCAGCGGGCCCAGGCGGCGAGGCCCGAGTTCCAGGTGACCAACGCGAACGCCCCGGTGGTGGCAGAGATCTGTGTACGCCTGGATGGGCTCCCACTGGCCATTGAGCTGGCAGCAACACGCATCAAGCTCCTGCCCCTACAGGCACTCCTGACCCGGTTGGGGCAGCGCTTGCAGCTCTTGACCAGCAGTGCACGAGATGTACCCGCGCACCAGCAGACGCTGCGCAACACGATTCAGTGGAGCTATGATCTGCTCGACGCACAGGAACAGCAGCTCTTCTGCCGGCTCTCGGTCTTCGTCAGTGGCTGCACGCTCGAGGCGGTCGAGGCAATCTCTGCTGCGCTTGGGAACGCAACGCTCCCGGTGCTGGACGGGGTGGTTTCACTGATTGACAAGAACTTGCTGCAACAAACAGCGCAGGAGGGGGAGGAGATCCGCCTCCTGATGCTGGAGACGATCCGCGAGTATGGCTGGGAAGCGCTCGCCGAACGTCAGGAGAGGGAGGCGATCCAGGCCGCGCATGCTGCGTACTATCTGGCCCTGGCCGAGGAGGCGGAACGAGCACTGGGAGGTCCACAACAACTGCTCTGGTTGGAACGATTAGAACGGGAGTACGACAATCTTCACGCTGCACTGCACTGGTTGAGATTGCAGGGAAGTCGTGTGGAGGGTGGAGGTGAGGCAGCAGAGCAGGCCCTGCGGTTGGAGATCGCCTTGTCCTGGTTCTGGATAATGCGTGGCTACCAGAACGACGGGCGCCGCAGACCTCGCCCACTGTTCCTTGACTTAGAGGAGGCCCTCTCGGCACAGGAAGCGGAGCCCATATCCCCATCGACGGAGGCATGGCAACCGCCGGCTCCTCCAGCCAGAGGAACGCCTCCCGCTCCTGCGGGACTGACGGGTCGTGAAGTAGAGGTGCTGCGCTTGATAGCACAGGGCTGGACTGACGCGCAGATTGCCGAGCACCTGGTGATCAGTCCGCGTACCGTCAACCACCATACCACCTCCCTGTATAGCAAGCTTGGCGTCTCCTCTAGAGCCGCTGCCACCCGCTATGCGCTCGAGCACCACTTGCTCTAAGCGCGCTGCTCCCCAAATGGCCACTCGTCTCCAGTATAAGGAGGGCAGAGCGGCCATTCTTCGTGTATGGCTCCCCTTCATCCATCTGGGTAATTCTACCGTTTCGAAAATCTCTTGTCTTATTACTTCCGACCTGATATACTTCAGTATACTCAATAAGGCCGAGCGTTTTTGTTCATAATTTGCTTGTGTTGAGTCTTATTTCGTGAGGGGCTCTCAACTTTATGGTGGGACCGTGTTCCCATCAGTACTGACCCACCATACACTGATTGCTCTGATATCCCGTTACCCTCTGCAGGACAGTCACCTGTACTCGTTTTCTTAATCCCGTCCTTTTCTCCGTCGTGGCATTGATGTTCACATCGATGAAGCTGAAGTAGCTAGGAATTAGCTGGTATGAAATGACCCAGATGCAAGGGAACACGGCCAACAAGCTGGGCAGCGAGGCGTAAAGGAGGAGCCCGATGTCCTGGCGGTTTACTCCGTATATTTTCCCTGTGGTCATAGCAGGGGTTATATCAGCTGGACTCGCGCTCTACGCCTGGAGACGCCGCTTGATGGCCGGTGTCGCAGCGTTCAGCATCCTTATGCTGGCCGTCGCTGTGTGGACCCTAGGGTATGCTTTGGAATTGGCAGGCGGCGACATACCCACTAAAATCTTTTGGCTCGGCATTGAATACCTGGGGATCGTCATAGTGCCAGTGGCGTGGCTTGCCCTGGCGCTCCAGTACACTGGGCGCACAAAATGGCTGACACCTCGTATACTGGTTTTGCTATCTATTGAACCTCTCATTACATTGGTTTTGGTCTGGACCAACGATATTCATCACCTGATCCATGCTAAAGTGGGGTTGGAGATCAGTAGTGCATTCACAGTGCTGGTTATCACACGTGGTACATGGTACTGGATCAACGTCGTCTATTCTTTCCTATTACTTTTGCTTGGTACAGCACTGATCGTTTCATTCATCCCGACACTCAGGCGTTCAGCATCTGTATATCGTGGACAAGTGAGTGCTTTGTGCATTGCTGTGCTCGTACCATGGGTGAGCAACGCTGTGACGGACTTTGGCTTGAGTCCGTTACCTAATCTGGACCTTACCCCTCTGGCATTTACGGTCACTGGTATAGCGATGGCCTGGAGTCTCTTTCGCTTTCGGCTGTTGGACCTTACGCCAGTGGCACGCCATGCCGTGGTCGAAAGTATGAGCGACGCTGTGATTGTGCTGGATAAGTATAACCGCATATCAGATCTCAACCCGGCGGCACAACGTATCCTTGGTCACACACTTTCAGAACTGGTTGGGCAACCGGCTGCCCAGGTAGCCTCCGCCTGGCCTGAGCAGGTCGAACGCTTTCGCGGCGCAACAGAGGCCCATGAGGAGATCGTCCTTGCTGTAGACGGAACGGCATGCTATTTTGATCTGCGCCTCTCGTCACTGTACCACCAGCGCGGTCACCTCACTGGTCGTCTGATTGTCTTGAGAGATATCACCGAGCACAAGCAAGCGATGGAAGCCCTGGAGCTAGCACGGGAGGAACAGGCGGTCAGCGCCCGCGAAAATGCCAGGTTGTATCTGGAAGCTTACAGCCAAAGGCAGTATTTTGAGGCCCTGATGCATAATAGCCCAATCGCTGTGGCCACTACTGACCTTAATGACAAGATTGTCGCCTGCAATCCGGCCTTTGAGCAGCTGTTTGGCTCCACGCAGACCGAAATCGTCGGGTGCCATTTAGCTGAAGTAGTGAGTAGTCCAGGGTATTATGCCGAAGTCGAACGCAACCTTGCCCGAGTTAAGCAGGGAGAGGTGGTTCATGTGTTTACCCGCCGGCGGCGCAAGGATCTGGAGGCCCTGGGTGTTCCGGTGATGGTCGAAGGTCGGCTCGTCGGAGTTCTTGCACTTTATCTGGATATCACGGAGAGCAAGCAGGCGATGGATTCCTTAGAGCAGGGCAGGGCCGCCGCCGAAGCGGCCAACCAGGCGAAAAGCGCGTTCCTGGCCACCATGAGCCATGAAATCCGCACCCCCATGAATGCCGTCATCGGCATGACCGGCTTGCTGCTCGACACCGATCTGACCGCCGAACAGCGTGATTACACTGAAACCGTCCGCGCGAGCAGCGACGCCTTGTTAACCATCATTAATGACATTCTGGACTTCTCCAAAATTGAAGCCGGGAAACTCGAACTGGACCGTCAGACCTTTGACCTGCGTGAGTGCCTGGAGTCGGCCCTTGATCTGCTGGCAGCCAGGGCCACCGAGAAAGGCTTAGACCTTGCTTACCTGCTGGATGACCAGGTTCCTGCCGCTATGTATGGTGATGTGACCCGATTGCGGCAGATTCTGGTCAACCTGCTCTCCAACGCCGTCAAGTTCACTCAAGAGGGCGAAGTCGTGCTCTCGGTTGAGGCAAGGCGGACGGGGGAAGACGGGGGAGCGCATACGCAGGAGTGGAATGGAGGAAGTGTCTACAAGGTGCATTTTGCGGTCAGAGACACAGGCATTGGTATTTCAGAGGAGGGGATGAATCGCCTGTTCCAGTCCTTCAGCCAGGTGGATGCCTCGACGACCCGGCGCTACGGGGGCACCGGCCTCGGGCTGGCCATCAGCAAGCGCCTGGCTGAGCTGATGGGCGGGACGATGTGGGTCGGCAGCGAGCCAGGAGTTGGCTCGACCTTTCATTTCACCATCCTGGCCCAGGCGGCTCTCGCTCGCTCGCACCCCTACCAGGATCCTAACCAGCCCCACCTGGCCGGCAAGCGCATCTTGATCGTGGATGATAACGCGACCAACCGCTCTATCTTCACATTGCAAACGCAGTCCTGGGGCATGCTCCCCCACGCATGCGCTTCCGGCCGGGAGGCTCTCGCGCAGGTGCAGGCTGGTGCCTCTTTCGACGTGGCCGTCCTGGATATGCAGATGCCGGACATGGATGGCCTGACGCTCGCCGAGCAAATCCACCGCTACCTGGACGGCCAGATGCTGCCCCTGGTCATGCTCACATCCCTGGGTCGGCGCGAGGTGGACACGCGGGGAATCGAGTTCGCAGCCTTCCTGAACAAACCGATCAAGCCCTCGCAGCTGTACAATACGCTGATTTCCCTCTGTGCCGAGCAGGAGCACATACAGCCTCTTTTGAGGCGGGCGGATACGGCAGATTTGCAGTTCGATGCCATGCTTGGTGAGCGGCTCCCCTTACGTATTCTGCTGGCCGAGGACAATACCGTCAATCAGAAGCTAGCGTTGCTCCTTCTGCAGCGGATGGGCTACCGGGCCGATATCGCCGCGAACGGCCTGGAAGTCCTGGAGGCTTTGCAGCGGCAGAGCTACGACATGATTTTGATGGATGTGCAGATGCCTGAAATGGACGGCCTGGAAGCCACCCGCGCCATTCATGAGAGCTGGCCAACCGAGCAGCAGCGCCCGCGCATTGTGGCCATGACGGCCAATGCCATGCAGGACGACCGCGAGGAGTGCCTGGCCACCGGGATGGATGACTACCTCACCAAGCCGATCCAGGTCAAAGCATTACAGGCGGCGTTGGAGCGAACCGGGCGCTGGGCAATAAACCGGACGCTGCCTCTTGAGGAGCCTGTTGAGGTTGTTCCTCCAACCGTGGCTGCCCAGAGCCAGGTCGTGCTCGGCCTGGCGCTCGACCCGGCGGTGCTGTCCGAACTGCGCCAGTTCCAGGGGCAAGGCGAACCGGATATCGTGCAGGAATTGGCCGAGGCGTTCCAGTTCGAAACGCCACTGCTGTTGGAGGCACTGCGTGAAGCCATGGCCCGGGGGCAGCCTGATCAGCTTCAAAGTGCGGCTCATAACCTCAAGGGCAGCAGTAACAACCTGGGAGCCCAGACGATGGCGGCCCTCAGCGCTGAATTAGAGGCTATCGGCAAGACCGGAACCGTCGAACAGGCGGCGGAGTTGGTTACCCACCTCGAGCAGGAGTATCAGCGTGTCTGCCAGGCCCTGGCTGCCGAAATAGCAGAAGTGAAATGAAAGCGCAAGCGGACTAGAAAAATGGAAATCAGGACGAGGGGAACATAATGAACCAAACGTGAGAAGAGAACTGTGAAGCAAACGAACATGATGTCCATGTTGTGGACCGTGGCAATGGGCCGTCGGGCGGTGGGTGTCGAGATGCGCGGCGATCCCTTTCTCGGCGTGCATTGGAACATCCGTGAAGACTTCTATCACCAGCTCGGCCTGATCGACCAGATGATGCTCGAACGATACGGCGAGGAGCGGATACCTCGTCGGGGAGATGGACGGCTATTTCGCCTCGCGGAGTGTTTCTACAGCCCGCACACCGCCGCTGGAGACATCGTTGCGGATGAGATCATCGACGGTTTCGACGCAGACCAGCATATCGTGGGAACCATCCACCACGTCGAATTCATCGACGACCGATGGCGCGACGGCCTGCCGAACCGAGTCATTACGTTGTTGGAGCCGCCCAAGCCACCAGATCGACCTGATCCTCGAAAGATCCGCACCACGATGGTGGAGGTGCTCGATGGCCCTTCCACGTTCCAGGCGGAGGCTGCGTCCATCCAGAAATTGCTGCGCCGCTACCTGGAGTTGATCGAGCTGCAGGATCGGGAGGCCAACCGCAAGCCCCGGGTCCAGCTGTTCACTCACCACCGTGTGGTCCCGGCTGATGGCGATGGGTTCATCCCCTGTCTCGATGGGCGCAAGCGCATTCGCATCGAGGCCCTCCAGGAATTCGACTTTAAGGGGCAGTTCGTCCGGGTGCGGGAACCGGGCAGTGAGGTCATTGAACTCGGTGTACCCGAGCTGTTCATGATAGCCCAGGGGTTCAACAGTACTGACGCGAAACGCTTGGGATTCGAGCAACAGGACGTCAAGGTCGATCACGGAGATGGGCGTGGATCGGTGGTGGCGCAAGCGGACTTCCTGGCTGGCCTGGTCGAAGTGCTCGTCGGCGGCCGCCTGCGACGGCGCATCTCCTCAGCATTCGACCAGGATGGCAAGGAATACTGGGTGCGGCAAATCGCCGTGGGCCATGAGAATGATCCAGAGGTGGGTTGGGTTCTGGTTCAGGTTCCAGACTTCAAAACCTTCGATCCCATCGAGTCGGGACTCCTTCCAGCAGGGACTGACCCCAGTTCGCCCGAGTTCTTCGCCTCCTACCAACATTTGATCTACGACTACTATATCAAGCAGGCTGCAGAGATCCTTGAAATTCCCAGGCAAGAGCTGATGAAAGTCCAGATGATCTATGGACCGACGTTGTTCAGTCTCGTCGAGCGAGTCGGATCCGACCCCCTGATCGCTGCCAACGGCGTAGTCGCAGGCGATTCCTTCGGCAATGGTCACTTCCTGACCAGTGGTGGTGCGATGACGGGGATGATTGGGCACAGCGCCCGCATTCTTGAGTATTGGCAGGCGCAGGATGCGGGCACCTCACCAACCGATGCTATCCGCCGGCTCGCCGATAGCATCAGAGAAGACACCCATGCCTGGCTTCAGGTGGGCGCGAAGGAATACAGCCAGGCAGCCCCGATCAACTTCGGGGCGGAACGCATCGAACAGATCAGTAAGGCGAGCGGTATCGACGCGAGCGTGCGCGCCAACGCTATCGATGCCGCTCGACGTCAGCGCCACGCACTCATTCCACTGGATCCATCCAACTGGAGAAGGTTATTCGTGCGTAATGGCAAGGTGCTCTCGGCACTGCCGGAGCTTGATGCTGACCACCCGCTGCAGCGCCCTGAGCACGC
>WNFX01002265.1_pt1 | contig 19508 bp, 11 predicted proteins | sample 5400111 | NCBI WGS metagenome assembly WNFX01 (sample SAMN13153363, study PRJNA577476) | soil metagenome | isolation source: 40 cm soil or saprolite under grassland replicate 1 | place: USA:California | collected 2016-06-15 | reverse complement strand
GACCAGGTGCAGCGCCTCGCGGTCCTCGCGGGGGCGCAGGCCCATGACGCGGATCGACCCCGCATCGGGCGACCGGAGCCCGATCACGCACTCGACCGTGGTGGTCTTGCCCGCCCCGTTCGGGCCGAGAATGCCGAAGATCTCACCCTCGGCCACCGAAAGGGACACGTCGTCGACCGCGACCGTCTCCCCATAAACCTTGCGGAGATGGGAGATCTCGATCGCAGGCGCGTTCTCGCCGATGCTTGCGCGGGCGTTCATCGTCTGCCTTCCCCTGGCCGTTCCGGCTCGCGGCGCGTGGCCAGGTCGAACAGCGCCGCGAGCTCGCGGGCGTAGCCATCGATGTCCAGATCGGGGTACCGGGCCAGCCGGGGCGGCACCTGGTCGATGGCGCCCCGGATGGCCAGCGCCATCGCCCGCGGGTTGAAGTCCGCCCGGAAGTCACCGGCCGCCTGGAAATGGGCAAGAAGCTGCTCCAGCGACGTCACCAGGTAATCGAGGGACTTTTCGTCGACGAGCGGGCTGCCGTCATCGCCGCGGGCGTTCAGGAAGATCTCAAGGAACGCCACCAGGTGATTGCGGCACTCCCGCATGAAGGCGAGGTTCGACTCGATGTAGACCCGCAGCATGCCCGCGCCGGATGACTCGGCCAGGATCCGCGGAAGCATGTACGCCTCGCCCCTGGCGAGCACCTCGGCGACGACCTCCCGGATGAGGTCGTCCTTGCCCGCAAAGTGGTAGGAGATCACCCCTTTGCTGGTGCCGGCCCGCTTGGCGATCCGGGCCAGCGACGCCTGCCCGTATCCCAGCTCGGCGATGGCGTCGATGGCCGCCGTCACGATCTGGGCCCGGCGCGCCGCCTCGATGAACGTCAGGTCCCGCTGGCCGCCTGATCCGGATTCTGGTCTCACGTTTCAATATTAGTACGACTGGCCAGACACCTCCCGGGTCAATCTCGCCACGTTCTGGCACACGCCACCAAGGCCGACGGCGAGCCGGAGCTTCCGGGACAAGTTGATCTTCGGGGGTTATTTTCGCTGGTCAGCTGCTGCGCAGGGGCTGGTCCGGCGTAGTGCCCATGTCACCGCCTCGGGGTGTGGCGGGCGAGGCCGAAGATGTCAGCGAGCTTGTCCTGGACTGGCGTGGTCTGGGTGAGCATGCGATGGGCCCTGGGCCGTCCCCGCTCGCCCTGGTAGAGCAGGACGGTCTCGCCGATGCCGGCGAGCTCGCCGAGCAGCTCGCGGACCGACAGGTCCAGTCCCGCCCGGCGGGCGCGCAGCCGCATCAGGTGGGCGAGCTGGAGGGCGAGCACGCAGGTGAAGATGTGCACGCGGATGTTGTGCTCGGTCCAGTGGCGCATCGGGGAGAACGACACCACGCGTGGGTCCTTCAGCTGCCGGAAGGAGAACTCGGCCTCGGACTGGGACCGGTAGCCGGCGATCACCTCGGCGGCCGGCCAGTCGTCGTGATCGGAGATCAGCACGTGCTTGCCGAATAGTTCTTCTTCCAGGCCGGCGCGGGCGCTGGCGTCGATGCCCCAGGCAAGGCGCAGGTCGCGGGGCTGCCCGCCGGACAGCTGCCAGGCGATGACCCGGCGCACCCAGGGCTTGCGGGTGATCGCGGCGATCTCGGTTTCCACCTTCTGCCGGGGCCGGCGGGTCTTGCCGCGGGCGAGGGTGGCGGCCAGCTCGTCCAGCTTGCGCCCGGCCTTGGCCAGGGTGGTGCCGTCGAACCCGGCTGCCTGGGCTTGGTGCAGCTCGGGTGAGTGGGTGAGGATGGCGCGGCGCTCGGCCCCGTAGACCACCCGGCGGGTGTCGCAGGCGGTCAGGCCGCCGAAGCGCTCCTGGTCTACGACCGTGCGCGCGCTGGCGGGCAGGCTGCTCAGGTCCGGGCAGTCGGAAGCGGGCACCGACCCGATGTAGTGCAGGTTCGTGCCGGCGAGGTAGGCGAAGTTGTCCTGGCTGTTCTGCCCGGCGTCGAATACGACGGTCACGTCCGCGGTGGGCGCCGCGCCGGCGGCGGCGCAGATCGCCTCATGCCGGCCCCGGAGCTGGCCGATCAGGGCGGGGAACTGGGTGACGTCGGGCCGGTCGCCGGGGTAGGCCCGCCAGGCCAGCGGGATGCCGCCGTCGCGGGTAACGACCAGGCCCAGCCAGACCAGCCGCAGGTCGGAGCGCTTCTGCTTGGCCTTGCCGCGCTGCGCGATCGGCGCCTTGCCGTTCGCCGTGTCGATGAAGGTGGCGAAGTTGGTCATGTCCAGCGCCACCGACGAGCAGTCCAGCCCGAACGCCTTCACGATCGCCAGCGCGATACGGTGGCTGATCTCCTCCACGGCCTCCAGGGACACCGCGTGCATCGCGTCCCAGAACCGCCGGTGACCAACCACCGCCACGGGGATCCTGGTGAACCGGGGCGCCGCCGTCCTGGCCCACCAGTCGGCGAAGGCCAGCTTCGAGCACGGGGCGGCCAGCCGGTTCAGCGCCGCCAGCACCAGGTACGTCCCCGCTGAGGCGGCCGCATCAGACCGCCGCGCCCCGGCCACCTCATCGATGATCGCCGCCACCCCGACATCTTCCAGCAGGCCCCAGCCGGCGGCGACCGCGCCGAACCCCTTGTGCTGGAGGCGATCCGGGAGCCCCAGGCCGCCGCCGCGCATCGCCGCCGCCAGCTCCTCAGCCGTGCCCAGGTATTCCTGGGACACTATCCTCGGCCTGCCGCCGACCCGGGCGGACTCCACCAGGTAGTAGTAGGTGGCCTCGCCGCGCTTCTTGCCGACGATCGATGCCATATATGGGTAATACACCATCCAGCTCGCTGGTGCTGGCACCAGCACGCTGTTTGCGCAGTACAGGCCCGCAATCCAGCTCGGGCGAGGCCCACCTCAGAACCCCAAGATCAACTTATCCCGGAACTCCGGCTAGCGCCAATGCCATGCGGTTAGGGGCTTCGGCAGCTTGCGCCGGGTCGGGTTGCAGGTAGGACGCCGACGGCTTGGGTGGGCGGCATGGTCGGCTGTGGCCAGGCCCGATGCTGGGCGCGTTTGAGCTGATAGTTGCTCATCTTGCGCTTGACCGCTCTCGGGAAGGCCCGCAGGCGGCGTTTGGGGAGCAGCCCGGTGAGCAGCTCCTCGACCGCCGTGCGGATGGCGGCGGTGATCTGGTCAGGGGGAAAAGGCCGGCTGGGCGATCACCTGGCGGCGCACGACCCGCAGGGTGCGGATAAACGACAGCCGGTCGGGGTCCAGGTCCTCGACCAAGGCGGCGGTGTGCATCACCGCCCGCAAGGCGTAGTGGACCAGCAGGTGCGCCCAGACCTCCTGAGCAACCAGCTCGGGGCTCTTGGAGCGCAGCACCTGCTTGGGGCCGCGCTGGGTCGTCTTCAACTCCGCTAGCGCGGTCTCGACCTCCCACCGCTCGGTATACAGCGCCGCCAGCTCGTGGACGGGCGCGGCAGTGGGATCCAAGATCGTGGTCACCACCCGGTAGCGGTCGGTACTGGTGCGCCGGCCGGGATCGGTAAGGGTGTACTCGATCACCCGCACCGTGATCGGGTGGCGCTTGCGGCGGTCGGTGCCCGCATACAGGCGCGACAGCCACGACCCGTCGGCCAGCACCTGGTCGACCGGCAGCTTGGGGGCGGTCTTGCTGCCGCACTTTATCCGCCACAGCAGGTCCGCGCCGGTCCCGGCCATCTGCCGCCACAGCTCGGCGCCGACAAACAGCCGGTCGGCTAGCAGCAGCACCCCACGGCCAAGCGGCCCGCCCTCGCGGGCCAGGTGGCGGGCCAGGGTCTGCTCACCGCTGGAGTAGGGGCCCTGGGCGGCATCGATGATCGCGTGCGTGCCGGCCTCCACCAGCCCCACCACCCGCACCTGCGGGAACGCGCCCACCCCCTCCCCCGGCCGCTCTTGGCCCGACCCAACGCCTGGTTGGCGGGGCTGTCGGGCACGTCCAGGCAGGTCCCGTCCACCACCAGCAGCCGCCAGCGGCGGTACCACGCGCCCCGGGTCGCCTGGGTCGCCAACGGCCGGGCGGCCTGGGCGAACAGCACCCGCAGCGGCTCGGCGCCCAGCCGCTCGCGGGCCTCGGCCAGCGCCGAGGCGCCCGGCACGTGCCAGTACGGCCAGCTGCGCCGGCCCCGCCGCGCCCGCTGCGCCCAGCCCAGCCCCTCCACCAGGCAGCGCATCACCTCCTCGTAGGCCGCGTGGCCATACAGCGCCAGCGCCAGCACGAAGTAGACGACCACCCGGGCGGGCAGCAGCCGGCGGCGCTGCTCAGCCCGACCGGTCTGCGCGATGACCCCATCGACCACGTCGGGTGGGAAGGTACTGGTCAGCGCGCCCAGCGCGATCCGGTCGGTGATCGGCGGTGGTGAGGGCAGCAGGGTGGGTGCGGCGGGAGCCATCCGGTCGTGTCCGCTCCTTCCACAAGGCAACAAGGGGCCGGACACTACCACGCCAAAGCAGCAAACCGGATGGCATTGCGGCTAGCCCCAGTCGCCAGTCACACGGGCAACAGCAGGAGATCGCCAAACCTGTGCTCGTACCGCAGCACGGCAGCCAACTCCCGGCGGACGGGTAACCACCACCCAGAGCGCTTGCACCAAGTCAGGAAGGTCTTGTTGCCCATGCTTGCGGCGTCCCTCCCGACCACGGTGGGCAACAGACTGACCTGAACGTTTCCGCTGGTAGCGGCCCTGTCGAGCAGTGATATCCGTAGCTCGACCGGCACCGCGGTGCGCGTTTCTCCTGGTCACGGGCGCTTGCCGATGGTCGTACCCCCCGGTACGACCAAAGCATGGGTAACCCCACGACCAGCGGAAACGCCTCGCGAACTGGTCGTCCAGGGCGGCTTCGTCGTCGACGACGGCCGCATCCGGCGGCTGCAGCGGCGCACCGACCAGCTCGGGTTCGCCGACCTCCGCAGCTACCTGCAGACCCGCTGCGACACCGGCCACAGCGTCCCCCGGCTCGCCCAGGAACTCGGCGAGTCTGAGTGGACCGTCGGCCAGGCGCTGACGACGCTGGGGATCGTGCTGCCACCCAGGCCGCAGCAGTTGGCGCTGCAGCGACGCCGCTACGCCCAGGAGCGGATCGCCGCGCGGGTGGCCGCGCTTGGCTTCACCGATGTCCCGGCATACCTAGTAGATCGGCTCATCGAGCGGGAGTGGCTGCTGGTCGAGGTCGCCGCCGAGCTTGCCGCGGACCGGCGCACGGTGCGGCGGCTGATGCAGCAGGCAGGGGTCACGCGTCGGCGGCGGACCGCCAGGCAGCTGACCGCTGGCGAGCGGGGCCGGCAGGTGCAGTCGGTCTCTTGGCAGACGCGGCGGGCCGCGCGGCTGACGGAGCTGGGCTTCGCCGATCTCTCCGGCTATCTGCAAGCCCGCCACGTCGAGCAGCGATGGTCGATCAAGCAGATCCGGGCGGAGCTTCGGGTCGGCCGCAACTGGCTGGTGGCGGAGATGGCACGGCTCGGCTTCCGGTGATGGCGGCCAACCGGCTCGGCCGGGCTGCCAGGGTTGGCGCCTGGAGCGAGATGGGCAGATCCAGCCGGCACCAGGAAGACGCCATGTCGGCGGTTCGCAGTGGGCAACCGGGGCACGGCAGGGGCACATCAGGGGCAGGCAGCTGGTCAGCCTTCGCACTGCCGTCAACCCGCCACCCTCCCTGGTCTGACCGGTGAGGGCGCCGGCATTTCGCTGCGCACAGACCGGCGGCTGGTCGGCGGCACGACTGTCACACCCCGATGTGACTATGCACTAGATCGAACAAATGTTCGACTTGGTGGGCACGCACCCCCTGTCGACGAGGAGGCCCCATGAGCGCGTCGGGCACTGCCACGGGCCCCGCGACGGCGGAAACGCCGGTCTGGGCGTGGGCCACTGACGAGCACGAGATCGGCTTGGATCCTGGCAGCGGCGCGGTCGTCTGCCGCAACGCAAAGGGACGGCTGCTGAAGTCAGTTCCCAAGCCCGTCAAGGGGTCGGCCACCTTCAAGCGCCTCGGTGCGCTGCGCGACTGGCTGGCCCGGCACGAATCCGAGTGCCGCACGACCGTCGAGCGGTGGATGCTCGGCTGCATGCCGATCCCCTGCGGCGTGATCGCCGCGGTCTGGCCGGATCCTGCCTGGCGCACGCCGCTGGAGCACGCGATCGTCACGCCGGGCCCGGCGGATGGTGACGACAGCGGGCCGTACCCGGAGGGCCAGGCCGGGTTCCTGCGCGGCGTGGACGAAAGCGGGCGACCGGGCGTCGTCGACCTCGATGGCGAGACTCGATGGCTGGACAGCGCCACCGTCGTGCTCCCCCACCCGGCGCTGCTCGAGGACCTGGACGAGCTACGGGAGCTCGCCGTTGACCTGCAAGTCGAACAGGGTGTCCAGCAGCTGCTGCGCGAGGTACACCGCAAGCCAGCCAACCTCGACCCGGCCAGGCGGGAGGTCCACGACTATGCCGGCGGGCGGTTCCGGCAGCTGCGGCATGCGCTGAGCCGCGCCGGCAACCTCGGGTTCGAGCTGCGCGGCGGCTTCGCCAGCTGCCGCGTCCTCGACCTGGGCATGGCGGTCGAGGCGCGCTACTGGCTCGGCGACGGTGACCCCTACGGGGAGTCCCTGACCGGCGATCTCGCCTGGACGGCCAGCGACGGGCGCCAGCTTGGCCTTGGCGAGGTCGGCCCGGTCGCCTGGTCCGAGGGCGTACGCATGGCCTCCCTTATCTACGCCGGCCGGGTTGCGGCCACCGGCGACGGCGGGCGGTGACCGCCATGACTACCGCCCAGCAGGAGGCGCTGCTGCTCGCCGGGGCGCTGCTGCCACCCGGGACCGGGGCCGAGGCGGCACGGAACGGCTCGCTCGACCCGGTGCGTGCCCACCGCTACACCCACCAGGCACTCGACGGCCGGACAGTGGTGCGGCTGGTCGGCGAATCCACCGCCGCCGCCGAGGACGAGATGCTTGCGTTCCTCGGGTTCGGCCCGGCCACGGCGGGCGCACCGCAGCCTGTTCCTGCCCGGCGAGTGGCTGTCGGCCAGGCCACCGGACCTGCCGGTGGAGGGGTGGAAGGCGCCGCTGTACGGGTTGGAGCGCGACTCCCGCGGCCGCCAGCTGCGCGGTGCGCTCCCCCGCGTGCTGCCGCCGGTGGCGCTGCACGAGCTGTTCGCCGCCGCCTGGGCGCGCGTCCAGGCTGGCGACCGTCCCGGGGAGGTGTCGCATGAGTCAGGTCCGTGAAACGTGGCTGCTCGCCGGCGGGCTGCTGCCCGTTGCGGTCGAGCCTCCACCCGACAGCGCCCGAGTCCCGGTGGAGCTGGTGCGGCCGCGCAGCTACCGGCACCCGGCGTTGGGGCGGCGGGTGGTGATCCGGGTCGTCGGTGACAGCGCCGCAGTGGCCGACGACCGCGCGATCGCGTTCCTCGGCTTTGAGCCGCCAGCGGTGGGCGAGCCGCTGGCGCTCGGGCCGCGGCGGCAGGTCGGCTTCCCGCAGTGGGTGCTGGTCAACGACCCGGAGCGGGCCGGCGAGGCGCTGGCGGTCGCCGAGGAGATGGAGCCCGCCGCCGTGCTTGCCCGGACCAAGCCGGGCCACGCCAAGGACCTGTACGAGCGGCTCGCCCGCCGGCTCCCGGCCGCGCACCAGCCCAGCTTCTGGGAGCAGGCCGGGCGGGTGTTCCTGGCGGCGGGCAGGCGCCGCCACGCCGCCAGCGCCTTCGAGCGGGCACGCGCGGCCGAGCGGATCCATGCCCTGCCGGTCGACGAGGCCACCCGCCGCGAGGTGTTCCTGGAGTTCGCCCTCGCCGGCGCCCTTCCCGCCAAGTCGCTCGCCGGTTACCAGGCCGAGCTGCGGCAGGGCCGGTCACCCGCCGAGGCCTACCAGGGGTTCCGCGAGTTGGTGCTGCGCCGCGCCGTCGGTGGGCTGCCGCCCTGGACTGAGCTGCCCGGGTGCGCCCGCCGGTTTGCCCGTGCCGCCGGTCTGGACCCGGACACCGAGGAGGAGCGGCTGCTCGCCGAGCTGCTGGTGCTACCAGCGACGCGCCGCGCGCCGGCCGGGTTCTGGCGGCACAGCCGCCCAACGCTGCTCCGCATGGCCGCCGCCTCAGCGGCGCTGCGTGGCAGGCTGCTCAACCTGTTCCCCGCCCCGTCCCGCGAGGGCGGCTGGAACCCTCCTCCGTCTTTTGAGGTCTGGTGGCTTGGCCTGCTCGATGAGGCTGGCGCGCTCAACGGGGTCACCCAGCCCGCCGCGACGCTTCCTCCCGAAGCCCTGCCGGCGCTGGGCGCCGCCAGTTGGCTCGGCCACTATCTCGCAGCCGCGCGGCAGGGCTGGTGGGCGCCGCCGCACCCGCTGGTCGCCGCGCTGCTGCGCCTGATCCCCCGGATGGCGGACCGCCTCAAGGCTGAAGGCCGGCCGCTGGTCCTGGCACCGCGCTCAGGGCCTTACCCGGGCCGGCTGGACGCCAACCTGCTGGACCTCTGCCTTGAGCATGGGGTGCCTGTGGCCGACCCGCCGCCGGCGGCTGTGATCGACCTGGCGGCGTGGCTGCGCAGCGACGCCGGCGGCGGGGTCCGTCGCGACCTCGAGTTCGTGGCGGCCGACCGGCGCTTTGGGCCGCTGCTGGACGCCGCCGTCCCCGCCTTCTGCGCCAACGCCCGCCGCCCCGCCGAGGAGCTGCTGGTTTCCCCAGCGCTCCAGCCGCTGGTGCAGGGCTGGCTGGAGCGGACCGTCAAGGGCCAGCCCCAGCACCACGGCGAGGCGGCGACCGCCGGCAGGGCGCAACGCTGGTTTGACCGGGCGGCAACCGGCCACGACAGCCTGGTGGCGCTGGCGGGTTCCCTGGAGGCGCTCGCCCCGGCGGTCGGGCCGCACACGTTCAGAAGGTTCCCGGATGCCCAGGCCGCGCTTGGGAGCATCGACGTCGCCGTCCCGCTGGCGGCCACACTGCGCGGCGGGCTGCTGGACGAACTTGGCTGGCCCGCGCTTGACGAGGCAGTCGAGGAGCTGGGAGCTGGCGGCCAGCGTCACTGGAGCGCGAGCTGGCCGGTGCTGGTGGTGTGGAACCCGTCGCGGGCCATCGCGGTCGGCCCTGGCGGGCGGGTCGCCGAGCACGACCTGCGGCTGACCTATCCGCACGGGGGAATCCCGCGGGTTCTGTACGCGGATGGGCAGTTCCTGGTGGTCCCGCCCAACCCGGACGGGCCGGCCTACTGGTCCGGGGCGCCGACCGAGACGTTCACGATCGAGCACGCCCGCCCGTGGGGCTGGTTCAGCCATACCGCGGGCGGGTTCGCCGCGCTGCTGTCGCCGGACGGCGGCCTGGTCTCGGCGGGCGGGGTGCTGTATCCCGGTGACCGCACCCTCCCCCAGGACGGTCAGCATCTGGTGTCGGACGGGGACACCTGCTGGACAGTCGAATGGGCGCAGGGCGTCCCACATGCCCTGCGTGAGCTGGATCCCCCCACCGGCGAGCCTGGCCGCTTCTCCCTGCCGTCGTTTTTCGAGGACCGCGCCGCACCGGGTGAGACGCTCCTGCTCCTGTGTTGCTCGCTCGCGCCGCTACCCGATGGCCTTGCCGGCACGCCGCTTGGCCACCATGGCCGCCTCGTCGGGTTCCGGGTGGCCACGGCTGGCCCAGGGCAGGCGACCCGGATCGAGGGCGTCGACGGGCGCAGTCTCACGGTTCCCCTTCACATCAGCGACCCGGTCGGGCTGGTCACCTGGCCGGGGGCACAGGAGCCGCGCGTGCTCTCCAGCAGACCCTGGGGCCCGCTGGCGCTGTGGGATCCGGGCATGAAGGGGCCGCTGGTCGAGTTCAGCGCCGGGTTTACCTATGGCCAGAATGCCCTGGCTGCGGGGACGGGATTCACGCTCCCGCCGGCGTTTTGGCATCACCTCACACCGCGCGACGAGGCCGGCTCGCTCGCCCTGCGGGGCGTTACCGACGAGGCCGCCAGGGAGCTGCTGCACGCCGCTCTGGCCGACCTCGCGGACCACCGCCAGCACCAGGCTGAGCGGCCGCCACGAACCGCTGCGGCGGTCGAGCGGCTGCTGCCGGCCGTGTCCCACCCGAGGCTGGTCCGCGGCGTGCTCGGCGCGCTCCAGACCGCAGCGTTGCTCAGCCGGCGCCGCGACGAACTCGTCGGCCGTGGCGCCCCGATCCCTTCACCCGCCGCTCCGAGCGCCGCTCTGGCCGCTGCGGCAGCCGCCCCCCCGGCCGAACCGCCGCTGGACGTGGAGGCGCTGCTGAGCGGGCTGGTGGGAATCGACCACGGCGCGTACCGCGATCGGTACAGCCCCTGGCATGAGCGAGCACCCCGGACCACCCTGCCGGCGGCCCGCCAGCTGCACCTCCTCGGACGCTTCTTCGCCCAAGCTGCAGGGCCTGATGCGGTCGCCCACGTCCAATGGGAAACGGCCCTTCCTTGGCGATGCCTGCTCAGCAGCATCGGCGCGCTTGCCTTGCGCGCCGTCAGCCCCGCCGTCCACGCCCATGAGCGCGAGGCGCTGCTGGCCCTGCTCGAGTTGTGGGCCCAGTCGCCGTTCGCCGCCGACCCGGGTTCGTTCTGGATCGGCCGGGTAGAGGGCCCGCCCGAGACCGCTGGCCGCTCCGAGCGGGGCGCCTACGTGGTCATGCTCGACCAGAGGTTCATGGCTGGCTCCGGCCGTGAGGTCTGGACCGGCATGTGCATCGAGCGCCGCAGCGGCGACGGCACCGCGACCGCCCTGCCAGCTGGGGCGAATGTCGTCAGCGCCCAGCGGCTGGAGGCCGGATGGGGCACCCCTGCGCAGCTTGCCGAGTTCGTGCGGCTGGCGCGCGAGCGCGGCCCGGTGCGGTGGGACCCGGCGGTGCCCGAGGCGCTCGCCGCCCGGACCGGTCTCACCCGCGCCGAGGCGACGCTGCTGTGGGCCACCTTCCCGGAAATGAGCGAATGGGGCCAACAAAGCGACTTCCTCGGCTCGGATCTGCGCAAGACGCTCGGGCTGACGCGCAGCGAGGCCAAGGCGGCGCGCCGTGCGCTACCCCAGGACATCGAGCATCGCTGCCGGCTGCTGCACGCCGCCATGCCGGACGACCCCGCCACGCTGTGGGCGCCGCTCGGCGACGGCCCCGACGACGCCAGCCCGGTCGCGCGGCTCGCCGCCGCCTGGGCGCGGCTGTTCGGCCGCCGCTCCCCCTACTCGCAGGACGCCCTGGTCGAGGCCGCCGGACTGGGCCGGCCCACCCCACCAGGCATGCTGCTCGCGCCGCTGCTCGACCAGGCGGCCTCCCGGCCGCTCACCCGCGACCGCGACTGCTGGATCACCCAAGACCAGCACGACCGCTTGGTCCTCGCCACCAAGGAGGGTGACGGAGACAAGCTCAGCGGGATGGTCGCCGACCTGGCGGCGACCATCCCGTGGGCCTTCGCCTGCAGGCCGGTTGGCGACCCGCTCCGCGCCCGGCTTCCCGAGCTGCTCACCCTGGTCCGCGACCGTCTCAGCCACCCAGGCCTGCTGCTGGCCGTGTCGCCATGGCACGACCCCTACAACCCCGGCGAGGAACTGCGCAGGCTGTTCGGCCAGACGCCCTACCGCACCAGGAACGGACCCGTGCTCGACGGCAGCGCCGACGACGGCCTCACCGTCGCGGTTGCCCGCCACCATTCGCTGGCGCTGTTCTTCCGACCCGCGCTGCTCGGCGGCGACGCCCGCTCGGCGGTGCTGCGGGCCCATGGGGATCCGGGATGGGGACCGACCCCGACGACGGTTACCGCCGTGGAACTGCTGCGGAGCGCCGGGTATGCGGCGATGGCCGAGCGGGTCCGCACCACCCCGGTCCCCGACGGCGGCTTCGAGGCCAACCCCGCCCACGCCGCACCAGCGCTGGTCCAAGAGGTCCAAGCAACCCTCACCCTCAGTAGCGACGCCGCCGTGCTGTATCTACAACTGCTGGCGCTGGCCGAACCCACCGACCGCAACCTGCGCCGCTGGAACCGCTGGACGCCGCAGCGCCAGCGTGGCGCCGCCGCCGAACTGCTCAGCGCGGGCCTGGTGCTGCAGGCCAAACGCGAGGGGGCGCGCCGCAGCCTGTTCCTGCCCGGCGAGTGGCTGCCCCTCCGGAAGGCCGACCGGGCGATGCCGGAGGAGTGGAAGGCGTCGCGGCTCCCGCTGGAGGCGTGGAAGGCCCCCCTGTACCGGCTGGAACGCGACCGCCGCAGCGGCCAGCCGCGCGGGCCGCTCCCCCGCTTCCTGCCGCTGGTCCCGTTGCACGAGCTGTTCGCCATGGCGTGGGCGCACGTCCAGGCCGGCGACCGCCCTGGAGGAGAGCAGGCATGACTCAGGACCGAACCGCGACCGAGGCTGGGACCGGCTACCAGGTCGAACCAGCCGAGGTCCGCTACGCGCAGGAACTCGCCTTCCTCGCAGCCTACGACCCGGGCCCGCGGCCACCAGGCTGGCGGCTCACCCCTGCCGCCGTGGTCACCTTCGTCATGGGCTCGGGCGGCGACCGGCTCAGCCTCGAAACGAACACGGCGACCGCAGCAGGGGCGAGCGACGGCCGCCCGCCCGCGACCCTGGAGATCAGCCCGAAGTTCGTCGGGGATCGCGCGCTGGTCGAGCGGGCGGTGGTCACCCTCGCCGGTGAGCGGGGGCTGCTGCTAGTCGGCGAGCCCGGCACCGCCAAGTCGATGCTGTCGGAACTGCTGGCCGCGGCGATCAGCGGCAACGGCGGCCTGGTCGTCCAGGGCACCGCCGGGACCAACGAGGAGCAGCTCCGCTACGGCTGGAACTACGCGCTGCTGCTGGCCAAGGGCCCCTGCCCCGAGGCGCTGGTGCCGTCGCCGCTGCTGACCGCCATGCGGCAAGGCGCCATCGCGCGGGTCGAGGAGGTCACCCGCTGCCTGCCGGAGGTGCAGGACGCGCTCGTCTCGATCATGTCCGACCGCCGCCTGGCCGTCCCGGAACTGGACGGCCCGGCCGGGGTGGTGCTGGCTCGTGATGGCTTCAACCTCATCGCCACCGCGAACCTGCGCGACCGGGGCGTCTCGGAGATGTCCGCCGCGCTGAAGCGCCGCTTCAACTTCGAGGTGGTCCCGCCGATCGCCGAACTGGACGCCGAGGTCGCACTGGTGCGCCGCCAGGCAGCGGCCGCGCTGGCGCGGCACCGCCAGACCCTCGCGGTCGACGACGCCGTGCTGGAAGCGCTGGTGACCGCGTTCCGGGACCTGCGCGCGGGCCGCGCGGTGGAGGGCTGGCAGGTGGAGCGGCCCACCACGGTGCTGAGCACCGCCGAGGCGGTTGGGGTGGCGACATCCCTAGGCATCCAGGCCACCTACCTCGGCGGCCGGGCCGCCGACCCGCTGTCGCTGCTGCCCGGCTACCTGCTCGGCGTGGTCCGCAAGGACGACCCAGCCAACCAGGGCCGGCTGCTCGGCTACTGGGACACGGCCGTGCGGCGCCGCGCCGAGGACGGCGGCGGGCGCCTGTGGCGGCGCCTGTACGAGCTGCGGCACGTGCTCGCGGAGGGGTAGGCGACCGGAATGGAACCTGACCTGGCTGTGGATGCGGCAGGAGATGCGGCAGCAGCGGTCGAGGCGCTGGCCGCCTGCACGCGGCCGTTCCTGATCGGCGTGCGGCACCACTCGCCGCTGCTCGCCGCCGCCGTGCCCGCGCTGCTGGACGCCGCCGCGCCGGAACTGCTGCTGGTCGAGCTCCCGCCGGAGCTGGAACCGTGGATCGGCTGGCTCGGCGACCCCGCCACCGTCGCGCCGATCGCCCTGGCGGTCGCCGGCCGGAACGGGAACTGGCTGGGGTTCTATCCGTTCGCCGACTTCTCCCCGGAGCTGGCCGCGATCCGCTGGGCGGTATCCCGCGGCGTCCCGGTCAGGGCCATCGACCTGCCCGCGACGGCCACGGCCCGCCTCGACACCGAAGCCGCGGCGCGCGGAGCCGCCAACAGAACCGTCAGCGGAGCCGTGAACGGGCGGATCACCGCTGCGCTGCTGCGCCGCTTCGGCGTGCCCGACCGGGAGGAGCTGTGGGACCGGCTGGTGGAGGTACCATCCTGCGGCTGCGAGCCGGAGCGGATCCGGCGCGCGGCGCTCGCGCTGGGCTGGGCCACGCGGGCCGACACCGCCCACGGGTCAGGCATCCCACGCCGCGACCTCGCCCGCGAGGCATGGATGCGCCGCCGCATCGCGTCGGCGGCTGCGGACCCCGGCGCCAGTACCGAGCCCGAAGCCGATCTGCCTCGCCTGGCCGCGGTGGTGGGCGCCTTCCACACCGCCGCCCTGCTCGACGAGCCGGAGCTTGCAGAGGGCGCCAGCGCGGACCCGGACCCAGCGGTCGCCGCGCCGGCCGAGCCGGCGATGACCGCCCTGGTCCCCTACGCCTTCAGCCTGCTCGATTCCCGCTCCGGCTACCCCGCCGGCATCCGTGACCCTGCCTGGCAGCAGGCGGTCTGGGAGGCGGGCGGCGTGCCCGAGGCGGTCGAGCGGGCCGCCGCGACACTGGCCGTGCGCGTCTGCGTCGAGCTGCGCGATGACCGGCAGGTGGCGGGCGTGCCCGACGCCTGCGAGGCGTTCCGGCTCGCCGGGGACGTCGCCCGCCTGCGCGGGCTGCCCGCCCCCGGCCGGCGCGAGCTGCTGGAGGGGATCCAGACAGCCCTCGGGCAGGGCGAGCCGCTCGGCCGCGGCCGGGCGCTCGCCCACGCCATGGAGGCGGTGCTGGTCGGGAACCGGCGCGGCGCGCTCCCACCCGGCGCGCCCCGGTCAGGCCTGCTGGTCGAGGTCGAGCAACTGCTCGCGGAGCTGCGCCTGCCAGGACCCAAGAGCCCACCCGAACCGGTCGAGCTGCGCCTGGACCCGGAACGCTCCCCGCTGGACCGCCGCCGCCACCTCACCCTGCGCCGCCTCTGCACTGCCGGCGTGCGCTACGGCGAGGAACGCGAGGTGGCGGGGCTCGGCGAGGCGCAGGCACTGGGGCGGCGCTGGTCGGTGCGGTGGCAGCCGGCCACCGCGGCAACGCTGGAGCTGGCTGCGCTCGCCGGCTCCACCCTGCGGCAGGCCGCCGAGGGCAGCCTGCGCCGCCGGCAGGCCGCACTGGCGGCCGCGGAGGAGCTGACGCCACGCGCGGCCCTCGCGCTGGTGGAGGAAACGGCCGAGTGCGGCTTTGCCACCCTCACCAGCGAACTGATCGTTGGGCTCCGGGAGACCCTGCTGCCGTCTGGCAGCCTGGCGGAGCTGGTCGCCGCCCACGGACTGCTGGAGCGGATCGCCGCTGGGCACGTCCCCGGCCTGCCCGCTGCGCGGGCGCGGCCTTCGGACCCGGAGCCCTACCGCCTGCCACCCGACCCGAGCCTCGCCACGCTGCTGGCCGCCGCCATCGCCGCGGTGGAAGGGCTGGCCGGCTCCGACGACCTGGCCGACGCCGCCGCGCTGGCCGAGCTGGTCCGCCGGGTCGAGCGGCAGCGCGGCGAGCCGGGCGCGACCGGCGAGAGCCGCCTCGTCTGGACGCTGGGCCGGCTGGCCGCCACCGGCAGCCCCATGGCGCAGGGCGCTGCCGGGGCCGCCCTGGTCCTGCTCGGCCACGCCGACCCGGCCGGCTTCGGCGCCCGCCTGGCCTCATGGGTGGACCTGCCCGACCCCAGCGGCCTCCGCCACGACCTCGCCCGCCGCCTGCGGGGCACGCTGCTGCTGGCCGCGCCGCTGCTGGAGGTCAGCGCCGACCTGCTCGACCCCCTCGCCAACCAGGTCGAGCAGGTGCCGGACGCGGCGTTCCTTGAGCGCCTGCCCGCGCTGCGTGACGGCTTCGAGGTCCTCTCCACCGCCGCGCGGCAGCGGTTCCTCGGCGCGGTCAGCGACCGGCTCGGCCTCCAAGACGCCGCCGAGCTGAACCGCCACCTGACCGTCGAGCACTCCCCAGCGGTCCTGGCGCGGCTGGCCGCCGCCGACGTCGCCGGGCGCGCCGCGGCGCTCGCCCACGACCCGACGCTCTCCGGCGGCACCGACTCCGGCAGCACCCGCTCCGGCAGCGCCGCCCAACCCCACCCGCCACCGGCACCCACCGTCATGACGCCCGCGCCCGACCTGGGACCGGTCTCGCCGGCGACGGCGACGCCCACGGCGATCGCTCCGCTCGACCGCTGGCGGCTGGTGCTCGGCCGAGAGCGCGACAGGCTTCCAGCCCCGCTGTGCCGTGCCGCGGTCGCCCTCGACGAACTCTACGGCTACGGGCACGGCGAGGGATCAGGCGCGGCGGCGCTCGGCGGCGGCCCTGGCGGGGGTGGCGCGGGCAGCAGCCGGTCCGGCGGCCAGGAGGCGCCGTTCCCGACCGCGCGGGCGTGGGCCGAGGAGCTGCAGACGCTGTTCGGCGGCCGCGTCCGCGACGAGGTCCTGGCGCGGGCCGCCGCCAGAGGTCGGGCCGACGCGCTGCTGACGGTCGACGCCGACGCGGTGATCCCCTCGGTCGAGCTGCTTGAGCAGGTGCTCGCGCTCAAGGGCTCGCTGCCGGAGGCCAGGCTCGGCCAGCTCCGCCGCCTGGTCGACCGGATCACCGAGCAGCTGGTCAAGGAGCTGGCCCGGCGGCTGCGGCCAGCCCTGAACGGGCTGACCATCCCCCGCGCGACCCGACGGCGAGGCGGGCCGCTGCACCTCGACCGCACCGTGCGCGCCAACCTGCGCACCGCCAGGCGCGGCACCGACGGCGCCTGGCTGCTGGTGCCCGAACGGCCCTGGTTCCGCACCCGCACGCGCCGCTCGGCGGACTGGCACGTGAGCATCGTGGTCGACGTCTCCGGCTCGATGGAGGCCTCCACCATCTACAGCGCGGTGGTGGCCGCGATCCTCAACCGGCTCCCCGCCCTGTCAGTGCGGTTCATCGCCTTCTCCACGGCCGTGCTCGACCTCAGCGACCGCGTTGACGACCCGCTCGGCCTGCTGCTGGAGATCTCCGTCGGTGGCGGCACCGACATCGGCGGGGGTCTCCGCTACGCCCGCGAGCGGCTCACCGTGCCGAGCCGCACGATCGTCGCGCTGGTGACCGACTTCGAGGAGGGCGTCTCGGTCGGCAAGCTGCTGGCGGAGGTGCGGGCGCTCAGCGAGAGCGGCGCCCACCTCCTCGGGCTTGCCGCCCTCGACGACCGCGGCCAGCCTGACTTCAACCGCGGCATCGCCGCGCAGGTCCCCGCCGCCGGCATGCCGGTGGCCGCCCTTTCCCCGCTGGAGCTGGCCCGCTGGATCGGTGAGAGGGTGCGCGGATGAACCACGACCAGCAGGTCGCACCGGCACCGCCGGTCCGCATCGCGCCGGGGGTCGCGGCCACGCTGCTGGCCGCCGCACCCGGCCGGGTTCGCCGCCGGCTGGATGCCGACCCGGGCATGGCCGGCCGCTGGGCATGGGAACGCGACGGCGCCGCCTGGGTGGTGCACGCGGGCACCGAGACCGTCCGCATCGAAACCGAGACCGAGGCAGCAGCCAGCGTGGTCAGCGTCGTAGAGCAGCTCTCCTGCTCCTGCCTGCTGGCGCCACGATGCGTGCACCTGCTCGCGGTCGTGGCGGTGCTCGACCCCTGCGACCCCGAGCCCGAGACCGCGGCCGAGCCCGCGGGCCCACCTGCCGAGGCCGAAGCCGCGGCCGCCGAGGCCGCCGGGCCCAAAACCATGGCCATCGCCGAAGCCGGCGCCCAACCCAGAGCCGGGGCCGAGACCCCAGCCGTCCAGCTGACGCCGCGGCAGCGGGCAGCGGCGACCCTCGCCTGGCGCACCGGGGCGCAACTACTCGTCACCGGGGCGAGCGCCGCCGGCGCGGTCCTGCGCGGCGACCTGCTCCGCGCCGCCCACGCCTGCCAGGAGGCCGGCCTGCACCGGCTCGGCGCCGCCGCCGTCCGTGCCGCCACCGGCGTCCGCGACCTCGCCACCGCCCGGCCGGAGTTCGAGCTGGCCAGGCTGGCCGAGGACGTGGCGGAACTGCTCGCGGTGGCGTGGCGGCTCGACGCCGAGATGACCCCGCACGGCGGCGCTCCCAAGGCCCATGCGCCCGCCCCACCGCCCGCAGCGCGGCCCGCGCCGACGCTGGCCGACATCGGTGTGGGCAGGCGCCACTACGAACCGGTCGGCACCCTCCGGCTGCACGGACTGGCCAGCGAGGCCGTCGCGGCGACCTCCGGCTACGCCGGCGTGGTCACCTGGCTGATAGACGCCAGCGGCCGGGTGTGGTCGGTGTCGGACGTGGCGCCCGGCCCACCAAGCCGCGCCGCGGCAGCCTACGGCAGCGCGGTCCGGCTCGGGCAGCTCGCGCTGCAGCACGGCGAACTCGGCCGCGGCACGATCATCGCACAGCGGGCAAGCGCCAGCGCCGACGGGCGGCTCGGGTCCGGCGGCGGTGTCACCGCCGTCCGCACCGGCCCCTCCTCCTGGGACGACGCGGCGCTCTCGGCCCGCTGGGCCGAGCCGCTCGAAGACCAGCTCACGCGGGCCTGGGAGCTGCAGGAGCTGCCCGTGGGCGAGCGGCCCGCCAGTGCGGACCTACTGTTCCTCCAGGTCGCAGCGTGCGGCCCAGCCCCCGGCGGCCTCGCCCTCGCCATCAGCAACAGCCGGCGGCGGCTCGAGGTGCTCGGCGTCGCGCCCTCAGCGCACGCCGAACTGGCCTACCTGCCGAACCTGCGACGCCTCGCCGAGCAGGCCGTGCCGCTGCGCCTGCTCGCCCGGGTCCGCGCCAACCGTCCCCGAACCGTCGCGCTCCTGGCCGCCAGCAGCCCCGCGCTCCAGCTCCCAGCGGACTGGGCCGGCCGCGTCAACCTGGGTCTGGACCGCCTGACCCGCAGCCACTTCCGCACCAGCAGCCCTGGACGCCAGCCCGGCACCGAGGACGCAGCGGCCGCACCGGCCACGCCCCTCAGCCAACTGGACTTCACCGAGGCACCCCTCGAGGCGCTCCGCCGGGTGGCCCTGCGCCTCGTGATCGGCGGCCGCGCCACCCTCAGCGCCGCAGCAGCCCACACGCTCGAAGTGGAGGCTGCCAGGCTCCGCCGGGCTGAGCTCCCCACCGCGGCGGCGCAGATCGAACGCCTCGCCGCCGCCGGCACCGCCACCCGCCGCACCCTCAGCGGCGAACGGGCGACACCCCCGCCCGACCAGCTCGCCCGCGCCTGGACGGCAACCATGCTCTACCTGCGCGCCGCCGGCAACTCCCTCTTGCGGGCGGCCTGGCTCCCGTGACGCCTCACCGGGTCTGGCCACCACCCCACGCCATGTGAAATTGTGGCGTCAACGACCAAAATGAGCCGACGTTGAGGTTTGATACCAGCGCAGCCAGACCCGCTTCATCCGGGTGCGCGAGCGCAACGATCCGCTTGCCGCCGCTATTGGTCGGTATGTGCATGCCGCAGTGGCGGAGCGGCTGTTTCGCCTCTAGAGGGCTTGACCCCATGAGGTTGTTGTGGATGAGTCAAGTTGCTGGGTGCGTCAAGTCAGCCCGCTGGCGCGGCCGGGAGTGGCTCAGGCGGCAAGGCGAGCCTGCCGGTGCTGCTGGTCGATGGCGGCCAGCAGC
>WNFX01003394.1_pt1 | contig 19516 bp, 17 predicted proteins | sample 5400111 | NCBI WGS metagenome assembly WNFX01 (sample SAMN13153363, study PRJNA577476) | soil metagenome | isolation source: 40 cm soil or saprolite under grassland replicate 1 | place: USA:California | collected 2016-06-15 | reverse complement strand
GCCGACGGGATGCGCGCGCTTGAGCAGGCGCAGCATGGCGCGATGAAACACCGGCACCATCGGTGCGCCGTGCCCTCCGGCGGCGACGTCGGCGGCGCGAAAGTCGTAGACCACGGGAATGCCGAGCCTGCCGGCGAGCGCGGCGCCGTTGCCGAGCTGGATGGTGAGGCCGCGATCGGGACGGTGCAGGACGGTCTGGCCGTGGAAGCCCACCACTGCGACCGCGCTCGGCGGCATCCCGTTCGCGGCCAGGAACGCCTCGACCGCCTCGGCGTGCATGTCGGTGACCAGCTCTTCCGCCTCAACCAGCACCGCGGGCCGCGCGGTGCGCTCGGTGAGGTTGGCGGCAGCCGCGATCGCGCGCCGCACCACGTCGCGCTCGCGGTCGCTGTAGGGACGGTAGCCGGTCGGGCCGAGGCGTCCGATCCCTTCGCCGTCGGTCTCGACGAGCGCCACGTCCACCCCGTCATAGGAGGTGCCGCTCATCAGCCCAATCGCAGTGGCGCGCGCCATGGGTAGCGTCCTCGGTTGAATCCCACACCGGACCTGTTACACCAGCGGCCCAAAAGAGGCGATAAAAAGAGGCGAGGAGGCATGAGCGCCTACAAGTCCGATTTCCTGCGCGTCCTCGCGGAACGTGGATTCATCCACCAGGTTTCGGACGCCGAAGGCCTCGATGCCAAGGCGGCCGCGGGCCCCCTCACCGCCTATGTGGGTTTCGACGCCACCGCGCCGAGCCTCCACATCGGCAACCTGCTCACGATCATGATGTTGCGGTGGCTGCAGAAGAGCGGCCATCGCCCGATCGCGCTGATGGGCGGCGGCACCAGCAAGATCGGCGACCCGTCGGGCAAGGACGCGAGCCGCGCTTTGCTCACCGGCGCGCAGATCGAGGCCAATATCGCCTCGATCCGCACCGTATTTTCGCGCTTTCTCGATTTCGATGCCGGCGCCATCATGGCGGACAACGCCGAGTGGCTCGACCGGCTGCACTATATCCCCTTCCTGCGCGACGTCGGCCGCCATTTCACCATCAACAAGATGCTGACGTTCGACTCGGTCAAGCTGCGCTTGGAGCGCGAGCAGCCGCTCACGTTTCTCGAATTCAACTACATGATCCTGCAAGCCTACGATTTCGTGGAACTTTACAAGCGCCACGGCTGCATTCTGCAGATGGGCGGATCGGACCAGTGGGGCAACATCGTCAACGGCATCGACCTCGGCCGCCGGCTGCTCAATGTTCAGCTGTTCGCGCTGACCACGCCGCTGCTGACCACCTCCTCGGGCAGCAAGATGGGCAAGACCGAGACCGGCGCCGTTTGGCTCAACGCCGACGCCATGAGCCCCTACGAGTATTGGCAGTTCTGGCGCAACTGCGAAGACGGCGACGTCGGCCGCCTGCTCAAGCTGTTCACCGAACTGCCGCTCGATGAGATCGGACGTCTCGCCCGGCTCAAGGGGCAAGAGCTCAACGAGGCGAAAAAGGTTTTGGCGACCGAGGCGACCGCCCTCTTGCATGGCCGCGCGGCCGCCGAGCAAGCGGCCGAAACCGCGCGCCGCACCTTCGAGGAAGGCGCACTCGCCGAGACGCTGCCGACGGTCGAAATCCCGCACGCGACGCTCGCAGCCGGTCTCGGCGTGCTCGACGCCGCCGTTCACGTCGGCTTGGTGTCGTCGAAAGGAGACGCACGCCGACAGATCAAGGGCGGCGGTCTCAGGGTCAACGACGTCGCGGTCACCGACGAGAAGATGGTGCTCACGCCGCGCGACCTCACGCCTGAAGGCGTCATCAAGCTCTCGCTCGGCCGCAAGCGGCACGTGCTGTTGAGGCCGGTGTGACGGCGGGACAGTTAGGCTCGACGCGTCATGCGCGGGCTTGACCCGCGCATCCATCCTCTTCGCGAAACGTTTTTGTAAAGATGGATGGATTGCCGGGTCAGGCCCCGGCAATGACGGCGGATGGGTCAGCGCCAATGTCCCCTGGTATGATCGCGAGGAGGGCGGCCAACGATGCTAATGGCGGCTCGGTTCGGCGTAGCTTTGCGCCGGCAGGGGACCATTGCCGCCCGGGAATTCGAAGAACTTGCGCAACAAGCCCGGCGCCACCGCAGAAATCGGATTGACGCGCAATACCGGCGTGCTCGGCGGGCCGACCACCTCGTAGGTGACGCCGAGCAAGCCCTCGTTGCTGCCGCCGAGGAAAGGCCCGACGATCGGGAGCTGGCCGAACATGTTGTTGAGGCCGTAGAGCGGAACGAAGGTGCCGCGCATGCGGACCTCGTCGCGATGGTAGTCGATGTAGCCATCGACCGTGCCGCCGATGGCGGGGCCCTTCAGCAGCCCGTCGCGAATGGTGAAGCGGCCGAGCGAGCGGGTGAAATCGACCCGCAGGTGCGAGAACTCGACCCCCGGCGATGGGCCGCCGGGTTGCTGCGGGGCGGCAGCGACGCGCTCGAGCGCCGCTTCTCCGCGCACCACGAAGCCGCGGACGTCGAGAATGCCTTCCTGCGGTGCAAGATCGGCGCTCTGCGGATCGAGCGCGACCCACATTTCGCCGCCGCCGACCTTGGGGTAGATGTCGTTGAAGCGGAAGAAGGCGCCGGCGTCGTTGGTCTCGACGACGACAAATTGGCGGCCATTGGTCCCACGCGCGCGCAGCTCGCCGATGACGGGCGCATCGCGTCCCAGCTTGGCATTCAACGCGAGGCTGGTGATGACGCCGCTGCGACGTGAGACCCGCAGATCGAGGCCGCGCAGCGTCTCGCCGTTAAAGCCCAAGACCGTGCCGAGCTTGACGTCGACATCGATATCCTTGTCTTGCTTTTGCCTATTGCTGCTCGTGCCGGTCAGCGTTGATTTGATGAAGCCGCGTCCGTCATAAACATCGCCGCGCACGATCATACGCAGCGCACCGTCGGCGCCCCGTTCCGCTTTGAGAGTAGCCTTGTCCCCGTCCGAAAGGGCAAAGACCGGGAAATTTGCGGAGACGACGTCACCGGAGGAAGCGACCTCGACCGTGCCTTTAACCGCAGCGCCGGAGGCTTCGATCACCAAATCTTCGAACCGCGTCCCCGTCGGCTTGTTGATGAGGGTAAAGGTCGCGCGACCGGCGCGACCTGGAGGCTTCAACCATCCCGGCAGCAGATTGTCGACCTTGGCCGGTGTGAGATCGGCCTCGACGGCAAAGCGGCTCTCGCCCTCGTCCGGCACGCGTCCGCTGAGCTTGATCGGCACCGGCCCGGTGAGAGCGCCGCTGAGATCGAAGCCGAATTTGCTGCGCGCGTTCTCGTCGAGAGTGGCCTGGACGCGGATATCAGCGTCGCCGTCGCGTGGCTTGCGGTAGTCGAGCGCGGAGGCAACCCCGTTGATCTTGACGTCACCCCGGATCCAGTGACCCAGGTTGTTGGCGGTCACCTTGAGCAGCGCGGCCTCGACCTTCTGGCCCATGACCATGCGTTCGGCGGCGAAATTGGCGACGTCCATGTTGATGGTGTAGAGCGAAGACCCGGGCGCCAGATCCTCCTTGAGCGGCAGCGCAAGCGTCACCTGCGCGGTGAGCGTCCCGCGGCTGGTCGCGGGCTCGACCGGCGCGCCCGAATACTCGCGCAGCCGTTGCATCCCCAGGAGTTCGGCCGCGGCCGGCACCGATCCGTCGAGGCGGAAGCGGACCTTCGCCGGCGGCGCCTTGGGGAAATGATCGGGCACCTCGAACACGCCGCTGGTGATCGAGAGCTTGCGACCGGGCGATATCTCCACGTTGCCGCGGCCGACATTGATGGTCGCGGTGCGGCCGGAAATGTGCACGCTGACGTCGGCGTCGCGGATGGCCGGCAAGCCTTCGATCGGCCGGATTTCGGCGCCGTGGCCGATGATCTGGACCAACAAGCCGTCATCGGGAATCGGCGGGCCGCTCGATTTGAGCGTGGACCACGGTGCGTTGGCCGAAATGTCCAGCCGCTCCACCGTGCCGGCCTGAACATGGTCGAGGACCCAGGCGCGCACCTTCGACGCCACGGTGACCGGCCAAATCCGCTTCATGGCCGCCACCGACATGCGCGTGCTGGCAATTCCAAGGGTCAGCCGAGGATCGTCGCCCGAAAAATCGAGGCTGCCGCTGAGCGCGACGCCGAGATCGGTGTTGCCCACCTCGCTCCGCTCGAGATCGATGCGCTGCTTGTTGGCGTTGATCCGCAGCTTCAGCAGGATGCGGTTGAGCACGAGTGCGTTCGGATCGACCGGCGCGGAGGCCAGCACCAGGCTGCCACCGGAAACGTCCAGCCCCCAAACGCCGCTGTCGTCGCGCGGCGCGTCGAGTTGCGCGAGCAGCGTGATGCGGCTGCCGCCGGACACCACCTGGAAAGGCACCATCAGCGACTGCCGAGTCTTATCCCAATCGAAACTGATCTCGGCGCGATCGATCGGAATGCGCACCAGCGGGTCGTCGAGATCGACGATGACGCCTTTCTCCACGGCCATGCGCCCGTCGAGCATATGGGGAATGCCGTCGGGACCGACATCGGCCCGGATGCGTCCCGTCAGCGGCAAATCGATCTCGTATTGATCATCGCCCCATCGCATGGCGAGCATGGCGTCCTTGGCCGAGACTTTTTGCGTCTCGATGTCGATGATGCGGTGGCCGTGTTCGCCCGGCGTCATCGCCGCGCGCATGCGCCAAGGCCGTTCGACGGCTTGCGAGCCGAGCGCAACCGCGATGCCGCCGCCCTTGGGGCGCGTCACGCTCAGATCGATATTGGTGAACGTCCACTGCTTGCCATTGCGCTGATCGTCGACGGTGAGGTTGCCGTCTTGCAGGCCGATCTCGGTGAGGTCGCGGCCGTCGAGACCGCTGGCGTCGAGACTCTCGATCCAAGCGAGCAGCGCGGCCAGGTCGGGAACGTCGTTGCGCATGGTCGCGCCCGCGTTCGCGGCTGGGGCGGCCGTAGCGGCTGCCGCGGCGCGTTCGACCTTCGCCGGCGGCGTCGCCCCGGGGACGGCCGGCACCAACGTTGCCGAAGCGGTGACGAACGGGCGCTTGTTGCTACCGGCAAAGACCGTGACCTTGCTGTCCGATTCGATGCGCACCGCCATCTCGGCGCCGACCAGGCTCAGCCGCTCGGCGCGGATGCGACCGGCGAGCAGGCCCGCGCCGGAGATGCCGACTTCCGCCTTGGGCGCGCTCGCTACGACGGTGCCGTCCGCGTCGCGCACCACGATGTCGCGAATGCGCAGCGACGTGCGTCGCTTGTTGGCGTCGCGCTCGATCTGGGTGCCGCCGATTTCAACCTCGTGGCCGGGCCCGAAATTTTCCTTGATCGCCGCGGTCAGCCATGGCGTGGCGATATCGAGCTCGATCGGGCCGCTGGACAGGCGCCACCAAAGCGCGAACAGCGCGAGGAAGGCGAGGCCGCCGAGCGTGCCGCCGACAACGGCGAGTTTGCGCAGCCGCGGATACCACGCGCGCAGCCGCATTCGCCCTTTGCCCAGGCAGGATGTCGAGGAGATCGGCGCGGATGCGCAGGCGCGACGGACCTCGCCATCGTCCTGCGGCGAGGCCCCATGCCCGCACGATTGGTCCTTGAGGCTTGCCTCCAGCTTTAGGAGAGCCTCGAGACTGGGATAAGGTTGTCCAGCCGCCATGCCCCGACTTGGCGTCCCCTCGACTACCGATTCCGCCCGCGTCATGGCTGACGTCTGCGGCGAACCGGCCCCCTTGCCGCGGTCGACAAAATCCCCGGCACTACGATCGACCCAGCGGCACTTTTCCGCGCGTCGTTCAACCCCTTAGAGACCTCGGAAAAGGGACGAAAGGAAGGCCGCTTGGAGCCCTCCCCAGGGGCGAAAGCCTCGCGTTTAAGCGGCCGCGCGATGGCGGCGGTTTCATGTCCCGCGCCGATGTCAAGCACGCGCAAGCTCTGCGTCCATCCCAAGGCTCACCCCGGGGCTCTCCCCGCGAAATCATTGATTCTTCGAAGCTTCCAAGCCGAGGCCCGGAAGCGGGACGAACATTCCGGGGGCTTTGCCGGGTCGGTCGCGGCCTAGAACAAGTGGAAGAAAAATCACGATCTCGGAATGGCGCCCGCCCGCGACGAAACCCACAAGATGCTTAAGGCCTCTGGCGTCTGGGGCGAAAAACCCTCTACGGCGGGACTTTCATGGGGATCGCCCGGACCGCCTTGCTGGTCGGCCCGCACGGGCCGGACCGCCCGCATCTGGCTCCGAGTCGAGGGCCACGGCGCGCGGATCATTCGCTGAAAATTAACCGTATTGCCTCGAATCGGCGCGAGTTAGCGCGCGCGTAACGTCGGCTGACGTAGGGAACCGGCGGGGAAGCGTGAATGTCTCGACGGTCGTCGTCACAGCACCACCATCGCAATCATTCTCGTCGGCCGCAGGACGCCGTGGCGCCGCGATGGGCGGGCTTGAGCCTGGTCCGTGCCGGACGCCAACTGCGCATCGGGCCGATCGCCTTCTGGGTCGTGGTCGGCACGCTGGTGATCATGGCGGTGTGGACCATCACCACTGCCACCTATTTCGCCTTCCGCGAAGACGTGCTCACCCGGCTGATCGCGCGCCAGGCGGAGATGCAATTCGGCTACGAGGATCGCATCGCCGAACTGCGCGCCCAGGTCGACCGCTTCTCGAGCCGCCAGTTGCTCGACCAGGAGCAGTACGAGCAAAAGCTCGACCAAATTCTGCGCTCGCCAAAGGCGCGGGCGGCATCGGCGGCGTCATCGCCCGCCTGCAGGCTTCGCTCGATCGCCTCGAACAGCGCCAGGCGGCAATGGTCAACTCGATCGCGGACAATTACGATTCGAAGGCGCGGCGCATGCGCGGCGTGCTGATCGAACTCGGCCTCGACGCCGCCAAGACCGCGACCCGCGACGGTGCGGGCGCGATGGGCGGTCCGTTCATCCCCGCGCAGGTGCCCAAGGATGCCATGAGCTTCGAGCGCCAGCTTCACCGCATTGAGATCACGCGCGCGCAAATCACCCGACTCACGCGCACGCTCGGCGCCGTTCCCGTGCGCAAGCCGATCGACGGCGAGCTCGATCTGCAATCGGGCTTCGGCGTCCGCGTCGACCCATTCCTGGGCACGCCGGCCTTGCATTCCGGGCTCGATCTCCATGGCGAGACCGGCGATGCGGTGCGCGCCACCGCCGACGGCACCGTGACCGCCGCGGGCTGGAGCGGCGGCTACGGCCGCGTGGTCGACGTCGATCACGGCAACGGATTGTCGACCCGCTACGGTCACCTGTCGTCGATCGGCGTTCGCGTCGGCCAGTCGGTCAAGACAGGGCAGATTATCGGCAAGGTCGGTTCGACCGGCCGCTCGACGGGACCGCACCTGCACTACGAAACGCGGCTCAAAGGCGAGGCGATCGACCCGCAGAAATTCCTGCGCGCGGGACAAAGGCTCGCCGGCAGCCTGTGAGGCGATCTAGTCCACGTCCTCCACACCCTTCGGCGCGGTACCGAACGCCTTCTGCGCGAGCGCGGCCTCCATGAACTGGTTGAGGTCGCCGTCGAGCACGGCAGCGGTGTTCGAGGTCTGCACGCCCGTGCGCAGGTCCTTGACCATCTGGTAGGGCTGCAGCACGTAGGAGCGGATCTGGTGGCCCCAGCCGATGTCGGTCTTGGCGGCCTGCTCGGCGGCGGCTTTTTCCTCGCGCAGTTTCAATTCCCGCTCGTAGAGCCGCGCGCGCAGCATCTGCCAGGCTTGCGCCCGGTTGCGATGCTGCGAGCGGTCGTTCTGGCACACCACCGCGATACTGGTCGGGATGTGGGTGAGGCGCACCGCCGACTCCGTCTTGTTGACGTGCTGGCCGCCGGCGCCGCCGGCGCGCATCGTATCGACCCTCACGTCGGATTCCTTGATATCGACGTTGATGCGGTCGTCCACCACCGGATAGATGTTGACACTCGCGAACGAGGTGTGCCGGCGCGCGTTGGCATCGAACGGCGAGATGCGCACCAGCCGATGGACGCCGTTCTCGGTCTTGAGCCAGCCGAAGGCATTGCGGCCCTTGATCTGGACGGTTGCCGATTTGATGCCGGCCGATTCGCCTTCGGTCTCTTCGAGCCACTCGATCTTGTAGCCGTGCTGCTCGGCCCAGCGCGTGTACATGCGAAGGAGCATGCTGGCCCAGTCCTGGCTCTCCGTCCCCCCCGCGCCGGCATGGACCTCGAGGTAGGAATCGTTGGCGTCGGCCTCGCCTGACAGCAGCGCCTCCAGCTCGCGCCGCGCCACCTCCGCCTTGAGCTTGTGCAGCGCCGCTTCGGCGTCGGCGACGGCCTTGCGATCTTTCTCGGCCTCGCCTAGCTCTATCATGGTGATCTGGTCGTCGAGCTCCTGCTCGATGCGGCCGATGGCGGTGAGCTGGTCCTCGAGCGCGGTGCGCTCCTGCATCACGCGTTGCGCGCGCTGCTGGTCGTTCCAGAGCGTGGGGTCTTCGGCTTGCTTGTTGAGCTCCGCCAGGCGCGCGCGCGCCTTGTCGAAGTCAAAGATGCCTCCTCAGCAGCCCGACCGACTGCTTGATCTCGTCGACGACATTCTGGACTTCCGCGCGCATGGTCTCCCCGCGAGGCGTACTCGCTGCATCGCCGCTGGCGGGATGTAGCGACTGGGCTCGATCGACGCAATGGGCGCCGATACCGGGCAAGCGGCGGTGCTTTTTTATGGAAAACCGGCTCCGCCGGCGTTAGGCCGGAAAGCCTAGGTGATGAATTTGCCGCAGCGCCGAGCCCAAATTTCGTTGCAAGCAAAGCACGTTTTCTTTAGCCTGCCTCAGTTTTTCTCATGATTTCGTTCACCCATGCCGCGCCGCTTGCCGCCGCTCAATGCGCTCAAGGCTTTCGAAGCCGCGGCCCGGCACGAGAGCTTCACGCGCGCGGCCGAGGAACTGTGCGTCACCCAGGGCGCCGTCAGCCATCAGGTCAAAGCACTCGAGGCCGAGCTCGGGTTGAAGCTGTTCAATCGCGAACGCCAGCGGCTGGTGATCACCGAGGCAGGCCGCGCCTATCTCGTGGTCGTGCGCGACGCTTTCGACCGCATCGGCGATGGAACCGAACGCTTGCTGCAACGCCAGCGCGGCGGCGCGCTCACCGTGAGCACCTCGCCGAATTTCGCGGCGAAGTGGCTCGTGCATCGGCTGAGCCGCTTCGCCGAGACCCATCCGGAGATTGATCTGAGGGTCAGCGCGTCGCTCCATCACGTCGACTTCGCGCGCGAGGACATCGATCTCGCCATTCGCCACGGCGACGGAACCGATTCCGGCCTTCACGTGACCCGTCTCTGCACGGAGGAGCTGTTTCCGGTCTGCAGTCCGAAGCTTCTCAACGGCCGCAACCGGCTGCGCACGCCCTCGGATCTGAGCCGATTCGCGCTGTTGCACGTCAACGATCGGCAAGGCTGGCGCCAATGGCTCGACTTTGCCGGCGTTACGGGCGTCGATCCCGCACGCGGCCCCATTCTCAACCAAGCCAGCATGGCGATCGATGCAGCGGTCGACGGCCAGGGTGTCGCGCTCGCCCGCACCGCGCTTGCGGCCTGGGATCTGATCGGCGGCCGGCTGGTGCGTCCATTCGATATAGCAATGCCGGTGTCTTACGCATATTGGATCGTCTGCTCAAAGGCGGTCGCCAAGTTGCCGAAAATCGTGGCCTTCAACGATTGGCTTCTGGCTCAAGCCGCCGAGGATGCGCGGCAGCTCGGCGCACTGAAATCGAAGCCGCGATATAGTGCGCGGGCCGCTCGCTAACCTCGTTGTTTTTCGGAGCACCTACCGTCAGGCACTGGTGACCCAACATTGACGCGAGCGAGCCCCGATCAGCGCTCTATGCCCTGCCGGCAAAATACAATGGCGTGATAGTTCCTCGCGCCGGCGGCGCGGAAGCGGGACCCATTGCGAGCGCTTGTCGCAGCGCCGCATTGTGCGCAAGGCCCTTCGACCTGAGCTGCTCATAATGGCGATGCGCAGCAAGGCCTTCTTGCATGGCCTCCGACATCATCCATAAGGCGGCCGGCCAGGTCGGCGGTGAGAAGCGAGTTCGCTCATGGGGGGCTGCGGCGAACCTTGGCGCAGCGTGGAGGATTCGTAGCATTTTTCATGACTCCTATGTGGTGGACAGGGCCGATGTCCTGTCCTGGAGCCATCCAAATAAAGGCGATCTGCCCTGCCGACAAAGCATCATTTCTCGCGCCAGCCATAGAATTTCTCATAACGTCCTATCTTGAAAGGAGCTGCGATGATACATATGTTGCATGTTATCTCTATGCCATGATACATCATCTACATGGATGCCGCGCGTCGCAAACTTAAAATCGCTCGCGCCCAATCCGCGGCTTAATCGTCCCTCGACCTTTGGGAGGCACCGATGAAATGGGTTACACGCGCCAATGTGAAGGTCGACCGCGTGGCCTGTCCTTGGCTCATCCGCACGTTCATCGATCGCGATGCGGAGTTCCTGTTCGTGCCGGTTGGTGAGGTGGAGAGCGTGGCGCGCAAGACCGGCGCCATTCCGTACGATGTTGCCGGCGTCGAGCTCGGTCACCACGGCGAGGAATGTTCGTTCGACGCGATCGTCAAGAAATACAATGTCAAGGATACGGCTATCAGCCGCCTGGCGTTGATCGTGCGCGGGGCCGACACGCCGCGGCGCGATCTCACACCGCAGTCACCTGGCCTCGAGGCGATCGCGGAAGGATTCAAGCGGCTCGCCGCCGCACAGGGCTACGACGATCACGAAACAATTCGCCGCGAGCGGCATCTCTACGATGCGCTTTATCTCTATTGCGGCGGCGACCCGAACAAACTCCGGCCCGATTGACCGCAGCTCCATTTCACAAATCCACGGTCGGATTTGGCTTGGCGGCCTCGCCGCCGTGATCGCGGGATTGCGCCCAACACTCGGCGCGATCGCGACTACACGGCAAGTTGATGATACATATGTTGCACTTGCTCGTCTGCTTGATACAGTCTCGATTCCATGAACGTCGGAACGTCCGCGGTGCTGGCGCATAGCTGGCTTCTGCTCATCCACCAACTTCCGGCAAAGCCCGCATACCTGCGCGTCAAGATTTGGCGTCGGCTGCAGGGCATCGGCGCCATCGCCGTGAAGAATGCGGTGCACGTGCTGCCCATGAACGAGGAGACGCAAGAGGACTTCGAGTGGCTGCTGCGCGAAATCGAAGAGGGAGGAGGCGAAGCCTTCATGTGCGAGGCGCGCCTGATCGACGGCCTCTCCGACCAAGAGATCCGCACCTTGTTCGACCAGGCACGCGACGCCGACTACGCACAGGTGGTCAAGGACGCCCGTGTTTTGGCGAAGTCGCTGCGTCCCAATGCCAAGACTACCACGCTCGCCGATGTTCGCGCCCAGGTCGCCCGCCTGCGTAAACGTCTCGCGGAAATCGTCGCGATCGATTTCTTCGGCGCCATTGGCCGCGAAACGGCGGAAGGGGTGATCAGAACTCTAGAGGCTCGCTTGATCGAGGACGCCGACGTGAGAGGCAAAGACACGACTCAATCCGCGGCGAGGCCGCCTGAAACGCTTCGCGACCGCACCTGGGTCACGCGCGAGGGCGTCTATGTCGACCGCATCGCCAGCGCTTGGCTGATACGCCGCTTCATCGATCCGCAAGCCCAGTTCAAATTCGTCTCCGGCAAAGGCTATCGCCCGAAGGAGGGCGAGCTGCGTTTCGACATGTTCGAGGCGGAATTCACCCACGAGGGCGACAAATGCACCTTCGAGGTGCTGCTCGACCGATGCGGCCTCAAGGACGCAGCGCTTCGCGCCATCGCGGAGATCATCCACGATATCGATCTCAAGGACGGCAAATTCGGGCGAACCGAAGTCGCAGGTATCCGAACCCTTATGGAGGGAATCGGCGCCGCGACCAGGGACGATACGCAGCGAATTGCACGCGGGACCGAAGTCTTCAACGACCTCTACGAGTACTTCCGCAAGAAACGCCGATAAGCATGCGCGCTCGAACGAGCCGCCTCGAGAATTTGCCCAGCAATGAGGCACACATTGGCTGAAGTCTCGATCGCCGAACAATGGAAGCCGCAGCACGGGGTGTCGCTGCGCGAGGCATTCTGGACCTGGCTTCGGGTCGCGGGCCTGAGCTTCGGAGGTCCCGCCGGACAGATCGCGGTCATGCATCGCATTTTGGTCGAGGAGAAGCGCTGGGTCTCGGAACAGCGGTTCCTGCATGCTCTCAACTATTGCATGCTGCTGCCGGGCCCCGAGGCGCAACAGCTTGCGACCTATATCGGCTGGCTGATGCATCGCACGCTCGGCGGCATCATCGCCGGCGGGCTGTTTGTCGTTCCCGGCATCATCGCCATCATGGCGCTGAGCTACGTCTACGCCGGCTGGGGCAACGTCCCCGTCATCGTCGCGCTGTTCTTCGGCCTCAAGGCGGCGGTTCTCGCGATCGTGGTCGAAGCCGTGGTTCGCATCGGCAAACGCGCGCTCAAGAACCACGTGATGATCGCGCTCGCGGCGATCGCCTTCGTCGGCATATTCTTCTTCAACGTCCCCTTTCCGATCATCGTGTTCGGCGCGGCGATCATCGGCTTTATCGCCGGCTTGATGGGTCTCGCCGAGTTTGAAGCCAACGCGGGGCATGCCGCCGACAAGGGTAAACCGGCCGTGGTCGACGATATGCTGGGCGAGGGAATCCCCGAGCACGCCCGTCCCACCGTCGCGCGCGCGTTGGCCGTTTCGGCCATTTGGCTCGCACTCTGGCTTATTCCGGTGATCGCGCTCCTTGCCACGCTCGGCAGCGCCAACGTCTTCAGCCAGATCGCGGTGTTCTTCAGCAAGATGGCGGTTGTGACCTTCGGCGGCGCCTATGCGGTGCTCGCCTATGTCGCGCAGCAGGCCGTCGAAAATTACGGCTGGCTCAAGCCGGGCGAGATGCTCGACGGCCTGGGAATGGCCGAGACCACCCCGGGGCCGCTGATCATGGTACTGCAATTCGTGGGCTTCATGGCGGCTTACCGCGATCCCGGTCCGCTCGCGCCCATGATGGCCGGCACGCTCGGCGGCTTGCTCGCGACCTGGGTCACGTTCACCCCCTGCTTTCTCTGGATTTTCCTCGGGGCGCCGTTCGTCGAGACGCTGCGCGGCAACAAGGCGCTCAACGCCGCCTTGTCCGCCATCACCGCGGCGGTGGTCGGCGTGGTTTTGAACCTCGCCATCTGGTTCGCGATCCACAGCGTGTTTCGCGAGACCGTGCCGGTCCGTGCATTCCCGTTGTCGTTCGACGCACCGAACTTCGTCACCGTCGATCCGTGGGCTCTCGCTCTCTCCGTCGCGGCAGCGATCGCGATCTTTCGGTTCAAGGTCGGCATGATCCCGACGCTCGCGGCGAGCTGCACCGCGGGGATCGTTCTTTATCTGCTGGGAGCGATCTTATGAATGGCCGGGCGACAGCGCTGCGGGGGATTTCAGCCGCCGTGTTGGCCGCATGCATGGTGGCTCCGGCGTTCGCCGTCGACGGTAAGGCGAGCATCGGCTTGGGGAAGAACAGGTTCGAGATCAAGGCCCTGCCATGGTCGGAGGATCGGTGATGACGTACCGAATAAAGCCGCTGTCCTGCGACCCGGCCAAGATCAAAGGCATGTCCGAGCGGCTGATCGTCAGCCACTACGAGAATAATTACGGCGGGGCGGTGAAACGCCTCAATCTGATCGACGAGCAGCTCGCCGAGCTCGATTACACGAAGGCCGCCGGCTTTCTCATCAACGGACTCAAACGCGAGCAGCTCATCGCGATGAACTCGATGATCCTGCACGAGCTGTTCTTCGACGGCCTCGGCAACCAAAGCGAACCTGGTCCGGCGTTGCGCGACGCGCTGGCGCGCGATTTCGGATCGTTCGAGCGCTGGCGATCGGAGTTCGTGGCGATGGGCAAAGCGCTCGGCGGCGGCTCCGGATGGGTGCTGCTCTCGTGGTCGCCGCGCGACCGCAAGCTCGTCAACCAGTGGGCGTCGGATCATTGCCATACATTAGCGGGCGGCACGCCGATTCTCGCGCTCGACATGTACGAGCATTCTTATCACATCGACTTCGGCGCCAAGGCGGCGAGCTACGTCGACACGTTCATGGACGTCATTCGCTGGAACAACGTGGAGCGACTATTCGTTCAAGCGACAAGTGGTCGAGGGACGGCGGGCGATACAAGGCAATGAGCTCAACTCAGGAGGAGATCATCATGCGTGCCGTTCACGTGCTAGCGATTTGCGCCATGGCGACGATTAGCAGTGCCGCCAGCGCCCAGGAGATCGACTGGAAGAAGGTCGATGAAGCGATAGGAAGAAGCGCCGCCGTCGTGTCCGGCGACGTCCACCGCTACGGATTTCCGCGCACCGACCTCACGGTGACCCTCGATGGCGTCACCATCAAGCCGGCCTTGGCGCTCGGCGGCTGGACCGCATTCAAGCCCATCCACGGCGGCGCGATGGTCATGGGCGACCTCGTACTGCTCGAAACCGAGATCAACCCGGTGATGGCCAAGCTGATCGAGAACGGCATCGAGATCACCGCGGTCCACAACCACGTGCTACGTGCCACCCCCCTGACGTTCTACATGCATATCGGTGGACACGGCGATCCGGTGAAGCTCGCGACCGCGATCCGCGCGGGCCTGGCGGCGAGCAAGACTCCGCTGACGCCCCCCGCGGCGCCAGCCTCGCAGCCCGCGATTGATCTCGACACCGCCCAGCTCGATCAGATCATCGGCGCTAAAGGACAGGCGAACGGCGGCGTCTATCAGTTCGGCGTGCCGCGCCGCGACCCGGTGAGTGAGAGCGGAATGCAGCTCGCCCCCGCCGGGCCCACGGGCGTGGCCACGGCGATCGGCTTCCAGCCGACCGGCGGGGGCAAGGCCGCCATCACCGGCGACTTCGTGCTAACCGCGGACGAGGTGAATCCAGTGATCAAGGCGCTGCGGTCGAACGGCATCGAGGTGACGGCGGTCCACAGCCACATGCTCAACGAGCAGCCGCGGCTGTTCTTCATGCACTTCTGGGCCAATGACGACGCCGTGAAGCTCGCCAAGGGACTGCGAGCCGCCCTCGACAAGACGGCGAGCGCGAAGAGCTGAGCGTCACCCAACCGACTTGACGGCCGGGCCGCAACTCTGCGGCCCCGGCGCTCGGCCCCCTGAAAAGGCGGCAGACGATCGATGAGCACCGATTGCGTCGGTCGTCATCAGAAAGCGCGATGGGCTCAATGAACAGCACGACGAAAAAACAACTCGCTGCAGCGACGACAGCATTGCTGGGCGTGTTTGCATTCCAATCAACTGCTGCGGCTGAGCAGAATTTCCAAAAGCTCACGGGTGCGCATGAGAGAGTTACACTGGAAGGCGTTGCCAGCATTGAGAGGAGATCGTCATGCCAGCTATCGCTACCATTATCATTGTGCTGCTCAGTGCTTGTAGCATCACTACAGCACGAGCTGAACAATCGACCTGCAAGCAGTGTCGAGAGCAACAACAAGCGTGTGCGAAAAATTATTCCGCAAAGACATGCAAGACTGAATACGACATATGCATGAAATCCTGCCAACGAAGATAGCCAGATCCGTCAACCGATATCCCGCCAAGGCGTTGCCCGGGACGTCGGGAAAAAAGGTCGAGCTGCGACGGGAGGGACTATTGCCGTTGCAAGGCATGCTCGAGCCGCCGGCTGCCAAGGGAAGGCCGTGATGAAAGAACTCATGATGCTGGCTGTCGCAATGGCGAGCTTGCCGGCCATCGCGCTGGCGCAGGTGGCCGGCCGCGACAGGGCAGCTTTCAAGATACGCGCCTGGCGCTGCCGGATTGGAAGGATTGCTCGCTCTACGGCGCCGCGACCTATACCTGCGACTCTTCGGCGATGGACACGGCGGAAGAGGCCGAGAAGGCACGGGCGGCAACCCTGCAGCAAGTCAAAGCTTGTCTCGGGGCGGGCTGGGACGAGGCCGCCGAGCGATCGTCTCCCAGCTACGTCGTTTTGCACAACGCCGCGCGCCCGGTGTCGATCACGTTGGGCACGGATCAAACCGGCGGCAAGAAATATGTCGTTCGTCTCATCGTCTTCGTCCGCAGAAATTAGGTGCAGGCATGACGGTGTCGAGCGCCATCCTCCTTGACCGTACTGCCGACCGCGTCCCCGCGCTGATGCAAGTGGCCGGCCTCTGCAAACGCTATGGCGAACAACGCGCGCTTGCCGACATTTCCTTTGCGGTGAACGCCGGCGAGGTGGTCGGCCTGATCGGACCCAACGGCGCGGGCAAGACCACGCTCATGGAAGCAATCGCCGGCGTCCTTGCGGCCGACGATGGCCGCATTATCTGGCGCGGGACGTCGCTTGCCCTGCCGCAGCGCCGCGAGTTCATGTTCTATCTGCCGGACGGACTGCGGCCTTGGGAAGACCAATACGCCGCTGACGTGATCGAATTTTTCGCGGCCGTCTACGGCAGGCCCGAGATCGTCGTAGCAGACACGATCCGATCGCTCGGTCTCTCGCCGGTCCTGCGCAAGCGCATCGCCGCATTGTCGAAGGGCTATGGCCGCCGGCTCATGCTGGCGCTCGCTTTGCTGACCCCCCATCCGCTGCTGCTGATGGACGAGCCGTTCGACGGCTTCGACCTGCGGCAAACGCGCGAGATCATGAACGTGCTGCGCGACGTTGCGAGCAATGGGCGCACGCTCGTCCTCGCCATCCACCAGTTGGGCGATGCCGCGCGCGTCTGCGACCGCTTCGTGTTGCTGGCGGAAGGTCGCGTCCGCGGCGTGGGGACGCTCGCAGAGCTGCGCGCGCAGACCGGGAAGCCCGCGGCCGGATTGGAGGAGGTGTTCCTTGCGCTCACCTGATCCAGCCGTCGTCCGGCGCGCGCCGTTCCATCCATTGCTCGCCAAGGAGATGCGCGAGGTTGCGAGCGGCCGCGCGCTGTGGACCATGCTGCTGATCCTGTGCCCGCTCGTGGGCTACAGCTTTTTCCAGGCGGCCGCGCTCTACGGCGAAGCGAGCTCCGCCGCGCGGGATTCGCCCGTGCTGGCGAGCGGCCTCTCCCCGCTTGATGGCGTGCTGGTGCCGACGTTCGGAGCGCTCTACGTCGCCGTCACGCTTTTATTTCCGTTCGTGGCCATCCGCGCCCTTGGCCGCGAGAAAGAAACGGGTGCGCTGCGGCTTCTGGTGCAATTGCCGTATCGCGTTCCAACGCTGATCGCCGCCAAGATGACGGCGGTTTTCGGCGCCTGGCTTGCCGCGGTCATCCCCGCCGCCTCGGCGCTGGCCATTTGGCTGGTGCTCGGCGGTCACCTCTACCTTCCCGAAACCCTCGACCTTCTGCTCGGTCATCTGCTCTACGGCCTGTTGGTCGGCGCCATCGCGCTGTTCTCGGCGAGCATTTCCGAAAGCTCGGCGACCGCGGCGATCGTCACCCTTGCCTTCACGATCGGCTCCTGGGTGCTCGACTTTGCGCTCGCCGGCCAGCCCGGCGTGCTCGAGTGGGTATCGCGCCTGTCGCTGACGCAGACGCTGCGCGGCTTCGAGCAGGGACTTCTGTCGGCGGGTCTCTTGCTCGGCATCGTCGCGGCGATCTGCGGCTTCGCCGCGCTTGCGGCGGTGTGGCTGCATCCCGGTGTGCCCTTGCGCGCCAAGCTCGTTCGGTCGGCGGTATGCGTGGCCATCGCTGCCGCCGTCGTCGCCTCGGCCACGCAGGTCGGAGTATCGGTCGATCTCACCGAGGACCGGCGCAACTCCTTTCCCGCCGCTGATCAGCGCGCGCTCGCCGACCTGCGCGAGCCGCTGATCATCACGGTTCATCTCGCTGCGGAAGACCCGCGCTACGTCGATCTGCGGCGCAACATTCTCCTCAAGCTCGAACGGGTCATGCCCCGCGTCACCATCCGGCTCGCCACGGCGGGCCAAAGCGTCGTCGGCAGCACGAGCGAGGAAGCCTACGGCGAGATCGAGTACTCCTATGGCGGCCGCTCGGACAAGAGCCGCTCGACCAGCCATCGCGAAATCCTGCCGCTCATCTACGCGCTGGCGGGACGGCCAGCCCCGACGCCGGTCGCCGGCGAGGAGTATCCCGGCTACCCATTGCTCGCCAACGCATCGCCCACCCTCGCCTGGTTCCTCGGCGGCCTTCCGCTCCTGATCGTCATCGCATGGTGGTTGAGCCGCCGCCCGCCGCCAATCGCCGCCCAACTCATCGAAGACGGAGGTCAACCATGACAACGAACAAGCGCACCATCACCATCGCCGCCGCCTGCGTCGGCCTCGCGGCACTGCTGACATACGCCGGCGCTGCGCAACCCCTGAAGATCGATTTTTCGGACGAGACCGTCGGCGGCGAGCCGAAATCGTTCGTGAGCGTCGTCGGCGTCTGGCGCATCGAAAGCGACGGCAACAACAAAGTGCTGGTCGTCGATGGCCGGCAGTGGAAAGAGGGACAGACCGCCGCCGGCATCGCGGACAAGGCGCGCGCGCTTTACGGCGACCGCTATGCCGAATTCCTCGACCGGGTTCAGGCCTATGCGTATTTCCCCTATGTCGTCGCCAAGGACGTTGCGGACTTCCGCGATGGCGAGATCTCCGTGCGCTTCGAAGGCATTTCCGGCCGCATCGATCAGGGCGCCGGAATCTTGTTCAACCTCAAGCCGAACGGCGACTATCTCACCGTCCGCGCAAATCCTTTGGAAAACAATCTCGTCTTGTGGAAATTCGAGAAAGGCAAGCGGTCCTCGGTGAAATGGATTCGCAATACGCCGACCCCGACGCGCCAGTGGCACGACCTCAAGGTCCGCATCGCCGGGCCCAAGGTCGCGGCCTATCTCGACGGCAAACTCTACCTGGAGCATGTCCTGCCCGACCCGGTTTCGGGGCGAATCGGCTTGTGGTCCAAGGCCGACAGCCACATGTACTTCGACGACTTCACCGTGACGCCGGCCGATTGAGCGATGGTGCAACACCCGAATTCGGAACGCGGCGCCGCCTGTCTGTGCCAAAAACTAGATTCTGCACGGCCGTACTGAGAGGAGATCATCATGCGAGCCAACGCTGCCATCATCATCGTGCTACTCAGTTTTTGCAGTGTCACTACTGCAGCACGAGCTGAACAGTCGAACAGTTGCAAGCAGTGTCGCGATCAACAACAAGCCTGCTCAAAGAATTATTCTGCAAAAACATGCAAGACCGAATACGATATATGTATGAAAGGCTGCCAGAAAAAATAGCCAGATCAGTCAACCAATACCCGGCCAGGACCTTGCCTTGGCTTCCTTCACTCTCACGCCGGCATTCGACAGCGCAAGCGCGTGCGACCTGGCGCGTCAGCCAACGATTGCAAATCAGTCCGTTTGAAATTAGCAAGCCGTGCATCGGGGCCGGCAGCGAGCTACCGAGCCATTCTTGATACGCCACCCAGTATTTTTGAGAGTTACGATCAACGACTCAGAAGCGGTTTTCCAAACAGCGACGGTATCAGCTCATCGAGAAATAAAAGCAGCTGCG
>WNFX01002264.1_pt1 | contig 19520 bp, 16 predicted proteins | sample 5400111 | NCBI WGS metagenome assembly WNFX01 (sample SAMN13153363, study PRJNA577476) | soil metagenome | isolation source: 40 cm soil or saprolite under grassland replicate 1 | place: USA:California | collected 2016-06-15 | reverse complement strand
TGCTCCCACACCAAGGGATTCGCTTGCAGAACACTTCAGAACGTTGCTCTGAAGTGCAAAGGAGCCATCTTTTTCTCTCGACTCAAGGGACTGTTTCGCCCTCCTTGCCCAGGGCTTGACAAATCTTATAGCTTCTCTTTCTCACATTCAGATGGATGTATTTATCCTCATATCAAAATATCAGTACTACTGCCTTTGCTTGACAAATATATAAACTTGAGTTTATAGTATCTTCAGGACTTCTTAACTCAGAACTTACCTACGTTTCCTAAAAGGACCCCATAACCCTGACTTTAGCAAAGTATTCTGAAAAGGTATCAACAAACAAATTTCAGTTTAAGGAGGGTTTTACGATCATGGCATTCAGAGTAAAGAATTTGATGATCCAGGTCCTACCCGAAGCAGGCGAAAAGTTTCAGCAAATGTGTGGTAATCGATTCTCAATAGGCACTACACCATTTTGTGTACTCGCTGCTGAACTCGACGCTGTGTCTGACCCTGCTACCCTCACCACTTTAAAAGAGCAACTTCAAGAAGCACTCAAAGCAGTGGAAGAGCAAGAAAGTGTAATCAACGAGCAAAATAGAGTTAAGACGCTAGAACAAGCGGTGGAACTGGAAAAGCATTTGACCTCAGCTCTTGAAGAGGTACGTCTGCAAAAGCAGGCACTTCAAAACAAACCTGATGGGGGGCAGGAATAGTCGGCCAGACAGTAGAACCGGCAGAGGAACACAACTATGCTGTTATTGGCTACAGCATGAAAGAGGTGTTATGCAACGGGATGGAGTAGAACGCTTTGAAGAGGCGGTTTTCCGTGCCAATGCAGCCTTTGAGCTGCTGCTCTTCGATCGCCTCCCTCTTGAACAACAGCAATTGCTCAATGATCTTCAGCAGGATACGAACTGCTATGGTGTACTTCGCTCCCTCCAGCATCCTGAGCCAGGGATCAGAGCAGTTGACCGGGATACGGCGTTACTATTTTTTACGTTGCAAACACCAGGCCATATACCCACGTATGTCAAATCCCAGCTTGGAGAAGACTATTGCAAAACCATGCTGTCATTTGTGCTTGACGATATATTTGAAATTGAGTGGTGTGGCGCGTGGATCTCTGGCGTAGAGGCTTATGAGAAGTTCTATACTGAGCCATTGCTGCCTGCTGTTCAGGGAACGATTGCCCGGCTCTCTCTTGAAGCAATACAGTATGCGCAGGCTCTGGAACTCTATGACTGCATGAAACTCTCCATGCGTCTCTATGGCTATAACAGATTACCTCTTTGCGCACACTGGCGGCAGAAATTTTCAACCTCGGATAGCGTCGCCGAGTATTTAGGTCTCCAGACACATGCAAATGTACAACTGCTGAAGCGGCAATGGATAGAGGTCAGGTCCAGCGCATCTTCCAGTGGATGGTTTGCATGGTCAGCACGCGATGTCCAATCCACGCCAGATCCAGCGCGGTTTGTCTATAAACTCTATATTAGCCCTGCCTGTGCGTGTGTCCGAGACGCGTTTCAAACTACGATTGAAGTGCTTGAGGGCACACAGGCAGCGCATTTCAAAATTGGCAAGGACGTGTATGGGCTGTTGCGCCCGGATAAGTTTGTTGTCTATTTTGCAAGCATGGAGGCGTGTCAGAATGCGGCTACACTATTGATGCGGAAACTAGAGGGTCTTCCTGCTCATGGTGTCCCGTTTAGTGCTGAGATTGGCGGTGATGGCCTACTTTCATGGGGCATTGATCCTCCTGGCGAGGAACAAACGTTTAGTGGGCGGAATGGTGAAAGCTGGCGCCTGTGGGTAACCAATCGCTTAGCAGCGGCTTTGCTGAACGCACAAACTGGTCGATCAAACCGTGTAGAACCCTGGCAATTCGCGTTAGGACGTCTACGGCTGGATGGTGTGAATACGGAGACGTGGACGCCTCAGGTGTACTGGCAAGCTAAGGAATGATAGGTATATGGCAATTTCAGATCCTCTGGTATTACCAGGTGATGTTGTGCTCGTGCCAGTTGAGGAGTTACCTGTCTATCTGCGCGAACAAATGACATATGAAGAGGGCGATTATGTGATAACGCGACCTCGATCACGCATAACGTCACGCATTATTGATGCACAGACGGCAGAACTGCTCAAGTTATTTCGAACGCCGACGAAGATAGTGCTGGCCATACTACACTTTAGCCGGGCAAATAAGCTTAATCCTGAGCAAGTGTTAGTGGATGCGTTTCCGATGCTTCAGAGTTTCATGGATGTGTCACTCCTGGTAGAGGCAGATGCTGAACAGACACAGCAGATTCAGCCTTCCCTGGCCGCTGGCGATCGGGTTGCATATTGCGAAATATTACGCTGTGTTCACGTCGTTGCGGATACAGAGGTGTATCAGGCCAGGGGTGCCAATGGCGAAATCATCGCCTTGAAATTATCTCGTCCAGGCTGCAAGAGTGAAGTGTTGCACATGTTTGAACAAGAAAGCGCCATCCTCAAGCGCCTGGATAATCGAGTCAATCCTGTCTTGCAGGGTGCAGGCATGTTTCATGATCGGCGCTACCTGATCACAGAATGGTGTTCCGGCGTTGAAGTAGCTGTGGCCACAGAGGAATTGCGCCGCCAGCAGGGGGCTGATCAGCGCAAAAAAATGTTGCACCTTTGCAGTACGATTCTTGACGCGTACGCTCATCTGCATGCCCAGGGGGTTATCCACGCAGATATACATCCAGGTAATATCCTGGTTGCCAGCGATGGTGCTATCAAGATTATTGACTATGGTTTTGCGTGCCTGGAGGATAGTGAAGCTGAAGGAGGGGGACCACAAAGAGCGGATATTAGTTATTTTTCTGAGCCGGAGTATGTACAGGCGGTTCTTGCGGCTCTTAAAGCGCCAAAGCCCAACATGAAAGGGGAACAATTTTCATTGGCGGCTTTGCTCTACTTCCTGCTGACTGGTGCTCAGTATCTTAGATTCTCACTTGAGCGTGAAGAGGTGTTGCGCCAGATCGTTGCTGGGAATCCAGTCCCGTTTGCCGCTTGTGGTATGCGGCCCTGGTTTGAAGTTGAAGCGCTTCTTGCTGCTGCATTGAATAAACGCCCTGAGAAACGTTTTCCATCTGTTGCCGAATTTTCGCGCAGGCTGAAAGAGATCGTTGTTCTAGATGAGCAAGCAGACGCATTGTGCATGCAATATGCCACTGATACCCATGGCCCCGTTGCTCAAGAATTACTGAAGAGCGTACTCCACCGCCTGGGACCTGAAGGTTCGCTTCTGGCTTCTGGATTGACGGTGGCACCCACGTGTTCGCTTATGCATGGAACAGCGGGCCTTGCCTATGCCTTGTACCGTATTGCCTGTGTGCAGGACAGCGCGGCACTACTTTCTCTGGCTGATATCTGGTCAATGAAGGCTATACATACTATGAAGAATAGTAGAGCTTTCTACAATGAAGAAAACATCACTCCTGAGATCATTGGACATGTATCGCCTTATCACACTGCTAGCGGAGTCTACTGTGTACGGGCGCTTATCAGTCATGCGCAAGGTGACCACGTGTCGCAGCAGGAAGCGATAGAGGCGTTTATTGCATCATCGCAGAAACCCTGTGAGAATATAGACCTGACACTTGGTCGAGCCGGTACGTTGCTTGCCTCTGCGTTCTTGCTCGGTAAAGTATTACAGGACGAATTGTTGCATGCAGCGCCGCTTCTAGAGCTTGGCAATGGGACTATGCAAAGCATCTGGGAGGAAATCAAAGCATTCCCGGCTATCCAGGAATGTTCTGCAATACCGTATCTGGGTATGGCGCACGGGTGGGCGGGGCTTCTCTATGCCACACTGTGTTGGTGCCAGGTATCGGGCACTCTACTTCCCGATAGCATTGAAGAGCGTCTTCAACAACTGGCAGCATGTGCGGAAAGCAGTGGAAGAGGTGTACGCTGGCGCTGGATCGTTGAGCAGCCTTATCAAAAGCACATAGGTCCCTATATGTCCGGTTGGTGTAATGGGAGCACAGGATATATTCATCTCTGGACGCTTGCGCATCAGGTATGCGGCGACGAGATGTATGGCAGATTGGCTGAACAAGCAGCATGGCATACCTGGGAAGAAAGTAGTACGCGCGGTATCCTCTGTTGTGGGCTCGCAGGGCAGGCATATGGACTGCTGAATCTCTACAAACATACAGGTGACAGAGCCTGGCTCGTTCGCGCGCAAGAGTTGGCGCAACGAGCGGCGCTCAGTGTAAGCGGTACTGTTCCCCATGGTAGCGATCTTTACGATAGCCTGGAGTCGCGTACCGAGAGCTTATATTCTGGTGATATAGGTATTGCGGTTCTGGTTGCTGAGTTAGCCAGGCCGGAAGAGGCATGCATGCCTTTTTTTGAAATGGAAGCCTGATGTTATATGTTAGTGATGATGGGTAGTCCCCACCACAAACAAAAATCTGGCGCTAAAAAGAGCCTGCATTTACGTCTATAATGTGCAGGAACTTATGTTGCATCACTCATGGCATGCATGCTATTGATGTGTAGTTGCGAACGCCGCTCAATTGCGGCTCGTGCAAAGGCCACGGTTCAGGTTTAGGAAGTTGATCCATTTCCAGATTCGCCAGGAGCCCGCCAGGCCCTTGCACTCGCGCAGTGAGTGGCTTGACAAGAAACAGATGTACCTGTAGGGAGCTAATACCACTATTGCGTATCGGGCTATCACTTAAAGAGAGAACAGGTATGGCCGACCGTCTGGGACAGCAGTTAAGCAATTATCGTCTTGTTCAACTGCTTGGAGAGGGTGCATTTGCCGAGGTCTATCTTGGAGAGCACATCCATCTGAAAAATCATTATGCCGCATTGAAAGTACTGCATGCCTCGTTGAGCGGGGAACGACAGAAAGCATTTCTGGATGAGGCGCAGATGCTTGTGCAATTGACGCATCCGCATATAGTGCGTATGCTTGATTTTGCAGTTGAGCAAGGGACGCCCGTGCTAGTGATGGAACACGCGCGTGGTGGAACGTTGCGCAAGGTTTGCCCACGCGGATCGCATCTCCCGCTGGCGACCACCGTAGCATTCATCCAGCAGATAGCTGACGCGCTCCAGTATGCGCATAATAATGGGATAGTTCATCGTGACGTTAAGCCTGAGAACATCTTAATTAGCACAAGTCAGCAATTGCTATTAAGCGATTTTGGCTTAGCGACATTGGCTCCATCACCTGAAGCGTTGAGCACACAGGAGATGGCCGGTACCATTCCCTATATGGCTGCCGAACAGTTCAAAGGAAAGTACTCGTTTGCCAGTGATCAATATGCACTGGCAGTTGTGACCTACGAATCTCTGTGTGGTAGAAGGCCATATGAGGGCAATTTGTTTGAGATCATGCAGCAGCATTTATTTGAAGTACCGCCGCCTTTGCCCGAGTTGCGATCGGAAATACCCGCTGCTGTGGACGCTGTGGTGCGTAGAGCACTATCAAGTGACCAGTTGGACCGCTTCGTGTCTGTGCAAAGCTTCGCGTGGGCACTGCAACGCGCCTATCAGGGCAACCAGTCGGACCTCAGTGATGACTCACAGATTACGGCATCGATCAGAGCGGTTTATAGGCCGCCGATAGTCAGGCATGTTTATAATGGTCCGCAACCTCTGGCACCAGCTCCCACGCCCATCGGGCGTAGGTCACCCGCCAGGTCCACCAATCGCCAGCGCTTGATGGGCAGAGTACATGCGTTCTGGATCAAAGGCGTATTGGAGCAATCTCTGCAAGGAGCGGCACTGATTGCCCTGGGGTTACATGCGCAAGCGGATGCCATCGCCAATCCCTGGAGACTGGTCTCACAATCAGCCGCATCTCCTACGGTCCCATTGCCGGTTGGTACGCGTGTGATCCAGGCCTACGATGAGGCCAATGGTGAATTACTGATTCTAGGAGCACCGGGTGCTGGCAAGACAACGCTCTTGCTGGAGCTAACGCGTGATCTGCTAGAGCGTGCGCGGCTGGATGAAATTCATCCCATACCAGTCATATTCAACCTATCGTCATGGGCCATCAAACGATTACCTATAGCGGATTGGCTTATCGAGGAACTGAGCACGAAATACCAGGTACCGTCCAGGCTTGGTCAAAGCTGGGTGAATAACAACCAGATTCTGCCCCTCCTCGATGGGCTGGATGAGGTTACTGCGACGTATAGTGCGGACTGTATTGAGGCCATCAATATCTATCGGCGAGAGCATGACGTAGAAGCGCTAGTCGTGTGCAGTCGGATCGCGGACTATATGGATCAATCGACGCGTATCTTCTTGAATAGTGCAGTTGTCGTCCAACCACTGACCACGCATCAAATCGACAAATATATATCTGAAGCGGGAGAGAAGCTGGCAGCACTGCGCACGGCCTTGCGTGACGATCCAGGCCTTCTAGAGCTTGCAACCAATCCCTTGATGCTCAATGTGCTGACGCTGGCCTATTATGAAACAGCAGAGAAAGTGGTCATAGAGGCAAGCTCGCCTCTAGCCAGGAGACGACGGGTGTTTAGCATGTATATCGAGCGGATGCTGCAACGTCGAGGCACTGGAACAGTTTACGCAAAGCCGCGCCTTATGCATTGGTTAGCATCGTTGGCTGAACAGATGGTGCGACATGACCAGACAGAGTTCCACCTGGAACGGATGCAGCCAGATTGGTTTGCCACAGGCTGGTTACGCCGTATCTATAATGTTGCTGTCAGGTCAGGCATTGGACTGTTCTGCTGGCTAGCCTGTATATTGCCACTAGGATTGGCCTTTGGAGTAATATCCAAGAAAGTGGATTATATATTGCCACTAGGATTGATATTTGGGCTACTATTCGGTTTATTGTTTGGCATGACAAGCCTGGTAAAGGCCGATATCATGCCAGCGGAGGTTGTACACTGGTCATGGGCAGCAGTGCGGAAGCGATTGATGAGGATAGATCTGAGAAACGTGCTGGTTCGTATCTTTACAGGTGGATTGAGTAGCGCGTTACTTGGTGGGCTCCTCTTATTGATACTGAGTGGAGGAATTATTATACCAAACACTGCGCATAGAAGTCCGCTGATCACTACGCTCTTATTCATGATAATCTGCGCAATATTAGGTATGTTTCTCTTTGCATTGTTGAGTGGATTTGTCGACGAATTGTCTCATAGTGAAATAAACGAACATCCGCGCGTAACGCCGCGTCACGGAATATGGCATGCTTTCTGGCATGGTCTGCCTGTAATGCTGTCCTGCGGACTGATATTTGGGTTAGTGTTTGGGAGCGTATATGCATCTATTGAAGATCCGATAGATGGACTCTATGCTGGATTGCTGTTTGGGATCGTCAATTCCCTTATATTTGGTCTGACGAATCCGATGCCAACAGAAATCAGACCGATCGAGACCATGAAGCAGTTGTGGAAACACATATGGCAGAAAGTAACGAAGACCGAACTAAGAAGTGTGTTAGGGCCCTTACTCGGCCTCTGGCTAATGTTTTATGGCGTGAGTACAGCAGCATTTTTTGCATGGTTTATAGTGTCGATCTCAGCGGGCGCTATCGGGATGTTCATGGTGCTTGTCAGTGGATTGTCCAGCGATATGCTAGATGCGCGTACTCTTGTCAGGCCAAATCAAGGTATCTGGAGTTCTGCACGTAACAGTGTACTCGTTGGGTTCCTGTTTGGCATCATCGGCGCACTGCCCTTCGGATTGCTGTTTGGACCGATATTTAGCACACAGGCTAATCTATCAGGTCTGCTGTCTTCCCTGTTACTTTATATGTTGACCGGAGGCGTAATCTGCGGGCTGATTGTAGGGTTATCTAATGGCGGGATTGCGTGTATTCAACACATTGTCTTGCGCCTCTTTCTCTGCTGTTCTGGGCAGATTCCCTGGAACTATGTACGCTTTTTGGACTATGCTGCTGATCGTATCCTGCTGCGCAAGGTAGGCGGTGGCTACATTTTTATTCATCGCTTACTGCTTGAGCATTTTGCGGGGTTGGATGCCGCAACGCAGCACAAAACAAGAGATCTAGGAAAAACTGATATGCTACATAATACTCAAATGCCGCTCTTTGCCGTCGCGACAGTACCTCTTGCTGAGGCTGATCACGCTATTATCGGCAATGTATATACCTTACGAGTGAGTGTCTCTGATCGACCAAAAGAGGATTTTCAAACGGAATTAACAGAAGTTTCATCAGAAGTATCAACACGAGGCTTGCTGGAGCCAGTGGTGTTTGATATCTTGCTGCATCCAGGCGAGTATGTCGAACTGTTAGGAGAAGCATATCAGCATCTGCGGTATGACCCACGCATTGTTGCACCGCAATTTATTACTTGTCCTTTTCGCGTACGAAAAACTGGACCAGTCTACATCCTCATTAGCTTCTATCGTGAACGGCAATGGCTTACAACTATGCGCCTGAATTTCAAAAGCACCAGCATAGAAGATCTGGCCAGATTGATCTATGGGGGATAGGATGGAGATTACAGCACCACTACCGCCACTTGATGTCTCAATCGTGCATGTTCAAATAACCATCTTCTCAAGAGATAGTGGATACGTCGCTTATATTATAAATGAAGAAGGTGCCTTTCCTATCTCTATAAATTTAAAAATGCATGATGTCCAAAACTTGAACCGACTGCTCCAGGAGGCGATACAGCAAGTTGCGAATGGTTTTGGGAGAGGAAATGTTTACGAAGCTGCATTAGATGCGCTTATGCGCGCAGGAAATTATGCATTCCAGTCTATTTTCTCTGACCCATCTTCCCAACGCATAATCCGTAATGTATTACAGGAAGGTACAATTGTGCAAATTGTATCGAGAGATTTCTTTATCCCCTGGGAACTCCTCTATGATGGGCCATTAGAAGGGAATGCCAGTATTAGAAACTATTGGGGGATGAAATATATCATTTCTCGTCTCATCATTCAAGATAAGCGTCAAGGCGCATATATGCCACCTACGCTTGATACGAAATGCCCAAAGATCGGATTGATTACAAGTGATCGATTGCCTTTTGTGGAAAAGCAAGAATTTCCAGCGCTTAAAGCATTGCATCGAAAGAAACGTATTCAACTTGTGTCCTTACGCCCACTCTCTACGACACAACGCAATATTGAGCTAGCGGAATTTGGGCGCTTTTTAGGTCAGGAGATACATGTTCTGCATTTTGCTTGCCATGCTTATGAGCAAGATCCAATCGAGAAGTCGTACCTGTTTATTACAAAAGATTTCTCTGTATCAATCATTGACTTTGTTGTAGGTGGGTATGCGCTGCAGTACAGTCCATTTGTAATTCTGAATGCTTGTCTCACCGGTGTCATCAATCCTCTTTATACATCCTCCTGGGCCGAAAAGCTGTGGGAGCTTGGAGCGCGAGGGGTGTTAGCTACGGATTTTCGGGTCCCAGACTGGTTTGGAGCTGCATTTAGTAATGAGCTATATCAACATTTGCTTACAGGTATGAGCGTTGGAGAAACCCTGTTAACCATACGCAGAAATCTTTGGAATGAGCAGCGTAATCCGCTGGGTCTTGCTTACGCTCTCTATTCATCGCCATCAATCAAAATTAGCAGAGCAAGAAAGGGGTAAAATGGTATGAATAAGAAGACGAAAGAAGGTGTAGGAATCACACAGAAGACAGCACAGAATGAAGAAATAAGGGTGATCACGAGTGATCCTTTTGCCGCTGGAACGCGAGGTTCTGGCCTACAATCATTAAAAATTGACGAACTGGCTACAAATGTCAAAGTATTTGTCCAACAGATGGGGAAGATTTTGGAGACCACTCCCGGAGAAGTAGGCGAGTTTTCCTTTGAGGAATTTGAGATAAATGCTGAGATAAACGCGGATGGAACACTAGCTATGCTTGGTTCAGGCATCCACGCAGGCACAAAGGGGGGATTACGCTTTGTCTTCCGGCGTAAAACTGTGTCCGATAAGTGAAAACAATCGTCGTTAAACATGTGTTTATGGATTGTGGAGGATGCCTACGACTCATCGTCCCCTCGTTGCGTCAGGGCTGTGAGTTGTGTGAGCAGTGCCGCTGTATCAACATTCCGTCCAGTTTTCTGTAAGAGATCGGTGTAGTTGTTCAACAGAATGATGACGTCAGGGTGAGCGATATCCTGTGTTTTCAGCAGGATTGCCAGGGACTGCTGGTAGAGCGCTTCGGCCTGCTCGTATCTGCCCGGTCCGTGTAGAGGAGCGCGAGGTTGTGCAGGCTATTGGCGATGCGGGGATGAGTGGATTCCAGAACCTGTTGCCAGATCTTTAGCGCCCGCCTGTATAATTGCTCTGCCTGTTCGTACTTTCCCTGGACGCGGTAGATCCCCGCGATATTGTGCATGCTGACTCCGATGCTGGGGTGCTCTTGATCAAGCGTTTTCTCCTGAAGCGTCAGGACCTCCCCGGCGATCTGCTCGGCCTGCTCGTATTTGCCTTGAGCCTGGTAGAGGAGGGCAAGGTTGCTGAGGGCCATCAACGTTTCAGGATGGTCATCGCCCAACGCATGCTTGAATATATTGATCGCCTGTTGGTAGAGTGGCTCGGCCTGCTCGTACTGCTCCTGCAAGCGATAGGCGTCCGCGAGATTGTTAAGGGTGGTTGCGGTGTGAGGATGTTCAGGCCCCAATGCCTGCTCGTAGATGGTCGCGGCCTGCTGATACAATGATGCGGCTTGCTTGTATTTTCCCTGGGTGCTGTATAGGGTCGCCAGGTTGTTGAGTGTGGCAGCGGTATCCGGGTGTTGATGGCCCAGATGTTGTTCTCGGATGCGCAATGCTCTCTGGTAAAGCTGTTCCACCTGCTCATACTTCCCTTCAGCCTCATAGACAACCGCCAGGTTGTTGAGAATGGTGGCGACCTCGGGATGGTCTGGATCGAACAACGTTTCATAGGTTGCCAGGATGCCCTGGAGCAAGGATTCGGCCTGTTTGTACTTCCCCTGATTGCGGTACAGCCTTGCCAGACCGTCCAGGGTTGCAGCCGTTTCGGGATGGCGCGGTCCCAACTGTTGCTCGCGAATGGCGCGTGCCTGCTGGTAATAGTTCTCTGCCTGGCTATACTGGCCTCGGGCGAGGAAAAGCTCGGCGAGGTTGTTGAGCACCGTCGCTGTGTCGGGATGCTGTGAGCCGAACAAATGCTCGCGCAACATCAGAGCAGCTTGAAAGAACTGCTCGGCTCGCTCGTACTGCCCTTTTGCCTTGAAACACGGCTTGCACGAGACGGTGGATGGTGAGCGTCTGCGTATCAGGATCGCGATACACCAGGGAGAAGCGCAGTATTTCTTTGAGCGCGCTGTCGAACTGAAGCGTATTGGTCGCAACAGGCCCGAGCACCGTGCCCATGTGCACTGACGCTTCGGTGACGATCTCTTCTGGTATCGCCTCTGGGTACAGAAAGGCAAGCAGGTGGAGTAGTTCGGTGGCTGCCGGGTTTGCCTGGGAGACCTTCTCAAACGAGAGCGACCAGGTGGTTGCAACTGAGTCGGGATATGCTGCATCCTCGCGAGGCTCTTTGAGCAGGTCGGTGTTACGCGCCCGGTAGAGATCGAGATACTCCACGAGCGTGCAGGGCGTTTCTTTGATATACGCCCCGGCCTGATCCAGGGCGAGGGGGAGGCCATCCATTTCCTGTGTGATCTGTATGGAAAGCGCACGATCGTCGGCGAGCGCGTCGTCGAGCGTGGCGACGAGAGGAAGGATGTCAGCCCTGCGCAAGAGAAACAGGGCTCCCACCTCTGCCTGCATTTTCTCTATTTCGACCCGCCGGGCAATCCCGCTCAGTGTGCGCGCACGCGTGGTCAAGAGGACGTGCCCCCTTCCCGCCATAGGAATAAAGGGCTCGGCGATTGCCAGATCCTCGACGTTATCCAGGATGAGGAGCCATTGAGCGTTGGTACGCAGCCAGCGCATCACTGCCTCGACAACACGCTGCTGATCCGGTTCGTTCTGCTCGGGTAGTTGCAAGACCGTAGCGATACGTACGAACTCGGCAGTCAGTACGGCAGACGACGTGGCACTGGCCCAGAGAACGGCTTGATAGTCTGTACGATAGCGGTAGGCGTACTCGATCGCGGTCTGCGTCTTGCCGATACCTCCCAATCCGCTGATTCCCTGTGCCTGCGTCACATATGCAGCACTATCCGCGAGCAGGGCATCATGTAGGCCTGCCAGTTCGTCCTCGCGTCCAGTAAAGAACGGATTTCGCCGATAAGGGATGTTCCAGATAGATGGATAGGCATCGCTCTGCCCACGAAGTGCGCAACGAGGTTCTTGAAGAGTTAATTCTCTAATCTGGAGACGAAAGCCGGGGAGCGTCGAACGTTGTCCACTCCGAGGAGATAGAAACAGCAAGGGAGAGCGCGAAAAGAGTGGTGGGTGCGAAAAACAGGGAAAAGCCTGGAAAAATGGGCATGAGGCTCCACTCGGAGAAGAGCGGCTTCCCGAGGAGAGAACGATCTCACCACAGTGTGCCGGTGCTACATCTGGGTTGACAGGCCGAGGAGGGGAGCGAAGCGAGCTGGTACCCCGAACAGCGTGATCGTTATCCGCCCAACTGTCAGGGCACAGGCATTGCGTGCCACCCGTTCTTCCCATGAGAGCCGATAGTGGGCACGCCCAGCACGAGAACGAAGCGGCGATGCGGCTTCGTTGGGCGGGCTGGCGAGAGCTGCACGTCAATCGGTTGCTGGCGCAGCAGTTGCATGCAAGCTCGGCGATGCTGCCTCCGGCTCCAATCCTTCCAGAGAACGGGCTGTGGGCCAATGACGAGCGGATGCAACAGCACGCTCACCTGGCGCGGTTTCGCGGTGATGCTGCCCATCCATTGACACTGTTCACGCAGAGGGCAGGGGCGACAACTGCGGATGCTGGCTGCATAGACCACACGCAAGCTTCCATCGACTTCTCGGCGTCGGACGCCCGGCGACCAACTTTTGGTTAGCGGGGCAACGAAGCGTGCCATCTGGTTGGAGGAGAAAGTCTGGCCCCGAGAAACGGCCAGCTTTCCAGAGCGAGCCTACCTGGGGAAGAGCATAACCAGAGGAGGGAGGCGTCTGCGGTGGGGCAGGCACAATGGCTGGAGCAAACTCGGTCGTGCGCGCAGGATCAGGATGAAGCTGATGGCCCAACTCCAACCGGAGGTTCCACACCCATTGGCTGATGATTTGCCATACTTCTTGTCGCAAACAGCATGACTACACCAGCGGTCAGGATCTTGCTCCTAGTCTTCATCGGCAAGGATGGGGGCGTAAGCACCACGATGCAGGTAGAGTGCCACCACGTCGGAGGCGGTGAACGCCTGCTGCGGGAGATTGGTCAAGAACAGTTCGTAGACAACTCCGGCGCGTTCGACGCCCACCCGGCTCTTCGTTTTCCCGGCTGGATGGGTTGCCACGATGACCTGACACCGCTCTCCCTGTGGTCCTACAGCTACGTCAGGACAATCGTAGAGCGTGCGCACCAGGGCACTTTCCGGGCGGCTAAACTGCTGATCGGGGGGCAGATGCAGACGCACCTGGACCTCCGCTCGCGAAAGCTCGGCGTAGTCTTTGCCCCGCGGAACGCTCGAGAGACCAGCCATCGGCAGCAAGAACGGCCCCGGTGCCATATTGCCCATCTAACCGCAGCAAGGCACGGTTCTGTGGGAACTGGTAGGCAGAGAGGTAGCTTCCGATGACCGTCACCGCACGGCGCAGTTCCTCCCGGTATTGGCCGCTCCCAGGATTACCGAACGAACCGAGCCATTGGTAGCGGATTAGCCTGGGAAACAACCGTACGAGTACGGACGACTTCCCCACGCTTGCGTCCCGTATAGCCAGGGGCACAGAGGGGACGCAAGCGGCGCTGGGCGGCAGGCCGGTCTGGCGTCTGAGGCAAAGCGCGTTGGCGGGCGGCCTCGCGCGTGCCATCCACATCGAAGACGAGCCAGTAGTTCCCTTGCCGATCAAAGAGCCCTCCGGGTGGCTCTTCTGTGCATAACCGACGCGCGAGGAGATCGGCGAGAACCAGGGAGCGCAGGGCTTCGACCGGTTCTGGGGAGAGCGCTGCCAAAAAGCGCGAGAGCGTCGAGCGGGCAGGCAGCCGATCACGTCCGAAGAGCGCCATGAAGGCAGCGGCGAAGGGATGCAGGCGTTCGTAGAAGGTTTCCAGCGTCCGTTCGGAGCTGACGGCGTAGCCCAAGAGCACCGCTACAAAGTCGATCACTTCATAGCGTCCGAAGCGGCGGCGGGCAAAGCGCACCTGCTGGCTGATGGCCTCGAGGACACCCTGCTTGTCAAGATGGCGGATGAGGAGTGCGACCTCTCCCAACCAGGGTGGCGTCGCAGGCACAGATTCAGGAGAAGTTTGGATAATTACCGTCGTATCGGCGATACTGTTCATATATGCCTCCTTTGTGAGGAACAAGTTCCTTCTTCTTCCTCAAGGAGGCATATTTTTCTCCAGGCTTGCTACTCATTACAACCTCGTTGCGCACTTCGTGGGAAGAGCAACACTGGCAGCTCTGCCAACCTTTTGTGCGAACTCTGGCTCCCCAGCAGACGTTATGTGAGCGGGTCGAACGCTTTTTACCCGAGTTGTTTGTCTTTGTGGCGGTTCCAGGGGTTCCTGCCCACAACAACTTGGCCGAGCGCAGCGTTCGTCCACTGGTGGTTGCCCGCAAAATTAGTGGCGGCACTCGTAGCCCCAAGGGCTGCCAGACCCGCATGGGACTTGCCTCCCTCTTTGGCACCTGGATGGCCCAGAACCTCAATCCCTTCCATCAATGTCTGGCAGCCCTCACGACGAAATCTTCTTTGGGTCAAGTCTGAACAGTTTCCTCCAGCCTTCTTAATTGACTTCTCATAGCAGCATATGCTATAATAACGAGCGTTTTGTATTGTCACTTGGAGTGAATGTATGAGTAATATAAAGTGCATTAAAAATATATTTTTTCACCTAGAGTATGTTAGGACTGGCATTAGAATTCAGGTGTGAACCAGCCTTGCATTGATGAGATATACACTGCGAGGTTGTTATAAGGCCGCATCAGTCCAGGATTCTCTTTCTGATTCTTAACATGCTCCAGATCTATTGGGAATAGATTTAAGAAGTCGGGTTCCAACATTTTGTAGACAGAGTCCTTGTACAACATATCTGCGTCTTCAGTTTAAGAAAAGAAATTCGCAAAGGGAGCTAACTTTGCTGTATCTCAAGCAAGTGATACTGGCCCCTCTAGCCAGTAGTTTTCCTCTTGCTTAAGGCTGAACTTGTAGTGGTAAAAAGTACTGTTTCCTGGTAACTACTCAGGTCGTCTGAAAGGAAGGAAGAGGGGGATGACCTTGCAAAGTAGCCTGCAGAGCCGAAAGCAAAAGCAACCCCTGCTTGGGCAAGGTGGACAAGTAGCCCCGAATGCGAGCAAAGGTCTGTGCCCCAGCAAAAGCGCGGAAGCAGCCAGAGACCTTTTGCTGGACTTTGACCATTTGAGGCAAGATCCCGATGGCTTGCAATGCCTCTTGTCCTCGGCTGGCATACACCTGATAATGGGTGAGCGTCGCGCTACAGGTGACATGCATCCAGTTGCGCTTGCCTGCGACGTACAAGCCCGTTTCGTCTTGATGGATCACCTCGGCCTCTTGCAGGGCTGCTTTCACGAGGCTCTCGACCTCGACCAGGTTCTGGGCGCATCGGGCCACCAGTTCACATATGGTCCCTTCACTCATTGCCACTCCCAACAGGTCTTCCATCACTTCACACGCACGGGCCAGGGGCAAGAGTTGTTGCTCGACCAGATGCACTGCGATGGCTGCAATGCTCGCTCCGTACTGGACGGGGACGCGAACCTCTTGGGGAAAGGCTGCAATGCTCTCGCGCTGACAAGCAGGACACTGCTTCTGTTCGGCCTGATGCTCTCGCACCAGCAGGCGTACTGCCGGCAGTTCGACCACCTGGCGACGTTGCATCCCATGAGGGGAAATGTCGTGCAGGTCGGCTTGACAGTGCTGGCAACGCGACACCTCATGGCGCACCACCTCATCAGGCGTAGGGACCAGCAGCAGTGTCGAGCCTGGGTGGCCCTCTTGCCCTCCTGTCCGCTTCGCGCTCTTCTTGCGCAGGCTCTTGGGTTGGCGCGCAAATCGATCCGAGGAAGGCGGCAAGTGACTGTTGTGGCTGTCTTTACCCAGTCGCTCTTGCAGCGCTTTCGCCTGCTCCGCGAGTTGGGTAATCTGCTCCTGTTGCAAGCGATTTTGCTCTTCCAACAAGGCAATGTGTTCCTGTTGTCGCGCAAGCAGTTCCTTTTGCAAGACGACCTGCTCTCGCAGCAAGCTATTCTCTTGTCGAAGTTGGGTCAGTTCTTCTTCGGCTGTCATGCCCTTACTCTACGCCGTTTTGCTGTTTTTTTGACAAGTCTCTAGGAGACCTGAGTAGTTACATTTCCTATTTGGACTCATACTCACCTAGCCAGAATTTCAGGTTGCTTGATGCTTTTGCACATATCCTATAGAATAGGACGAGGAACGTTTCTGACGGCCAGACGAGCATTTTGTCATTATTGCCAGAGCCGTGTAACGTGCAACTAGATTCGTCTTTTAGGACGGCTGCTGGAATTGGTTGGTACGCTTACGAAAGGACGCACACCCATGGGTCAGAATGTTTTAATTGCGGAAAGCCGCGAACTACTTCGCGCAGGACTACAAAGTGTATTTGCTAGCGATCCTCTTGTTGCCTGTGTGTATGAGGCAGCGACCAGTGAGGAATTGAGGAAGCACCTGGTAACATACACACCAGATTTAATTGTCGTTCATCAGTCACTGATTACCGATATTCTGCTCTTGCCAAGAGGTCACTTTGTCATCATGGCGACGGAACCTGATAAGAACATGCTACTTGCTGCCTTCGCCTATGGTGCTCGTGGGTATCTTTTGGAAAATACCACAGCAGTCCTTTTTCATTTGGCCTTACGACTCACGAGGGATATGTTTCTGCTCGACCCTAGAATAACGCCATGGTTGTTTCAGTGTATTTCCGGCGATATCCTGCCGACTGAGAGCAGTGAGATACTCACTGCTCGTGAGCAGGAAATTTTTGAGCTCTTACTGAGCGGCACTCTCACGAATCGAGCTATCGGAGAAAAGCTCTGCATCTCAGAAGCCACAGTCAAAACGCATCTCGCACATATCTTTCGTAAGCTCAACATCAAACGACGACCAGTGAGGGCATTAGCACTTTCGGTAAGCGATTCTAATGAGCAGAATCAGCGTATATCATAGTCATACTCAGGATGATATATCTTCCTTCAACCAGCAAAGCGATCGATGCGGCAAAGAATACTTTTTAGGTATTCCTTGCTGCATTTCTTCTCACCCATAGTATTACAAACTTTCCACCTTCTTATCTACTGCGGAATACACATTTCATCCTTCGAAATATCGACCATCGATGGATTGTCCCGACTCAGGTGCGCTGGCTATACTCTCTTGTAGTCATGAAGAGCCGGGGAGACTCTGATAGACCCAATAAGGATATTTTGCTCTTTGAAGAGAGGCCTTTGTCTCTCAGTGGAACAGCGACCTGATTACCGAGGAGAGACGTACAACCATGCGAATTCCCCTTGTGGACCTGCGCTCACAGTATGAGACGATCAAGCATGAAGTTGCGGCAGTTTTTGAAGATGTGCTTGAGAATATGCAGCTCTTTCTCGGCCCACAAGTACAGGCATTCGAGAACGAGTTTGCTGCCTATTGTGGATGCCGTTATGGTGTAGGAGTGGCCTCGGGAACTGATGCTCTCATCCTGGCCCTTCGTGCCTGTGACATTGGTCCTGGTGATGAGGTGATCACCGTATCCAATACATTCATTGCTACTGTTGAGGCAATTGTTCTCGCGGGGGCAACACCTATCTTTGTTGATATCGATCCAGGCACCTATACCATGGATTGGCGACAACTTGAGCGGGCACTTACTCCCAGTACTCGTGCTCTGCTCCCTGTACATTTGTATGGTCATCCAGCGGAAATGCGACACATACTGGATTTTGCACGTTCGCATAGTCTTCATGTTATCGAAGATGCGTCTCAGGCACATGGTGCAACCTATCAAGGACAGCGGGTTGGGAGTTTTGGGAATATCGGCTGTTTTAGCCTCTACTACAGTAAAAACCTGGGAGCTTATGGCGAAGCAGGTATCTGTGTAACCAATGATGAAGGCCTTGCAGAGTCTCTCCGTATGCTTCGTAATCATGGCTTGCGTACGCGCTATCGACATGAGATCTTAGGGAGCAATGCGCGTTTAGACGAGTTGCAGGCGGCGATTTTGCGTGTTAAGTTACGGCATCTTGAGCAATGGAATGCAGCTCGTCAAGCTCATGCTCATGACTATATGGAGCAACTTCAGGGTCTGGTAGAGACAGTACCCGTTGTTCAGCCCTGGGGAACGCATGTCTATTGTTACTATGTCGTGCAGGTACAGGAACGCGATCACATTCGCAAGATGTTGGAGCAAGAGGGAATAGGGACTGGTATCCACTATCCAATTCCCATTCATCTACAACCAGCATGCATGCGATATGGCTATGAGCGAGGAATGCTGCCCGTGACAGAAACTGCGGCAGAGCATATTGTCTCTTTGCCCATGTATCCAGAGCTAACGATTGAGCAAATACAAACAATTGTCAAGGCTATTGAAAATAGTCTAGCGGTTAAAGCTCCGCATTTGTAGTTGAGAATCTATTTATCATTAGAAGATCAGGAGCGAAAAGGTTGCTGGAAAAACTATGAGAATGACAGATCTGCGTTTTGGGGTCATTGGCTGGGGATACTGGGGGCCCAAGATTGCCCGTAATCTAGATGCCTTACCAGGTGCAATGGTGACAATGGCAGCGGATAGAAATGCCAGTCGCTTGCAATCATTAGAGGAGAACCGGCCATGGATACAGACAACAACACAGGCTCAGGATGTATTTCGTTCAGATGTCGATGGCGTAATCATTGCAACTCCGGTACAAACACACTATCAGCTTGCAAGGCAGGCCTTATTGTATGGCAAACATGTGCTTGTTGAAAAACCCCTCACAGCCAGCGCTGCCGAAGCCGAAGAACTGGTTGCGCTGGCCCATGAGCAGTGGCGGGTCCTGATGGTAGGGCATACGTTTGAGTATAGCCCTGCAGTGAACGAGTTACGCAAACTCGTGCAAAGCGGAGATTTAGGAAAGATCTATTGCGTCGAAACAGAGCGCTTGAATTTAGGATTGTTTCGCAGTGATATTAATGTCATCTGGGATCTTGCCTCGCATGATGTATCGATCTTGCTCTATCTCTTTAACAAGAGACCCGAATGGATTAGGGTGCAGGCGCATGCCCATCTCCAGCCGCATATCCATGATACTGCCCATCTCGATCTGAATTTTGCGGACGGAATGACTGCACATATCCATGTGAGCTGGCTCCATCCCTGTAAAATTCGCCGTGTGACGGTGATTGGCGATCTAAGAATGGCGGTCTATGACGATACCAATCCGGCTGAAATGCTCAAGATTT
>WNFX01002461.1_pt1 | contig 19524 bp, 20 predicted proteins | sample 5400111 | NCBI WGS metagenome assembly WNFX01 (sample SAMN13153363, study PRJNA577476) | soil metagenome | isolation source: 40 cm soil or saprolite under grassland replicate 1 | place: USA:California | collected 2016-06-15 | reverse complement strand
ACGGAATCGAACTTGGTGAATACGAAAATCGGATGGAGTGAGCTGCGGTCTCCACGCCCGCGCGAGCCTTGCATGGGCGTCAAGAGCGCGTCGACGGCGTCGTCGTACTTTCCCATGGATCCGAGCTGCGGGCCTTCCTCGGCGAGCGCGAGCTTCCGGCCGTCTACCAGGATCGCAATCGCGTCGCTCTCAAAGACGTCTCTCAACGCCGCGTTGGCAAAGGAACTGCCTTTCCGAAATCGATCCATTTCGTCCGCGAGATTCCTCACGACGATGAGGCGCACCGAAGCGGGCGTACCGGGAGTCCACCCTCGCGATCGCAATCGTGACAGGATCCCGAACCGCGACCTCCGGTAGCCGAGGTGGAACGTGATTCCCCGGATTCCCTCTTTCGCGGCGGCATCCGGGAAGTTCCCAGACATCACTTGCTGGAAGACGCCGGAGATCTCGTCGAGCGATTCGTAGGCGACGTGAAATCGAAAGTCATCCGCCCGGTCCGAACCCGACTTGACTTGCGCCGCGTACAGGAGCGCGAGGAACGTCGTCTTCCCCGAGTCACGGTCTCCGACGACTACGATGTTGGGCATTGATGGGAGTCTCTTCCCGAGACGGCCTGCGGCGGGCGGAGTCGCGGTTCTCGTGGATGAGCTTTTTGGAGCGCCCCTTCAAAGACCTTCAGCCTCTCGGTGATTCCCGTGGTCCTAAGGCCCGAAACGGAAACGCTTACTAGGCGACGCGGAGATGTCTCGCCACGCGCACACGGATGCCGATGAGGTCTTCCTTCGGGTCGCAATACCAGGAGGTGCCCAAACCGCCGTCCCAACCGAAACGGCCGGGCTCGTCCGCGAGTTCGTCGGGCGCCGTGAGCACGGCCATGCCGAACCCCCACCCGTGGCCGTCGAAGTAACCGGGAAGGAGGCCGGACCCCGTCTTCTGCTCCTGCGTCAGCTGGTCGGTCGTCATGGTCTCCACGGAGCGCGTCGACAAGATTCGATCGTTCCCGTGTTCCCCCTTCCGTAGCAGCATCTGCCCGAAGGCCAGATAATCGTCGACGGTCGAAACGAGGCCTGCGGCGCCGGACGGGAACGCAGGCGGGCGGCTCCATTGACCTCCCGCAGCCCGATCATAGATTTCGAGCGCTCCGCCGGGACGCGGGAGATAGCTCGTCGACAGCCGATCGATCTTAGCCGCAGACACGCTAAACGCGGTGTCTTTCATGCCGAGCCGCTCGAAAAGTCGCTCCCGCAAGAACGTCTCGAACGGCTGTCCCGAGGCGCGCGCGATCAGCACGCCGAGCACGTCGGACCCGGTGTTGTACATCCACGTCTCGCCCGGCTGGTGCATGAGTGGGAGCGTTCCCAGGCGACGGATCCACTCGTCCGGTGCCGGCGGCACGGACGGCGTCGGCGGTCCCTGGCCGAGGCGCAGCGTGTGGATCGCCCTCTGGATCGGGTACGTGCCGAGCGGCGCCATGAAGATTCCGAAGCCCATCGTGAAGGTGAGCAGGTCTCGCACGGTGATCGGCCGCCTCGCGGGCACGGTATCGTCGAGCGGTCCAGCGAGATGCCGCAACACCTGGCGGTGCGCGAGCTCGGGCAGCCACCGGTCGACGGGCTCGTCGAGCCGCACATTGCCGTCCTCGACAAGGACCATCGTCGCCGCGGCCGTGATCGGCTTCGTCATCGAGGCGATCCGGAAGATCGCGTCGCGCCGAATCGGCGTGATGCCGCCGAGCTCCATCGTCCCGATCGCTTCGACGTGGGCCTCGCCATGCCGGCTCACGAGTGCAACGATCCCGGGCGCATCGCCCCTCCTCACGTAGCCGGCCATGATGTCGTGCAGGCGGCCGAGCCCCGCGGCGGACAATCCTCCTGCGGTCATTCCCAGCCCCGATTCCTCCTTGGGCCCTTCAGATGGCGGCGGCCTCGAGACGATCCACGCGTTCCCCTCGAGGTGGAGCTGCAACGGGAGAACGTGGCGTTTCGCTCACGTCGGATCGCCGAACGTCAGGTAGTGCCACGGCTTCCGCACCTGGTCCGTGAGGTCGATGAATACGTGCTTGATCTCCGTGTACTCCTCGAGGCTGTAGACGCTCAGGTCCTTCCCGAAGCCGCTCTGCTTGTACCCACCGTGAGGCATCTCGCTCACGATCGGCAGGTGGTCGTTGATCTCGACGGCGCCGAACCGGAGGGCGTTCGCGACGCGATGCGCGCGCTGCACGTCCTTTGTCCAGACGGAGGAGTACAGTCCGTACACGACGTCGTTGGCGGTCTCGATCGCCTCACTCTCCGTCGAGAAGCGCTGCACGTTGACGACGGGCCCGAAGACCTCCTCTTTCGCGATGCGCATCGACGGGTCCGTGTCGACGAACGCCGTGGGCTCGTAGAACCAGCCCTTGTCGAACGCCGTGCCTTTCGGCCGCTTGCCGCCTATCGCGAGCTTCGCGCCCTCGTCCTCGCCGATCTCTACGTATTTCTCGACCTTCTCCCGCTGCTTCTCGGACACGAGCGGCCCGAGGTCCGTCGACCGATGGAGCGGATTCCCCAGGCGGACCGTCTTCAGCCGTTCGAGGAACGTGTCCTGGAATTTCTTGTACGCCTTGTCTTGGACGATGAACCGCGCCGCCTGGGTGCAGTCTTGGCCGCCGTTGACCATGGAGGCGGCGACGGCACCTTCCGCCGCGGCCGCGATGTTCGCATCTTCGAAGACGATGAACGGCGCCTTGCCCCCGAGTTCCAGGTGGAGCCGCTTCACGTTCGATCTCGCGGCGCCCATGATGTCCTTGCCGGTCGCCGTGTCGCCGGTCAGGGAGATCATGTCGACCTTCTCGCTCGAGGCGAGTTCGTTCCCGACGACCGCGCCGGGGCCGGTGATCAGGTTCACGGTCCCGCGCGGGATGCCCGCCTTCTCGATCAGCTTGCCGAGTTCGAGGGTCGTGAGCGGCGTGAGGCTCGCGGGCTTCAGGACCGCGGTGTTCCCGGCGGCGAGCGCCGGCGCGAGCTTCCAGATCGCCATCATGAACGGATAGTTCCACGGGGTGATCTGGCCGATCACGCCGATCGGCTCCCGGCGGATCACGCTCGTCGCGCCGTAGGCGTACTCCATGGACGCCTGGCCCGTCAGGGTGCGCGCGGCGCCCGCCATGAACCGCAAGTTGTCCACGGAGAAGGGGAGGTCTCCGTCCCGCGCCTGCTTGATCGTCTTGCCCTGGTTCTGCGTCTCGAGGGGCGCGAGCCGATCCATGTCCGCTTCGATCAGGTTCGCGAGCTTGAACAGCGCGGCCGCGCGGTCCCCCGGCGTCATCCGAGGCCACGTGCCTTTGTCGAACGCCTCCCGGGCCGCGTCGATCGCGGCGCGCGTGTCTTCGACGTCGCTTTGCGGCACGACGGCGATTTTCCCGCCCGTCGCGGGGTTGGTCACCGTGTACGTCGCATCCGTGTGGGACGGGACCCACGCGCCGTTCACGTAGTTCAGGTATTCGGACTTGCCCACGCGATCCTCCCTTGGTCTGCGCAGTTAGGGTCGCGGACCGCTAAGTAGCTTTCGCGGCCGGGGAGGTCGATCAACGAGCCACCCTCGATGCGCCCGTTCGCATGGATGAGCGCCCATGGTTCCTTCTAAAATGTGATATCCGGTCGCAATACTATAAGTGCCCGAGGCCCGGATGCTGAATCGGTCGGACGACATGAAAGCGCACAGCATCCACATGGAACAGAAGACCGTCTACCGATGCACCTGCGACGCGGAGTTCGAGGACATCAACAAGGCCGAGGCCCACCTTCGGCATCCGCCGCAGGAGAAGAGCAAGGTCCCGAAGCCGAAGAGACATGCGCCACGCCGACGGGAGCCCGCGTCGATGCCCGTGGCACCGTTGGAGTTCCCAGAAACCGGTCCGTAAGGGTCCATATCCGCTCGACAACGATCCGCCGTCGCGCTCGGAATCCTCACTTGCCCGTCGGACGCTTGCGGCCTTCCGCCTTCGAGGCGCTCCGTTTCTTCGCCGCCTTGGCCGCGTATCCGATCTCCCGGTCTACGAACACGAGCGCGCCGGAGACCGTGGCGCCGGCCGTCCGCACGAACGCATCCGCGAACTTGCCGCCCGCCGCGGCGAACTCCTCGACGCGGCCCGCGAGTTGTTGGAAGAATCCCATGCGACCGGTTCCCCAGGGCCGTCCGGGGCTATGAGCCTGTCGCGTCACGCGGCGAGTTCGTCCACGACGGCCAGGAAGGCGTCGGCGAAGCGCTTGCAGTCCGCCTCCGAGACCGTGAAGGAGACGCGGAGGAATTTGCCGCCGTGCTTCTTCGAGAGGTACGATCCCGCACGCGTGTGCACGTAATGGTCGAACAGCAGGCGCTCCTCGACGGTTTCTGGATTCACGCCCGTCGGCGCGAGGTCGATGACGAACATGTTCGCCTTCGACGGGAAGACCGGGAGCGAGGCACCGTCGACCTTCGCGACGGACCGTCGGATCGTCTCTTGATTGCGCTCGACCACCCGCCGCACCTCGGGGAGCCATTCGCTCTTCGAGCGGAGGGCCGCGAGCGCCGCTCGTTGCGCGAGCACGTTCACGCCGAGGACGTTCGTGTCGTACTTCCGGAGCGCCAGAATCGCGTCCGGCGATCCGAGGATCGCGCCGATCCGCATGCCCGCGAGGCCGGGCCCCTTGCTGAACGAATACGACAGGAGAGCCTTCTCCGGATAGAAGTCCGTCGCGAGGACGTGATCCGCGTTGAAGTCCCGGTACGTGATGTCGTCAATGAGCCAGAGGCCGTGGTCGCTCGCGATCTCGGCGAGGCCCTTCACCTGCGAGCGCGCGTAGCCGGAGCCGAGCGGGTTGTTCGGGTCGATCATCAGGAGCATCTTCGTCGCGGGCGTCAGCGATTCGAGGGCGAGGTCCGGCGTGAGGATGTACGGTTTGCGGTAGATGTCCGCCTCGATCGCCCGCGCGCCCGCCATCGCGACCTGGTCGTGGATCGGCAGGAATGCAGGGTCGGTCGACAGGGCCTCGTCGCCCGGCTTCAGGAGGGCCCGGGTCGCGATGTACTCCCCCTCGATCCCGCCGTTCGTGAGGATCATGTCGGCCTCGTCGAGGCCGAGATCCTCCCTGATCGCCTCCGGAAGCCCGAAGACCCCGGCTTTCCGCGGATAGAGGTTGAACTCCCTCTCGTCGACGCCTCGGCGGATCGCCTCCAGGATCGCCGGGTGGACGGGGAGCGTGTTCGTGTTCTGCGACATCCACGCCACCTGCGTCCGGTGTTCGTGGGCGAACTCGAAGTTGTCCTTCGACGTCATCGCGTGCAACCTCGGAGCGCCCCGTGCGAGGCGATGGCGGCTCATATCCGTTACGGTTCCGTCCCTCGTCCTGCGGCGACGCAAGGGATTTGGATTCGATCCGCGTTCGGTCCCTCATGACGCTGGGTGGCAAGCGGATCGTCGAGTTCGCGGAGGACGGCTACGAGGACCTCGAGCTCTGGGTGCCGTACTACCGTTTGATCGAGGAAGGTGCGGAGGTCGTCCTCGCGGGGCACGAGAAGCGGACGTACAACTCGAAGCACGGGTACCCGTGCGAGGTCGACGCGGCGGCCTCGGACCTCCATCCGAAAGACTTCGACGCCGTCGTCATCCCGGGCGGCGTCGCAGGACCCGACAAGATGCGGCGGCACAAGGAGATCCTCGACTTCGTCCGAGCGATGGACGACGACGGCAGGGTCGTGGCGGCGATCTGCCACGCGGCCTGGGTGCCGATCAGCGCCGGGATCGTGAAGGGCCGGCAGATGACGTCCTACGCCAGCGTCCGGGACGACTGCAGCAACGCGGGCGCGAAGTGGGTCGACAAGGAGTGTGTGGTCGACGGAAACCTCATCACGTCTCGGTTCCCCGATGACCTGCCGGCCTTCTGTCGCGCGATCGTCTCGGCGTTGTCGAAGTGAGGCGCTTCCCGGAGAAAGCCTTAAGGGTGCTGCGCGGTTAGGCCGCGCCGCGGGCTCGTGGTCTAGCGGCTATGACATCGCCTTGACATGGCGAAGGTCACCGGTTCGAATCCGGTCGAGCCCATTCGACTTCCTAGGGGCCGTTGGGCGTCCCCCAGATTGCCGCGTCGGCACGGGCCGTGCGACCGATGCCGCGACGCTCTGCGTCGGAGACTGGAACCGTTGATCGGCCGGTCCGCGCGGAGGCGGGAAACCGCGCCGCGGCGCCTGCCGAACCCAACCTCCCTACGCCTTTCCGGGCAACGCACTGTGGCCCGCGAGGATGAGCACACCGGCCACGATCAGATACAACCCGATGACGTACGCGACGATCCACGGGAAGACGATGATGAGGACGCCCGACAGGATCATGAGGATCGCTGCGGCATTCCCCGTGATCCCAAGCCGTCGGAAGACGCCCAGTGCCGTTCCACCGATGCTAATACCCAAAGAATTGCCTCCAGAGTTTTGTGGACGCGCTCCCATAAATCCCTTTTCGCTCCTTACCGTCCCACGTTCGCCGTTTGTGTGCTTGGTTGGTCGGTTCTCAGCGCCCAAGGTTCGGTCGCTGGGGATGGATGGGATGTTGGACCTGCGCCATCCGCCACGGAAAGTCTAAGCGCTGGCGTTCCATCGAACTCGCCATGGCGGCGCCCTCCCCCCTGGCCACGGCGGTCTATTTCATTGCGAGGCTCATCGTCTCGACGATTATCATCTTCGTCGTCACGAAGTTGTTCCACGAGCGCGAAGGCATCGGGACGGCCTTCCTCGCCGCAATCGTCGGGACGATCATCTACACGGTCGTCGACTACTTCCTCGGTGGCCTGTTGGCGGCCGTCATCGGCGGTTTCGTGTGGCTGCTCGCGCTGCGGAGCCTGTACACGATTGGCTGGCTCAAAGCGATCCTCATCGCGGTCGTCGTGTGGATCCTCGCCGCGTTGGTCGGGCTCTTCCTCCCCACGGCCGTGGGGCCTCTCTGAACACCGCGCCGCGGCCCGGACGGGCGGCATCCACGAGACAGCGTCCCTCCGCAGCGACGGACACGTAGCAATCCTCGAACCCATCGTGCACGTACGGCCGGACGAGGGACGTCTTCCCGACCGCGGCCTCGCCGCCACATCTTTATGTCGTACCTTCGAGTTCGCGACGTGGCATGGCCGACATCGTGACCGTGCGCGACCTGACGAAGTCGTACGGCGATCTTCGCGCCGTCGACGGCATCTCGTTCTCGGTCGGCAAGGGCGAGGTCTTCGGGCTCGTCGGCCCGAACGGGGCCGGCAAGACGACGACGTGGGAGATCCTCGAAGGCCTTCGTAAGGCGGACCGGGGCGAGATCCGGGTGGCGGGCCTCGACCTCCGCACGGATCGTCGCAAGATCCGTGAGCGCATCGGCGTGCAGCTCCAAGCGACCGCGCTCTTCGAACGCCTCACGGCGCGGGAAACGCTCGAGGTCTTCGGGGGAATGTATCCGCGAAGTCTGTCCGCGCACGCGCTGCTGACCCTCGTCAACCTAGAGGAGAAGGCGGACGAGTGGACGGAGAAGCTGTCCGGAGGCCAGAAGCAGCGGCTCGCGGTCGCCCTCGCCCTCGTCAACGATCCGGAGCTCGTGTTCCTCGATGAGCCGACGACGGGCCTCGACCCGCAGGCGCGGCGCAGCCTCTGGGACGTCATCGCGAAACTTCGAGACAGGGGGAAGACGATCATGCTCACGACGCACTACATGGAAGAGGCGGAGCGGCTCTGCCATCGAGTCGGCGTCATGGACCACGGGAAGCTCCTCGCGCTCGACGAACCCGAGCACCTCATCCACAACCTCGAGCAGCGCGATGCGGTCGAGTTCGCCGCCGACGGGGACTCGTCCGCGTTCGGGACGCTGCCCGGCGTCGAGGAGATGAACGTCGAGGACGGCCGCGTGACGCTGTACACGCGACAGCTCGAGACGACGCTCACCGCCGTGTTCGAGTACGCGCGGAATCGCGGCATGGGCATCGAGGACTTCCACGTGCGGAACGCGTCCCTCGAGGACGTCTTCCTGCAGCTCACGGGGAGGCGGATCCGCGAATGAGGACGCCCCGCGGATTCCACCGGTGGGTCGGCGCAAACCTGCGGATGTTCCTCCGGGACCGCGCGACCCTCGTCTGGGCGATCCTGTTTCCGATCATCTTCATGGGCCTCCTCGGCCTCGGGTTCGGCCGCGCGGACCCCGTTCGGTTCCACGTCGGCATCATGGATGACGACCGGACCGCGTGGTCGACGGCCCTCTGGACCACCTTCGCGAACAAGTCCCTCCCGTTCCAAGTCGCCAACTACACGAGTCAGGATGCGGGGCTCTCGGCGGTCAAAGGCGGCACGCTCGATATCTTCGTCATCGTGCCTGCAGGCTTCGGCGCCTTCATGGACAGCGAGAGAAACGGCACGGGGGACCCAAACGGGAGCTTCGCGCTGATCGCATACTGGGGGATCGACGAGCAAGGCTCCGGCCAGGTCGCCTTCCAAGCGGTGCGCGAGGTCTCTGCCACGTTCTTCGAACGGTTCGTTGCCGCCCGGACGACCCTCGACGTGTCGGCCGAGGCGGTGAACGCCCAGTCGCTCGACTACATCGATTTCCTCGCGCCCGGCATTACCGCGATGGCGATCATGCAGAGCGGGGTGTACGGCCTCGCCCTGTTCATCGTGTCGTCGCGAGAGAAGCGCATCCTGAAGCGGCTTCACGCGACGCCGGCGGGCGCGGCCTACATCCTCGCGGGGCGCATCGTCCCCGCGCTGCTGATCAGCCTCGTGCAGCTCGGCCTGCTGCTCTCCCTCGCCGTCTTCGCCTTCGGCGTGCACATCGTCGGGAACATCGTCATCCTGATCGTCGCCGCGTTGTTCGGCGCGTTCGTGTTCATCTCCCTCGGGTTCTTCGTGTCGTCCGTCTCGAGGAGCGCGGACAGCGCGGAGAACCTCACGGGCCTCGTGACGTTCCCGATGTTCTTCCTCGGCGGAGTGTTCATCCCGATCGAGAGGCTCCCCGATGCCGTCCAGGTCATCGCGTACATGATGCCGCTCACGTACTTCTCCGACGCCCTGCGCGCCGTCATGATCCGCGGCGCCGGGTTCGCGGAGATCGCGGTCGACCTCGGGGTCCTCGGGCTCTTCGCCGCGGCCGTCTTCGCCCTCGCGGTGAAGTTGTTCCGGTGGGAGTGAGCCGCGGACGCGTCAGACCGCATCCGCCGTTGCGATCTTACGCACGACGTCCAGCGCAAGGCGTCCGAAGATCGGATTCACGTTCTCCCCGCTCTTGGCGCTGGCCCACGTCGCGAACCCGCCGTACCTCTCCGCCTTCTGCCGCGGCTCGTCCGCGTCGTAGAGGACCATGACTTGGTCCTTGAGGTCCGCCTTGTTCACGACGACCGCAAGCGGGACCTCTCCGCTGATCAAGAGCGACCGTCGGATCCACTCGTCGAGCGCCTCGAAGGTCGAGTAGCGCGTCACGTCGCAGACCGCGATGAGGCCCTGCGCGCCGCGCAGGTACTCCTGATGGAGGGTCTCCAAGTACGATCGCTCGCCGATCAAGTCCCAGATGCTCAGCTGGACCTCGAGTTGCTTCGACGGATCCTTCTTCTGCGTGAGCCAGATCCTCTTGACGCTCACCTTGCTTCCCAGCGTCGAGATGTAGCGGTCGTCGAACGCGTCTTCGACGTATCGGCGGATCAGGGAGGTCTTGCCGACCGCGGCTTCGCCAATCAGGCAGATTTTCGCCTTCAGGACTCCGCTGAGCTCCACGCGCGCGAGTCGGTCTTCCTCGGGTATGAAGGCTGTGCCTTCGTTATCGAGGCTGAGACGCGAAGGCGGAAGCTTGACGCGCCCGCCACTCGCCGCGCCGCAGGACCTTGCCCGCAAGGACGGCCGTCGGCCTGCCTTCATCCACGGCTGGCTGCCCGTTCACGAGGACCGTTTCCATGCCCTCCGGAAAGCCGTGCGGATAGTTTTCGAACGGATGGGCGTGGGGCCAGAGGTTTGTCGCCCGATCTCGGAGACGCATCAGGTCGAAGACGACGAGGTCTGCCCAAAACCCTTCGCGGATGAGCCCGCGGTCTTGGATTCCGAGCCGGGCGGCGGGTAAGCCCGTCATCTTGTGGATCGCCTCCTCGAGGCGCAAGACCGGCTCCTTGACGACGAACCGCTCGAGGACGCCCGGAAACTCGCCGTACGTGCACGGCTGGTAGGGCGCCGTCGGCGAGGTCCGCTGGTCTTTCGGCGCGACCCAGCCGTCCGAACAAATCATGACGAGAGGATGTTTCAGCGTCCCCTTGATCTCCTCGAGGTCCATGTAGTCGAACAACCCCACCGCACGGTCCCGCTCCTCGACGATCTCGTCAAAGAACGCGGTCCACGGGTCCACGCCACGCCGCTCGGCGAGTCGCGCGATCGTCATGCCTTCCTTCGTCGGATCGCTCGGACACCGCAAGAGCCAGATCCGGTCGAATTGTTCGTGGACCAACAGGCCGACGTATCCGGCGCCGGGACGCTTGTCCGCCTTCGTCTCCGCCCTGAGCGCCTCCCGCTTCGCGGGGTCCCGCAACATCGCGACGAGCTCGTCCGTCGTGAGCTTCTGCGTCCACTGGGGGAGCGCGTGGCTCAGTGGAGGACCGAAGTCCGTGTGCGCGTCGTTGTCCGCAAGGACGTCGACGCCGCGCGCCCGCGCCGCCTCCCACAGCGCATGGATTTCTCCGGACTTGCTGAGGCCGCCGTACTTCGGATTGTTGTGGCTGATCTGGACGGGGCAACCCGCGCGCTCTCCGATCTCGATGCACTCCCGGACCGCCTCAACGATCGTCTCTCGTTCCCCGCGGATGTGTGACGCGTAGAAGCCTCCGTGGCGGGCGACGACCTTCGCGAGGTCGACGATTTCGTCCGTCGCCGCGAAGCATCCGGGCGGGTAAACGAGGCCCGTGCTCATGCCGAACGCCCCCGCGCGCATCGCTTCGTCCGCGTGGGCTTTCATCGCGCGCAGTTCCTCCGTCCTCGGTGGCCTCTCCTCGAAGCCCATCACCGCTAGCCGCACACTCCCGTGCCCGACGAGCCCCGCGATGTTGATGCCGACGCCGTGGCGCCCCATGAAATCGAGATACTCGCCGTACGTCGACCAGGTCCACTCTTTCGCCTCGGCGTAGTACTCGAAGCGCCGTACTGCGAGGTCGCGGTACGCCTCCCCGATCGGGGCGGGCGAGTCGCCGCAATTCCCGATCACGTGCGTCGTCACGCCTTGGCGGACCGCGCACTCCGCCGTCGGCTCGACGAGGATTCCGACGTCGCTGTGCGTGTGGATGTCGATGAATCCCGGCGCGACGTACATGCCGGACGCATCGATTTCCCGGGACGCCCTCACCCGGCCCAAGCGACCAATGCGATCGATCTTGCCCCGGCGGATTCCGAGATCCGCGATTCGCCACGGCGCGCCCGTGCCGTCGAGGACGCGACCTCCCCGAACCACGAGGTCGAACGCCATCGCGACATGGGAACGATGCCGGTCTTCTTAACGCCATCATCGCGTTCTCCGCCTTTCTCCCAGGATCGACGTCGACCGAGGCCGATGCTCCGTCCCGCCCCACCCTCTCCAGATTAGGGTTGCTATCCTATTTCGAAAAGCGTCCAATTCGCCTTATCTAGAGCTGAGGAAACTCCAACTCGATACGGAGCGTGAAAGGCATGATCTCGATTCCGATCGCCGCCGCCATCGGCGCGGCCATCGGGGCAATTGGACTCGGCGTCGCGTCTGCGGCGACGGGGGATGTCACGGGCCTAAGCGTCGCCTTGGGGCATATCCCGAGCGCGACGCATGGCTTCGACGTCGTCTCAGCGGTCGCCAACGCGCTCGCAGGCGGCGCGGCCGGCGGCGGAATCGGCGCGGCCGTCGCTGCGGTCGCAAAGTCGCTGGCCGCACACTAGGTCCCGTCGAAGCGGGACATCCGCCGGCGCTTATGCCCAGTTGGGCATAGCCGCTGCATCCCTCACGACGCTCTCCATCGCCCGGATGAACTGCGGGTCCGTGTTCAGCGATTCCGCGCGCTCGAATCTCACGCCAAGGTCCTGCGCTCGAGCCCTCGCCTCGATGTCGAGATCGTACAGGATCTCGAGATGATCCGAGACGAAGCCGAACGGAATCAGGAGGACGGCGTCCTCTCCCGCGCCGCCGAGTTCGTCGAGGGCGTCCTCGAGCGGTGGTCCGAGCCAAGGATCCTCCGTCCGTCCCGCGCTCTGGTAGCAGAGCCGGGCGCGGACCGGCGGGAGTTGCTTGAGGATCGCCATCATGGTCTCTCGCAATTGCCGCTCGTACGGATCCCCTTCCTCGATGATCTTCTTGGGAAGGCTGTGGGCCGTGAACAACACCGCCGGATTGCGATGGCCCGCCGCAGCGAGCCTCTCGAGCGCTTCGCGCGCTTTCCCTGCGTACGCGTCGATGAGCTCGGGACGGTCGTGCCAGCTCTTGGCCCGCGCTACGTCGATCGTCGCGCCGGATTGCGCGACCGCGTGGTCGAAATCCGCGAGGTAGGCGCCGACGCTCATCTTGGAATAGTAGGGAGTGAGACAGAGGGCCACCACCCGACGAATGCCATCGTCGCGGATGCGGGCGACGGCATCGCGGATGTAGGGAGACCAGTGTCGCATTCCCACGTAGCAGCGGAACCCGACGGTGCGGGCGTTCAGCCGCGCTTCGAGGGAGCGCGCTTGATCCAAAGAGATGCCGAGTAGCGGCGACTTCCCGCCAATGCGACGGTACCGCTCGCGGAATTCGTCGAGCATCGCCTTCGGCGTCGGTCGTCCATGGCGGACGTTCCGAAGGAACGGCTCGACCGCGTCCAACGAGTCGGGTCCGCCGAGGGCCATCAGCAAGACTCCGATCGGCGCGTCCGCCATGAGCTCACCGTCCGGACGTGTCGTGAATGAGCTGGACGAGTCCTCGGAGATGATCCTGCGGCGTCGATGCGAGCACGCCGTGGCCCAAATTGAACACGTGGCCGGGCCGGCCATTCGCCCGTTCGAGCACATCCCGCGCGGCGGCCGCCCAACGATCCGGCGGGCCCAGCAAGGCCGCGGGATCGAGGTTCCCTTGGATCCCCACGTCCTCGCCGATCGCCACCCAGGCGCGGTCCAGCGCGATGCGCCAGTCGACGCCGATCACGTCCCCCCCGGCCTCCCGGAACGCGTCCAGGAACCCCGCCGTCCCGGTCCCGAAATGGATCGTCGGGACGCCCGTCTCCCGGATTCCACGGAACACCTTTCGGGTGTAGGGTTGCACGCACTCGCGGTAGTCCCTCGGAGCCAGCGCGCCGACCCAGCTGTCGAACAGCTGGAGGGCCTCCGCCCCCGCGTCCGCCTGGAAGCGCAGGAACGCAGCCACCGCATCCGCGAGGAAGTCCATCAGCCGCATCCAGTCGGAGGGCCGTTCGTGAAGGAACCGTTTCGTGGCCTCGAAGTCGCGGGAGGCGCCGCCTTCGATCAGGTAGCTGGCGAGCGTGAACGGCGCGCCCGCAAACCCGATCAGCGGCACGTCGAGTTTCGCCCGGAGCCGCGCGATCGTCTCCCCGACGAACGGCAGGCTCCGCTCCGGGTCGAGGGGACGGAGTCGGTCCACGTCCTCGCCCGTGCGAATTGGAGGATCGATTACGGGACCGACGCCCGGTTCGATTCGGACCGGGACCCCCATCGCCTCCAGCGGAATGAGGAGGTCGCAGAACAGGATCGCCGCATCGACACCGAGCTCGTGGACCGCCTGGCATGTCACGTCCGCCGCGAGCGCAGGCGTCTTCGCGATTTCGAGGATGCCGTGCTCCTGTCGGACCGCTCGGTACGAGGGCGACGAACGGCCCGCTTGGCGCATGAACCAGACGGGGGTACAGTCCACGGGCTCGCGCCGACACGCGCGAAGGAATCGGTCCTTCATCCACTCAACTCCCGGCACGCTTCATCAAAGGCCGCGACGGTGCGGTCGATTGCCTTGGGTCCGTGTGCGGCGGAGACGAACGAGGTCTCGAACGGAGCCGGCGGCAGGTAGACACCGCGTGCGATGAGGGACCAGAAGAGATGGGCGTACGCGGAGGCGTCGGACGCTCTCGCGTCCGCAAAATTGCGGACCGGGGCGTCGCGGAGGAACAGGCCGAGCATCGAGCCGACCCGCTGGACGCGCAGCCCGACCCCGGCGTCCGCGGCCGCATCCTCGATTCCGCGCTCCAACGCCGCGGACGTCCGCTCGAGCGTGGTGTAGAGACCGCGGCTCAAACGGCGGAGTGCCGCCAGGCCGGCGGCGACCGCGATCGGGTTCCCCGCGAGGGTGCCCGCTTGGTAGACCGGTCCGAGCGGCGCGACGACTTCCATGATGTCCCGCCGACCGCCGTACGCCCCGATGGGAAGGCCGTGCCCCAGGATCTTCCCGAGGCAGGTGAGATCCGGCCGGACCTCGAATCGCTCTTGGGCTCCCCCTCGGGCGACGCGGAAGCCCGTGATGACCTCGTCGAAGACGAGCAGGGCGCCGTGTTCCTCGGATAGATCCCTCAATCCGCGAAGGAACCCGGGTTCCGGCGGGATGACGCCCATGTTCCCCGCGACCGGCTCGACGACGACCGCGGCAATGGTGCTTCCGTATCGGCGGAAAAGGTCCTCCACCGTGGCGAGGTCGTTGTACGTCGCGAGGAGCGTGCCTTGGATCGCGCCTCGCGGGACGCCTCCCGATGCGGGCAACCCCGCGGCCGCGACTCCGGAACCGGCCTTCGCGAGGAACGAATCCGCGTGGCCATGGTAGCTGCCCTCGAACGTCACGATGCGATCGCGGCCCGTGAACCCGCGCGCGACGCGAACGGCCGACATCGTCGCTTCCGTCCCCGAGTTGACGAACCGTAGCAGGTCGATCGACGGCACGAGTCGCTTGACGGCCTCCGCGAGCCGGACCTCGGCCTCCGTGGCAGCCCCGAAACTGGTGCCGCGTGCCGCGGCGTCTCGGACCGCCTCGACGATCGCCGGGGCGGCGTGGCCCAGGAGGAGGGCTCCCCAGGAACCGCAATAGTCGAGATACCGGCGTCCGTCCGCATCCTCGATCCACGGCCCTCGGCCGCGCACGATGAACCGAGGGGTCCCTCCGACCGCGCGGTAGGCCCGGACGGGACTGTCGACCCCGCCGACCAGGCTGCGTTTCGCGCGAGCGAAGAGCCGTTCGGACCGAGGCGCCGGGACGATGGCCGGTTCGAGCTTCATCACGTCAACGCCCCAACGCGTCGAGCACGTGCTCCGGAGTCGATAGGATGCACGTGAAAATCGGCGTCTCGCGTTCCGTGTACCGGCTTGCCTCGCTCGACCGGAGCTCCATCACGAGGTCCAGGAAATCGAGCGGCTCGTCCGATTCGAAGGCGAGGACGAACTCTTGGTCGTCGAGGCCGAACGAGTACCCGGTGTGGATCTGGACGGACGGATACTTGTGACCGACCCGGAAGTGATCCCGCATGATCTCTTGGCGGTGTTCGAACGGGATCGAGTACCATTCCCGCTTCTTCACGAACGGATAGACGAACAGGTAACGGCTCCCGTGAGGCACCGCCCGCTTGCCCGAGCCGTCCTGGCCCGGATGCGCATGGCCTCCGAGGTACGACGATCGCCTCGTGGCGGCGAGGTACGCGTACGCGCTCTCGAGGTAGCCTCCAAGCTCCGTCGAAAAGACGCGGCGCGCCATCTCGACGAACGTCTCGAGGCGCGGATCGATCGCCCACGTCATGAAATCGGCGTCGGCGCGGATCCCTTGGAGCGCGTAGCACCGGATCGTGACGTCGTCCTCGAACTCATGGAGGAGGCGGACGAATTCCGTGCGATGTTTCTTCCGGATGTCGTCCGGGAGGCGCCGCCATTCCGCCTGGACCTTGTAGAACGTGTATTTCAGGAACTCGCGGTTCGCTCCCCCTTCGCTCGGCCCATCAATCTCGACCACGGCCCTTCCTCCGCTCCCATTCGGCCACCGACTTCGCATGGTACGTGATGACGAGATCAGCCCCCGCGCGACGGATCGCGGTCAGGATCTCGTGGACCGCGGCCCGCTCGTCGAGCCAACCGTTCGATGCCGCGGCCTTGACCATCGCGTACTCGCCGCTCACGGAGTACGCGGCGAGTGGGGCGTCGAACCGCTCGCGGGCCGCCCGGATCACGTCGAGGTAGGCGAGCGCGGGCTTGACCATCACGACGTCGGCGCCTTCCTCCAGGTCCAACGCGATTTCCCGCATCGCCTCGCGGACGTTCGCCGGGTCCATCTGGTACCCGCGTCGATCCCCGAAGCGCGGGGCCGATTCGGCGGCGACCCGGAAGGGACCGTAGAACGCCGACGCATGCTTGGCCGCGTACGCCATGATGATCGTGTCGTGGAAACCCGCGCCGTCCAAGGAAGCGCGGATGGCCCGGACCTGCCCATCCATCATCGCGCTCGGTGCGACGGCGTCGGCGCCCGCACGGGCGAGGCTGACCGCGGTCCGGGCGAGGAGGTCGACCGACGCGTCGTTGTCCACGCGGCCGTCGATCACGACGCCGCAGTGTCCGTGGTCCGTGTACTCGCAGAGGCACACGTCGGCCAGGGCGACGATGTCCGGCACGTCCGCCTTGATGGTCCGCAACGACTCTTGGACGACGCCGCCGTCCGCGTAGGCGCCGCTTCCCTGCTCATCCTTCGAGGACGGGACTCCGAAGAGCAAGAGCGCCTTCACGCCCATGCCGGCCAGGTCCGCGGCCTCTTCGGCCGCTTCGGAAGGCGTGAACCGCCGAATGCCCGGCATGGATGGGACGTTCGCGTCGATCCGGTCGTCCTCCCGCACGAAGACGGGCTGGATCAGCTGCCCGACGTCCCATCGCGTCTCGCGGACGATGTCTCGGATCGCGGCCGTCCGCCGCAATCGTCGGGGGCGGCGGAGGAGGCTCGTCACGTCACCCAATCGCCGGCACCTCCTGGAGGGCCCGCAGGAGTCCGGGGACCGTGTGCTCGCGCGCCACGATCGAGACCCGGAATCCGGATGCGCGGGCGACGTCCGCGGTCACCGGTCCGATGCATACGGCCACCGCACGGTCTCTCAGGACCCCGAGGTACGGGGGCGGGAGCAAGGCTACGAGGTTCTGCACCGTCGAACCGCTCGTGAACACGACGAGGTCGATCCCGCTCGCCGCCGGGAGGCGCGACACGTCGGGAGCGGAGAGCCTCGCCTCGTACGCACTCACCTCGTCCACGTGGGCGCCGTCCGCCCGGAGCCGTTCGGCGAGGGACTTTCGGCCGAGGCTCGAACGAACCAAGAGAACCCGAGAGCCCGCGACGGACCCGAGGGTCGGCGCGATTGCGTCCGTCAGGAACTCCGCGGGCATGGCGTCGACGGAGAGGCCTTCGGCTTCGGCGAGGGCTTTCGTCGCGGGTCCCACCGCGGCGATCCTCGGGGGCCGCGTGCCCAAGCCGAGGCGCAGGGTCCCCGCGCGAGCGATCGCGGCGCGGACTCCGTTCGTGCTCGTGAAGACGACCCAGTCGTACGAGCGCCATTTCCGGAGGGCATCGTCGAGCTTGCGCAGATTTGGAGCGGCATCGATTCGCACCGTGGGGAACGGGACGACGTTCGCCCCCTCGCTCCGGAGGCGTCGGGCGATCGCTTCGGTGCGCTCTTCGGACGCCGCGACCAGGACCGTTTGACCCGCCAGGGATCGGGGCATCAGGCCGCGCCCTCCAGGATTTCGGCGGCTCCTTCATCCCGCAGTCGGCGCGCCGCTTCCTCGACCGCCTTCGCCCCGTCGGATCGGGGCCCTCGGACCGACGCGCGGATGATCCGTCGACCGTCCGACGACGCGACGACGGCACGGAGGTCGATCCCGCCATCCGAGAGGGTCGCGAGCGCGCCGAACGGCACGTTGCATGCCCCGCCGATCGCCGCGCTGAGAGCGCGTTCTACGTCCACCGCCGACCGCGCGGCCGGGTCATCGATTCCCGCGAAGAGTCGGATCGTGCGGGCGTCGTCCGATCTCGCTTGGACCGCCAACGCTCCTTGGCCCGGCGCAGGCGTGACGACATCCGGTTCGATCGGTTCGAGGTACGGGCACTTGACTCCCAGGCGATCGATTCCTGCTGCGGCGACCACGACCGCGTCGAGTCCCGGTTCCTGGAGCCGCTGGATCCTCGTGCCGACGTTCCCGTGGAGTTCCACGATTTCGAGGTCGGGCCGGTGGGCGAGCAGCTGCGCGCGGCGGCGCAGGCTGCTGGTGCCGATGCGGGTCCCCGGATGCAGGTGTGCGAGGGGCCGAGGTTCGTTCGCGACGAGGACATCCCGCACGTCCCCACGCGGCGGGATCGCCGCGAGGACCAGACCATCCACGCGCTCCGTGGGGACGTCCTTCAGGCTGTGAACCGCGACGTCGATGCGGTTCTCCAAGAGCGCTTCATCGATCCGCTTCGTGAAGGCTCGCTTCCCGTCCAAATCGGTCCCCAAGTCGGATCGGTATCCCTCGTCGCCGTGCGTCGTGATCACGACGACCTCCGTGCGGATTCCCGGATGGACGCGGTGCAGCCGGCGGATGATTTCGTCGGCTTGCGCGCGGGCGAGGGGACTCCCTCGGCTGCCCACCCGGAGCGGTTCGTTCATCGGCGCCTCCCCGGGAGCGATTCCCGGTCGAACAGCTCCCCGATCAGGTCGTCGCGGCCCTCTGCCTGGAGTCGCCGCACGAGTTCCGTGGGGGCATGGAGGAGCCGGTTCACGAGGCGATTTGACGTCTTCTCGAGGATCTCGCGTTCGTCCTCGGTCGCATCCGGCATCCGCGCAAGCGCGAGGCGGACCTCGGACTGTCGAACGCGTTCGGCGGCTCGGCGCAGCGCCGCGACGCGGTCCGCGACCCCAGGTCGCAGCGACCCCAGGAACGCCTCCGCCTCGGCACGCACGACTCGTTCCACGCGGGCGCGGGCGGCAGGATCCGGCGGACGGCCCGCCCACGGTGCGAGGTCGTCAACCGTCACGATTCGAACCCCTTCAAGCCGCGCGGCGGACGGATCGACATTCCGCGGCACGCCCAGGTCGATGATCCAGAGGGGCCGGTCTCTCGACGCGCACGCCGGGGCGAGGACTCGCGGCCCTAGGATGCGATGCTTGGCGGACGTCGCGGTGATCAGGACGTCCGTTTGCGGGAGCACCTCCCGAAGCTCAGGGAGCCGCGCGGGCCGACCGCCGAGGCGCTCGGCGATAGCCCGCGCCTTTTCGTGGTCTCGGTTGATGACGACGATCGTCGCGTCGTTTGGGAGTGCACCCGCCGCGAGGCGGCCCATCTTCCCGCTGCCGAGTAACGTCACGCGGGGACGGGGGATGCGGACGACCTCTCGTACGTAGCGGGCCGCAGCGTGGCTCGCCGAGGCGGGTCGAGCGTCAATGCCTGCCAGACGACGCAACCGCGAAGCATTTCGGGCGGCTTGGATGAAGAGGTCCGTCAGCGGGCCCGTCCGCCACGAACGCGGTCGCTGTTCGACGGCTCGACGAACTTGCTCGGCGACTTGACTTTCCCCGAGGGCGACGGAGTCCAAGCCCG
>WNFX01003708.1_pt1 | contig 19531 bp, 21 predicted proteins | sample 5400111 | NCBI WGS metagenome assembly WNFX01 (sample SAMN13153363, study PRJNA577476) | soil metagenome | isolation source: 40 cm soil or saprolite under grassland replicate 1 | place: USA:California | collected 2016-06-15 | reverse complement strand
CGCCCAAATCGCGGACTTGACGGTTACCGGAGCGTTCGCTGGTGCGTAGGCGATCCCATTGCGCAAAACGGCGCGTCTGCCCCGAACAACCGGGCCGCTATTGTCGATCTTGGGAATCGAGCCTGGTTCGTCATCATCGCGCGCAACCGCTTCGGCGCGCGGGATGGCGCGTGGCGCGTAATAGGCGAGGCGAACAGGTACCGGTTTATCCAGAGAGAACGGTTGGAGCGCAACGATCGCCTCTTCGGCATGGCGCCCGCGAGGTTTTTGCTCCTCTGCGTCGGACAACGTGGTGACAAAAGTGAAGAGCACGAACAGACAGAACAGTGCTGCTTGTCCGCGTCTTCGCAGGTCCGATTGAAAGGAAATCGGGTGCGGCACGATGGGACAAGAAGCTGCTTGCGCGCCACGCCGAGGCGTTTTTGCGGTCGCCGCGCGGGATTTCGACTGGTTGGGAGTTGTCGAAAAAAGATTTGGCGATCACCGGCTGCCTCGTTAAAAGAACAACGCCCTGACTATGGCGAAGAAAGATCCGCGCGTGCCGGAATGGCGGTGAGTGATCGAATTCTGGACTTGCTTCGCAAGACCACCGCGAGGCAGGATCGTGAAAGCGAAGCCGTTCATCGCGATTCGCGATCTACCAACAGTTGGATCGAAAATCGCGTGCGTCGAAAAATTGCCGCCGGTGATCGATTCAAACCACCGGCGGCAAAAGCGAATTGATCGAGCAGGCGGAATTACTTCAGCGTGATTTCGCGCATGAGCTTGTTGCCCATGATCTCGCGAATTTCCAGACGCTTGGTCGCGGTGGCGCGCTGCTGGTCGGGTGTGCCCTCGATTTTTCTGGCGATCGGATCGAACTTTTCCCGCGCGTTATCGAACGACGCCATGTTCTTCTGTTCGACCATCAGCAGAATGTCGAAGTCGTGCGGTGTGGCGGCATCACCGAGCAGGATTTTATAATCCATGATGAGGTTCTGTTTCTTGGCTTCGTCGAGCGTGCCTTTGAAGGTCTTGGCGAGGCCTTTGAGGTATTCATCGCCCATGCCGTACTTGGCTTTGACCATGGTTATTTGCCAGACGGTGCCTTCGGTGTAAGGGGCGTCGCTTTGTGCAGAGCAGAGACCAGCCCACGCCGCGAACAGCGCGGCGCCGGCAATGAGGATTAGGGATTTTTTCATTCCGCGAGGATGATGGTACAGCAGAGAGCGGTCAATAAAATCCTTTGTTCCGTGTACGGAGTATATAGCTAGCGGCGAACAACTTGTCGCTCGCATTCGCTCCGGCTCGGTTCCTCAGGCGGCTGCCTTTTTCGCGTCGATAAAAACATGATTGCGTTTGCGATTTATCTGGCGTTGCGCGGCCTAAGTTCTGAAATAAAGAGAGATGCTTCGACCCATTCGACTTTCGCTCAGGGCAGGCTTTCGCTCAGCATGACAAAAGAATGAAAACACCCGGGCTTCCGCCATTCGATTATCAACCGAGAAAATACAGGGGCCCATCGGCCGACGAAGTGTTGCGCTTGCGCAAAGAATTCCTGAACCCCGGAATTTTTCTCTACTACAAAAAGCCGATCATGCTGGTGGAAGGGAAAATGCAATACGTCTGGGACGAACATGGCCACAGATATCTCGATGCGCTCGGTGGAATCGTGACCGTGAGTGTCGGTCATTGCCACCCCGAGGTTGTCGATGTCGCGCGCAAGCAAAACGAAATGCTGCAACATTCTACGACGATTTATTTGCATCCGAACATTGCCGAATACGCGCGCGAGCTTGCCGCAAAGATGCCGGGCGAGTTGAAGGTCTGCTACTTCGTCAATTCCGGCTCGGAAGCGAACGATCTGGCGCTGCTCATGGCGCGCGTTTACACGGGCAACTACGATGTGATCGCGCTGCGCAATGCGTACCACGGTGGAAACGCCGTGACGATGGGATTGACCGCGCATCGCACCTGGAAATTTAATGTGCCGCACAGTTTCGGTGTGCATCACGCGATTGCGCCTGATCCTTATCGCGGATTATGGGGGCGCGACGACGCCGATGCCGGAAAAAAATACGCGGCCGACGTGAAGAATCTGCTCGACTTCGCCACATCGGGCCAGATCGCTGCGTTTATCGCGGAATCAATCCAAGGCGTCGGCGGCTGCGTGGTGTTTCCGGATGGGTATCTCAAACACGTTTACGAACATGTTCGCGGCGCCGGCGGTTTGTGCATCGCCGACGAAGTGCAGACCGGCTTCGGCCGCACCGGCACGCATTATTGGGGATTCGAAACGCAAGGTGTGATTCCCGATATCGTGACAATGGCCAAAGGAATCGGCAATGGTTGTCCGCTCGGCGCGGTCGTGACCACACCGAAAATCGCTGCCACGCTCGGGCAACGCACGCACTTCAATACCTTTGGCGGAAATCCAGTTGCGTGCGCGCAGGGAAGAGCTGTGCTGGAAGTGATCGAGCGGGAGAAGCTGCAAGAAAATGCGCTCAAGATCGGTAATCATATTCTCGCTGGACTGAACCGACTGAAGGAGAAACACAATTTGATCGGCGACGTGCGTGGCAAAGGGTTGATGCTCGGCATCGAGCTGGTGAAAGATCGACAATCGAAAGAGCCGGCCAGGGAAGAGTGCGCGCAGGTCTTGGAAACTTGCAAAGAAATGGGATTGCTCCTCGGCAAAGGCGGTTTGCACGCGCAGACGATCCGGTTTTCGCCGCCGATGTGCGTGAACAAACACGACGCCGATTTTCTCCTCGAAGTTCTGGATCGCGCCCTGAGCGCTTAACTCCCGGCGTGGGGGCCATTCGCGGCTCGCCTAAGTTAGCGGGACGAGCGCCAGCAAATCGCGGTGATGATTATTGTAGGGCAGGCATTCCTGCCTGCCCGGGTTTTCGGACGGCAAGCGGGAATGGAGCCGCTGGGAAGCGCGCTGCGGATGAGTTCGGATTTTGCTTTCCGCATCTCAGGCGTCATCCATTGACTTCGCAGTGATATCGTACGACGATATCAGTATGCGAACGATCGTCGATCTTCCCGCGGAGCAAGTGCGGAAACTCGCGCTCTTATGCCGAAAGGAAAAAATCTCCCGGGCCGAAGCGGTGCGCCGCGCTGTCGAACAATTGCTGCGGAGCACCGCCGCGCGCGAGCTTCGGGCCTACTTCGGGGCTTCCAGGACCCGTGGCAATGTCTCCCGTCATTTGGCCCGGCTGCGGCGGGAATGGGCTCAGCGGGGTTAGTTCGAAAAGCCCTCGCCTGTGAAAGCGTTGATCGACAGCGATGTCTTGCTCGATTTCCTCGACGGGTTCGCTCCTGCCGGAGAAGAGCTGGCGCGCTATCGTCAACGCTGCGTCAGCATCATCTCATGGATGGAGTTAATGGTCGGCGCGAAAACCCCAGCCGAAGAAGAAACTCGTCGCGAATTTTTGACTCATTTCCTGGTCCTGCCGCTGACATCAGAGGTGGCTGAAGAGACCGTGGTCTTGCGGCGAAAACATCGGCTTAAGCTTCCCGATGCGGTCATTTTGGCCACCGCGATAACGGAAAATTGTTTGCTGGTATCGCGCAACCGAAAACATTTCCCTGCGAATCAGCCTAATGTGCGTTTCCCGTACCGCCGCTGAACCTGCCCGCGACGTTTGCATCGCCGATTTCTCACCGACGATCAATCACCGGCCACTGCTCACGCGCTGGTGCCGAATTCAGCCCCAGTAGGGTTCAGACAGAATTAATAGAATTTTACAGAATCGGCATTCAGGTCTGCGCGAATCGCATTCAGTCCATTTTGTTAATCTTGTCGAAAAGCAATACCTCCGACGGTCGACCGGCCACTCGCCGTTTCGCACATATAACCAGGCCGCTCAGCAAAGGTGACTTCCAAAAAATCACCCTCGGAGTCGTACCAAACTTTCACTTTATCGGCCATATTTGTTTTCCTCTCTTCGGTTTATCTGTGAGATAGGCTGTCAGGACAAACGCATCCTCCGGTGCATACTTTACTACAACACAAAGCCATTTGTAGCCTTCGGCGAGCACTACGGCGGGCGGGCACGAATCACGCGAATACTGTAACGATGTGCCTTTGGCGCATTGTCATCTTCAATCAAACCCAAGCAAGCGTCGAATCCTGTCGCGGATTACCTGCGGATTTCTACTTAGATGGATCAGCGCGTGCACGATGATGCCGCGCGATTCGACCGAATAGAACAAGCCTAGCCGGTCGAGCCGATGACAAGCCGCCGCACGGGTTCTTCTAACACCGGTGCGAGTTCGGGGTGCGCACGGAGATTCCCAAGAGTGAAGTCGAGTTTGTGGAGAAATCGCATTCCCGCTCCTTCGCCGCGATCTTCAAGCTGCGCGAAGACTTCAAGCAGGTCGTTCTCCGCGCCGCCCTTCCAAATGATTTCAGGCATGCGCCCGTTTCAAAAGTCGATCGCGTAACTCTTCCCAACGCACACCGCTTGTGGGATTCGCGTTGTCTTCATTTAGCCGACGGCGCAACAAATCGACCAATGCCGGGTCCCTATCTTGCTCGAGCACCACCTGATTGAGAAGCTCCTCGGCTAGAATCTCCTTCTCCTGGGTCGAAAGCGCGAGAACTTCCGGTAAACGTTCGACAATCACACGGGGACCCTATCAGGATTACAGAGTGTATTCAATTTCTTTGGCAACGATCTTGATCAATTCAATCTTCCTCCTGTAGAGGCAGCCGTGTCAGCCGGTCGGACGGACTCGTGCCGTGGCGAGCCGGGTGTAATTATTTATCTTTCGCAGGCGACACGCCTGCCACCACAACACTTCGTCGCGCCGTAGCCTCGCCACTCGGGGCAAAGGCAGATCCAAGAATCCGAGTGGGATTTTCCGGTGAAAACATAAAGCTTCCCGTGTGTTGAATTTCTGCTAAACTCCGCAGCCAACCGTGTTGTCCCCACAGAACCATCCGCGTCGCACCTCCGATATCCGGCTTCCGGTCTCCGGTTGCCGTTTCCCATTCAGTATCCAGCATCGAGGATCAACCATCCGGAATCGCGCCGTTGTCGCGCCGAAGATCGCCGCCGCGACCGAAACCGGACCCCGTCGCGCCCGAGCCCTTGGCACGCCGAAGCCATTTCGCGCAGGCGGCTTGCCCGAAGGCGGACCCTGCCACGCCGTAGCCTTGCGCGAAGGCGGACCCTGCCACGCCGTAGCCTTGCGCGAAGGCGGGTTCACCCTGATCGAATTGCTCGTTGTCATGGGCATCATTGCGATCTTAATGGTGCTGGTGGCACCCGCTTTCACGAACCTGAAAAGCGCGGGCGACGTCACGGGCGCAGCCTACACGGTCAAAGGCGTCCTCGACCAAGCGCGCACTTACGCGATGTCGCACAACACCTATACTTGGGTCGGGTTCTATGAAGAAAGTACGACGGCAACCGCACCAACGAATGCAGCTCCAGCGTATCCCGGCAAAGGGCGGGTTCTCTTGGCTATCGTCGCTTCAAAGGACGGGACGACAAGTTGCCAAGACCCAAATTCTACTACGTCGAATCGAATTCCACTGACAGCAAGCTTAATTACGCAGATCGACAAGCTGGTGAAGATCGAGAACATTCATGTAACAGACATTGGAGCGCCTCCGTCGCCCACTCCAAACCCCACGCCCGAAGCTAGTTCACTCGATGCCAGGTCCGGCTTGCCCTACACCTCGGGGAGCCCTAGCTTGGATTACCAGAATCGTATTAACAGTGACGACACCCACAGCCCGTATAACCAAACCCTTTATCCATTCGTAGCGCAAGGATACACGTTTTACAAGACGATCCGCTTTAGCCCTCGCGGAGAAGCAAGTATCAATAGTACTTACACCCTTAGGAACCCCGCGGAAATTGGCTTACGACCGACGCATGGCGATACCGTCGATGGCAGCAACCCTAATGTTGTCGCGATTCAGTTTACCGGTATCGGCGGGAACGTAAAAATCTACAGGCGATGAATTGTCGATCTCGAGCTTCGACTGCGTTTTCGCTGGTCGAAATAACCTTGGCCATGGGCGTGGCAGCATTTTGTCTCATTGCAGTCATGGGAATGCTGCCGGTGGGGATAAAGGTTCAACAGGCGAGTGTCAATCAGACTAAGGCCAACTTGATTATTTCGGCGATTATCGATGATTTACGCGCTGATGTCCGACTCCCCCCGGGGCAGGCATCTAAGGAGTCAACGCAGGGGTTTGGGCTGCACGGTCATTGGGCGGCGGTGGAGACGCCCGATACGCTTTTTTTCACAAACGACAGGAACCAGACCGGCACTGTCACTCAGGGCACTGCTCCGCCTGCCCCGGCGGACGCCGTCTTTAGGGCTACCGTCACCTATCTGTTTCCGCCGACAGCGACAACGTCGATAGCAAAAATAACCGTCAGCTGGCCCGCCGCGCAGGGTGATTTAACCAGGGTTGCAGGGTCGATCGATATGTTCGCTGCCGTTAATCGATAATGAAAAAGCAATCGTCGACCGCCGCTGCACAGGCCAGCTGCCACGCCTTTACGCTCGTGGAAATGCTCATTTCGATTGTTGTGCTGGCATTGCTGATTCTGCTTGTCACCCAAGTGGTCAATACTGCTGCCACCGTCGTGCGCCCCGCTAACAAACATATCGATACCGATACTCAGGGCAGGGCCATTCTGGACCGTATGGCGCTGGATTTCGGGAAGATGCTGAAACGAACCGACATTGATTACGTTATTAAACAGCCCGGTGTGGCAAACTATCCCGGCAACTCTGGCGGACACAGTCAAGGTCAAGGAAAAAAAGCATCGTCGGGCCAGGAATTGAACGATTGGATGGCCTTCTTCAGCCAGATGCCGGGCTACTACCCGTCTGGGGCACAAAGTCCGGTTTCGCTCGTAGCTTATCGAGTCAACGGTGATAGCAATTCGCAGTCTTATCTTAAACTTGAACGGATGGGTAAGGGGCTGCTGTGGAATGGCGTCTCTAACGCAATAAATCCCAGCGCCAGCGCCATCTATCCAATTGTTTTTTTGCCCGGCACAATTGCCGGGGTTGGGTCGTGGTCAGCCGCAGTCACAAACGACAACAGCAATTCCAGCAAAGATTCAGATTACGAAACGATCGGTCCCCAGGTCTTTCGCTTCGAATATTATTATTTGTTAAAGAACGGCAACGTGACTGATACGCCGTGGAACACCGACGCGGGCCACACATCAATCGCGGGCATCGGCCTCGCAGACGTACAGGCGATCGGTGTCGCAATCGCCGTGATAGACCCCACAAGCCGTTCATTGATTTCCCCAGCCAGCCTTTTTGATCTCGCCTCGGACATGGACGATTTCGCGACGCAGAAGGGGAAACACCTCGGCAACCAGAAAACCGGTCAACTTGAGGACGAATGGAACAGCGTTGTTCTTAGCGTCTCCCAGACCGGCCTAACCAGCAGAAACAAGCCCGTTCCACGAGCCGCAGCGTCGGCGATCCGAATTTACAGCCGCTATTTTGATCTGAGGACCTTCTAAGGTGGCTGCGCTGCGCAAAGCTACCTCTCCTCGTAAGCGAGGCGCGGCCCTCGTTATTGTTCTTGCATTCGTCGTGCTTTTGACCGGCTTGGTCGTCGCCTACTTGTCGCGTGCAACATCGGACCGGCCGGTTGCCCAAAGCAGCCTCCATCAGTCGAAGGCCGACCAAGTAGCCGCCAGCGGCATGGACCTTGTTATCGGCGGTCTCCGGCAGGAGATCACGGGTCCATTTCCCACACCGACACCTCCCTATTTACCGCTGACTAATGCGAACATGCTTCCGCTGCGCAGCGGAAATCCGAGCGGCGTACCCGACCCGATCCCCAATTTGGTTCGGCGCAGCGTCCGCGCAGATCCGATCCTGGCGCCCGGTGTTTCAAGCTTTGCCTCGGCTATGAACTCAACGACAGACGCCTCCGCTAATGGACGTTCAATTAGTCTCGCGCGCTGGAACAGCCATTACTTGATCCCGAAATCGAATACGGGTGACGACAAAACTGACCCCATAGCGTCATTTGTCGCACCGGATTGGGTTATTCTTACTCGCAACGGTCCGGTTGCCTTTTCCACGTGGAATGCCGCCTTGGCCGACCAGACACCGACTAATAACAACTATGCCGTCGGCCGCTATGCCTACGCTATCTATGACGAAGGTGGTTTGCTGGATATGAACGTTGCGGGCTACCCCAACGGCACGACGCCGGATCAAGCCGGTCGTAAAGGGCCTGTCGCCTTTGCCGATCTAACGGCGCTACCTTATCCCATCCCGAACTCCAGTTCGCCTTATCAGATAGACAGGCTAGTTGGGTGGCGCAACTACGGAACTACCCAACCAAGTAACAACTTTCCTGATACGGCACCTGCATTTGCAGCGAACTTCCGGACTGGTTCGGGTCCGGCATTGGCATACTGGAATTCCGTAATAAACAATATCCCCGGATTCCTAACTGTAAGAAGCAACCCCAGCCCCGCGCCCTATCCTTGGAATGGACGAACAGACCAGATGTTTCTAAGCCGACAAGAGCTACTCGCGTTCCGAGCCGCGACTCTGTTTAACGTGAACGCCCTTCAATATATGTGCACTTTCCTCCGCGAACTTAATGCCCCGAGTTGGCAGCCTTCGACCCCTACTGGAAGCACAATCGACTACGCGACTCTGGCCAACACGCCAACTGCTGACACTTCAACTGCGATAAACCGCGACCTTTTCACTGTGCGCGTGACAAATAATAATGATAGCAATCCGTTCATCAGGGCGGACGGCTCTGCTTTCCAAAACGGACAATTTCTGATTAACCGGCGATTCCCACTTAGCCGAATCAGTGGCCTCGCCGACCCGACCTTCCCGGTAACTGCGGGAAATTCTACGATCGTTAATGGCCTTTTGACACCGGCATCTACGTCCACTGTTCAGCGCGATTTCGGCTTGCGGTGGAACAACGCGGGCAATGTCAATCACTGGGACTACGTGGGAGCCAGCGGGTCAACGGTCCAATCTGCGATAGAGCGGCTCGACCAGGTAGCGGCTGAAAATCGAGAACCGAATTTCTTCGAGCTGCTTAAAGCCGGGATCTTAAGCAGCTCGGTGGGGTTGGGATCGGGAACAGGAAACGTACGAACCTTCGTCAATGCTGAGACAAAATACTACTCCACTCCACTGAGCTCCGACTATCAAATCATGCAGATCGGAGCTAACATCATCGATCAATGGGATTCCAATAATGTTCCAACCTTTATTAATTTCGGCAATCCCGCCAGTGAGTTAGCGGGTATCGAAAATCTCCCGTACTTAAACAAACTCGTTTTCAAGCCCGCCTGGATAAAGGCTCAGGGCAAGGACCAGTTTGCTGCCTGGTTGCTTCCATCGCTGTGGAATCCAAACCAAAACGCGCCTCCTGCGTCGCAGAATGTGCAAATAGCCATGCCCAACACGACGCAGTCAATGACAGCAACCCTAACAGATGGTGGCACTCCCTCTTCAATAACGTCGACCGCGCCCGGTGTAGCCGGAGCTGCAAGACAGTTCATGACTGTTGACGCTAAGGATTTTGGAACCTCTCCATCTGCTCCAACAAATGCCACCCCCGACTCTCAGAGCACCATCACTAAAAGTCCGGACAATTATTACGGCTTTCATTTTACTTTTGCGACTACTACTGGAGTGACGCCGAGTAATTCACTCACGGCATATCCTGACTTCGGGACGGGTTGTGATTTCGAATTGCAGGTTCAGGTCAGCACATCGCCCGCAGTATGGAAAGCGTATCAAAGATGGACGGGGTGTGGTCCAAACCATCCGCTCATCTTCCAATCGCCGCCCAGTTGGACGGCGCCCACGCTTCAGGACCCCGAGTTTGTCACTCTTGATCCGCGAACGCTCCGTTTTGGTGCATGGGGAAACGCTGGCAATCAGTCCACCGTTCCAGCCGATTATACAACTGGTGTGCTTACCACTTTAGAGCCATCGACGGGGGTCTTCGAAAAGATTACGGCATTGCCGCCGAACGGAACTGGGTTTAGCTCGCCGACTTCAACTGATCTTTATAAGTATGCGAACAACGTAGACACGACTGTCCATTATACTGATCTCGACGGTCTGCAGAGGCAAGGCGACCTTCTCACAACAGGAGCTACGACCGCCATGTTGCCGACGGACTTTCCCGACCGGCCACAGATATTGAATCGCCCATTTCAGAGCGTTGCAGAACTCGGGCAGGTGTTCCGTGACCAGCCTTGGAAGACGCTCGATTTCGGCGATTTCATCACGACCACAGTCCCCGGTGCCGACGCTGGTCTCCTCGACGTATTCACGTTGCACGAGTCCGCCAATGAGGCGGGTAAAACCTCGCTCAATACGAGACAAACGCCCGTCTTAACCGCGATCTTATCGAAAGCGACGAAGCGCTTAACCGATCCAACCGGACTCACTCTGATCACTTCGGCGCAGCGTGACGCTATTGTCAACGCTCTCGTCGCTCTTCAACCAATGGTCCGTAAGACGGACCTACTGACACAGCTGGCTGCGGATCCTTCCATTACCGGCCTGGGCAACAAAGAGGCCCGTGAGTTGGTTATCCGCGCTTTTTCCGATGCGGGCCAAACGCGCACGTGGAACCTCATGATTGACGTTGTTGCGCAGAGCGGCCGCTATCCGACGACCGCGAACAGTCTCGCAGGCTTCCTCGTCGAAGGCGAGCAACATTACTGGGTGCATGTGGCCATTGACCGGTTTACCGGACAGGTAATCGACAAGCAGATCGAGGTCGTAAACGAATAGCAATTTTTCAGGGGTAGCGCCGCGTGGCGGGGCTACTGACACTTCGTTCCTAACCACTGAAAACAGTGTCGAGCTCGATCATGCGTGTATAGGCACCTTTCATAGAGTCTCGCGGTCAACGATTGCTTTGCAATTCGTGGCCAAACTCGACTGTTTAAAGCAGTCAAGCTTCGTCGACAACAACACGGACCCCGCCCACTGTTGATGTGCTTCGGTACGCAGCTTGAAGAAGTGACCGAGTAGCCGGAGAGTCGATAGTTGAGAGCTGATTGACTCTCCTTGCTGTCTTCGGCGGACCACGAGACCAGAGACTAGGGGACCACCGTCTCAGGAATCAGGAGTCGCAAGTCAGGGGTCAGAGATCAGGCTCCGGACACGCGAAAAAATCAAAACCGAAAACGGTTGTATTCCTCGTGTGTGCCGATCCAGAACCATGCGATCGTGTCGTCTTCACGTAGTCCGAGGGCGCGGTAGTGCTCTCCGATTCGAACGACGCAAATCCCATTGCGACGCTCTTCGAAATGCAGCGACGGTTGATAGGGATCACGTTTCCAGAGGGCGTATTTTTCGCGCGCGAGTTTTTGAACTTGAGGCGGCAGCGTTCCGAAGAATTTCCAGAAGCGCTTTTGTGTCCTGCCGATCACGGCAGATCATCCAGTCTGCCCGCTCGAATATCTTCCCGTACTTCATCCAGGAGTGGTCGCAATCGGCCATTGTCCGCAAAATCATCATCGATTTGTCGATCCCAAGCGGCATTTTCACGTTCTCGGATGAAGGCTGCCAATTCAGCCAACTCCCCGGAGGAGAGTGAGCCAACGGCATCTTTGATTTCAGCAAGGCTCATTATGAATCATAGCTGCGAAGGGATCTGTTGGCAACGAATCTGGAAGGCGAAAAGCGGTACTGGCTTCACATCGCACTCGGTCGACTTGGTATCCGGACAAGTGGAGGTGCTCGGTACGCAGCTCGAGGAAGTGACTGAGTAAATTTTCCGATCTTCGAACGCGAGCTCTTGACCAAGCGTGTATCTACACGTTTTGTCACAAAAATTAGTCTCCTTGTCGGGAGCAGGGCGTGCGCCGCGCATTCCTCTAAAGCAGATCAAGGTCGTAAACGAACAGCTGAATTGCAAAAACGGTACTGGCTTCAAATCGTGCTTGATCGTGACGCCGAAACGGTGCTTGGTCAACAGCTTGAAGAAGTGGCCGAGTAATCGCCTCACGGGCGATTACTAACCTACTTCGGGCCGCCAGCCGACAACCCGCTGACTGGCGTCCTCCATCATACGTGTATATACACTTATCATTTGCTGACTTGACTGGTTCCTGACGTCTGATTTCCAACTGTTGCGCATCTTCGCCGGTGCGGTTGATCGATCTAATTGTGCAGCACAGTCACTACTCACCGACTGCATAAGGCGTCGCTGATTTCATAGTGGAAGGCGAATAACGTTAGCGGGTGCATGTCGCTATCGAACGGTTTACGGGGCAAGTAATCGATAAGCGGATCTAGGTCGTAAACGAGTAAGAATTCTCGGACGCCACAGCTTCCCGCCAAACCGCTACGGCGGCGGAGCGAGGTCGGAGCTTCAAATGGGGCAACGCACTCTGTGTTCGACTGGACGTGTGCGAATTATTAGTGTTATTTACCTTCATTCTGATCGGTTATGCTGCGCGAGTTGCCACGTTGAATTCCAATGGATCCCTTGGCCTTTAAGATCGAACGTGACGTAAAAGCGGGCGTATTGGTCGCCTCATGGGATGACCCCGAGGGTGGGGGAATTACAACGCAGGCTAAGAATCTGACCGAGCTCGCAGAGGCGATTAAGGAATCTGTTCGGTGTCATTTTTCAGGCCGGTCGGCCCCGCGCGAGGTGTGAACGAGTAATTTCCCGCGCTTGAACCCCCGGGCGCTCGATCAAACGTGTATCTACACGCGTCATCGTAAACGAATATCAATTTTCAGGGGCAGCGCACGCGCGGCAGGCTACTGACACCCAACAGCTCGCTGTCCATCTCGATCAAGCGTGTATCTACACGGATCATCAGAACCTCGCGCTCGGTCGTGACCTTAACGCCGGAAGCGTGAATGTGCTCGGTACGCAACTCGAAGAAGTGACCGAGTGATTTAGCTACGGCGGCAGCCCTCCGGGCCGCAATTCCTTAACGCTCGCAGGCGACACGCCTGCCACTACAGTACAGGACTGTCTATTTCGATCATGCGTGTATCTACACGTCTCTTGGCGGTTACCGTGCGCGATTTCTGGATGGTCAACAGCTCGAAGCAGTGACCGAGTAGTGGCGCCTTGACGGACTGCGAGACCACGATCGGCGCCTTGCATCATGCGTGTATATGCACCTTTCGGTTGTCCTTCATGCTCGATTCTGGATGCTAGATCGTTTCGTGAGGGACCCGGCGCACTGAACATGGCCAAATCTAGAACCGGAACTGATTGTATTGCTCATGTGTGCCGATCCAGAACCAGTAGTAATGACCGTTCCGCTCGCGAGCGAGGGCGCGGTAGCTGCGGCCGATTTCGACAGTGTAAACCCCCAGCTTTCTTGCGGAAACCTAGAGACGGATGTCGCGGATTGGCCTTGAAGAGAACGAAATTTTTATCGGCGAGCTTTTGAATATGCGCAGGGAGCTGCTCGTAGCATTTCCAGAAAGACGCCAGCGCGTGTGACGTCACGGCAGCGGCGTGAAATTGCCCGAATCGATTTCAGCGTCGATCTTCTCCAGCGCCTTTTCGTGCTTTCCGCCTGGAGAGAAATCCTCTTCCAGTTCTTCGTCCCAGGCGAGCTTATCGCGCCGCGCAATGTACGCAGCCAATCTCGTCAACTCTTCCGGCGACAATGCATCAACGGCCTTTTCGATCTCAGCGAGACTCATGAAAAAACATAACGGCGGAGCGATCTACTAGCAAGAGGGGCTGGGAGTACGCGCATGGCTACGGCGCGTGCCGAACCCGAGCGTGGAATCTAATACCTGATGTGGTAGCGCAAAGCGGGCGGTACGCACCGGGAGAAACGACCTTGCAAAATTCAGCGTCGAAGGCGAGCAACATTATTGGGTGCACGCCGCGATCGACCGGTTTGCCGGGCAAGTGCTCGACAACCAGATCGAGGTCGTAAACGAGTAATTTCCCGCGCTTGAACCCCGCGCGCTCGATCAAACGTGTATCTACACGCGTCATCCTAAACGAATAAGAATTGCTGACGCTACAGTAATCGGTCAGGAGCTTGAAGAAGTGACTGAGTAATTTTCCGCCCTTCACCCCCGAGCTCTGGATTAAGCGTGTATCTACACGCTTCGCGCCTGCCTCCGGTGGCGTTGGCAGTCATTTCCAAATTCAATCTGCGAACGCGACCGAAATTTTGTTACACGCGAAATTCGCGATCAAATTCGTGATGGGTACCGATCCAAAACCACAGCCAATCGTCACCGATACGAAGAGTGACCGCGCGATAATCCCGGGTAATGCGCACAGACCAAGCGCGCGGGTCAGATTTTTATCGTTCCAGATGTAGCCCGGGATGTGCAGGATTTTCACGGAATAGTCGGTAGGCTTTGCGCATTGCTGCCTGAACCTGCTGCGGCAAGTCCCGATAGAGCTACCAGAATAGAGTGGTCCGGCGCGAGATCACGAAGGCGAAGAAAAATCACGCTCGTTCACTTCCAGGAAGGCGTCCGGATTGTGGCGAAACTCTGCCTCCGTTTTGTCAAGTAATTCGGTTAGAGCCGAACGCGGCCTCTCATCCGCGATGATGCGTTCCCATTCCGCGTCGCCGCTTAGTTCGGGAAATAAATCAGGGATGTGATGCAGCAGTTTGTTGCGGTCGGATGCTGGTAAGGAGCGGATCGCCTCTTCGATTTCGCGTGCCGTGCTCATAAGCGAGACAATAGAGGCCGATGAAATGTTCGCAAGGATTTCGGGGAACCGCTCTTTTGGGCGCTATGCAGCGAATCCATCGTAAACACGTACGATGCGTGCCGCGCGATATGTGATGCCCATGCTTAACATCGTCGAAGGCGAGCAACGTTATTGGGTGCATGTGGCGATCGACGGCTTCACCGGCCAGGTGATTGGCAAGCAGATCGAAGTCGTAAACGAATAAAAATTTTCGGAGCCTTTACTGGTCGTAGTGGCGGACGCCCTGAGCGTCGATCCAGTAACTTCGGCCGGAAGCGTCTTGGTACCTTGTTTGCGGCTGCGTTTGATCATATGCCGGTCGATCAAGGACCGACCGATGATTCGGGTCCCACAGCCCGGTACTATTCGCGGAGCTGGTGTTGGCGTCGGCGCGGCTGGTATCGGCGCAACCTCCGTTGGCTTCCCCGTCAGCTTGCTGCGCACCTGATCCACCGATTCTTTAAAAGGCTTTTCCCAGCCAAAATAAATCAGGGCACCGATAACAAATATTTCGACAAGCGTTCGCATGGCAAGCCGACATTCTCAAAATCCAGACCGCAACGCAACTGCGAATCGCACAGGTTTTTCGGCAGTCATCTGTGTTAGTCTATGGTTGGGAAAACTGCGATGCGCTACCGGCTTGAAATTAAAGAGGAAGCTCGCTAACAACTGAGGGCTTTGGCAAAAGAACAAAGTCGGAATGTCGGCAGGAGACTTGATGCGCTGCAAAGCAACCTTTCCGGCGACGTGAAAAGACTCACGGCGAAAACACATGAATATCGGCAGTTTGCGAGTGCTTTCACACTGGAAAAAGATCTGATCAGCGTTGTATGCTGTGCGGGATCGAAAGCAAGCCTATGAGTAACGTCGCCAGCCCGAAGAAACCGACCCTGAAATCGCTCGCTGCTTAAATGCGTCGGCTTCAAGAGCGTATCGAAGACATGGAAGACCTTATCGAGCTGCGCCGCGCAATTGAACGCAATGCCGGCAAACCGGGCGTGCCATCGGAGCAAGTGAAAACAAAGTTGGATCTCGACTAAATGAGAATGAAGGCCGGCAACCACTGAGTTCTTACTCCCTGGCCTGTGCCCTCCATCATGCGTGTATATACACGCATGATGGAACCTGACGCCTGACTCTTGACTATCGAGCACAAACCTGGGGTTCGAGAGCAGTCGCCGTAGCAAATAGCAAGTTTCCGGCGCCCTTACTGGCCGTAGTGGCGCATGCCCTGAGGAAAGAACGCATTCGTTCTCAACTTCTGACCATGGAATTGCAGCCGAAGGATGACCCGCTTCCTAGACCAACATTCTTGCACCTTCGTTTTCTTGGCTTGCTTCTGTTCACCGATTGCCTTCGCGACTTGAAATTTCGTTCGTGAACGAGTTTGACGACCCAACTCTGACTGTGTACGGTCTTGCCGTGGATTATTCGAAGATCATCACGGTTGAACCTGGAAAGCGCAGTGGTAAACCTTGCATCCGAGGCCTGCGCATCACGGTTTATGACGTACTCGAGTATCTTGCTTCAGGCATGACACACGAGCAGATCCTGCGTGATTTTCCTTACCTGACTGAGGAGGATATCCAAGCGTGTCTCACCTTCGCCGCCGATCGTGAGCGCAGGACGAGCTTCGTCGCTGGTGAGGCTTCTATTTGATGAAAACCTGTCGCCGGGACTTGTTTCCCGGCTGGCAGATTTGTTTCCCAACTCTGCACACGTTCACGAGTGCGGCCTTGGCGCGACCAGTGACGCTGCCATCTGGGAGTTTGCAATAAGCGAAGGTTTCACAATTGTGTCGAAGGATTTGGACTTTCACGATCAAGCTGTTTTACGGACTGGCCGACCGAAAGTCATTTGGCTGCGACTCGGAAATTGCTCAACTGATCGGTTGGAGGAACTTCTCCGGTCATTTTTTCCAGCAATCGAACATTTCAACGCTGATCCAGCCAGTACGCTGCTCATGCTGCCTTAGTGGCCACTAGTCGCGTCAACGGCAGCATCGGTGGTCAGTAGCTCGAAGAAGTGCTCAACAAGCAGATCGAGGTCGTAAACGAATAAAGATTTCGCTTGCCGCCGAGGTCGTCCCCTCCAATTTTCCGTAGTTTCTAGGGCCGGCCCGTTGGAGTAGGAGAGCCCGGTACTATTCGCGGAGCTGGTGTTGGCGTCGGCGCGGCTGGTATCGGCGCAACCTCCGTTGGCTTCCCCGTCAGCTTGCTGCGCACCTGATCCACCGATTCTTTAAAAGGCTTTTCCCAGCCAAAATAAATCAGGACACCGATAACAAATATTTCGGCAAGCGTTCGCATGGCAAGGTGACATTCTCAAAATCCAGACCGCAATGCAACCGCGAATTATGTGAACCTCACGGATGGAACTTTGCGACAGAGTGACCGGCAGGACGCATCGACGTTTCTGGAAATGTTTGGAACCGCTGCCGGCGCATCTGCTGGTCGGCATTGGCAGCGGGCCGCAGGGAAAGCTCGCTCGTTATATAATAGAGCGGCTGAGTTATCGGCCGGTCGTTCATTGCATCGGCGCGGCTGCTCGGATTTTTCATCACGGGCAACCAAATCGCCATTCCAGATTGGGCCGACCGCTTTTATCTTGGCTGGCTCTTGCGGTTTCTCGCGCAGCCGCGCCTCTTCGCCCCGCGCGTTCCGAGGAAGGTGAGCTTCATCCTCAATGGGGGCATTGGCTCCAGCGGTAGGATTCGAACCTACGACCAATCGGTTAATCCCGACTGCGCCGGGACTCTACCACTGAGCTACGCTTTGAATTTTAGCAGGCGATCTTGGATCAGTCGCAGAGATTTCCAGTTTTTGATTTCCCGTTCGCGTGCCATGGCGGCGGCACGCGTGAGATGCGGTTCAGACCACACCAAAGACCACGGTCCATTCTTGCGCGTAAACTTACCAGCGTACTTGTCTTCGCGATTGTGGCTGCTGAGCCGTTCGTCAAGATTGTCAGTCTGGCCGACGTAAAATCGGCCAGCCGGATTTTGCGCGACGTAAACCCAATAGTTCATTGAAACTGGTTTGGCTCCAGCGGTAGGATTCGAACCTACGACCAATCGGTTAACAGCCGACCGCTCTACCACTGAGCTACGCTGGATCGCTTTTTTGGCCCTCGAATCGAGCGGCGTATATGTTGCCCATGCAGTTTGCCGCGGCAAGCGCTTCTTTGTCAGCAAAGCTACGACCAATCGGTTAATCCCGACTGCGCCGGGACTCTACCACTGAGCTACGCTGGAACGTTTGTTTCCCGCGCTCGAATCGCGCGGCGTATATCTTGCCCACGCAGTTTGTCGCAGCAAGTGCTTCTTTGCACGCGATCGTACATCGAGAATCGTTTTTGGGATTTGCTTTCGTGCCCTGGATCGACATATTGGAAACGCGGGGTGGAGCAGCCTGGTAGCTCGTCAGGCTCATAACCTGAAGGTCGCGAGTTCAAATCTCGCCCCCGCAACCAATTTCTCCGGTGGTATCGGCTTATCGCGTTTACGTTCTTCGAAATCCTGCGCGAAAATTTTATATTGGGGTGAGTGATGGCGTAGAGCGCAGGCTCCAGCAACACAACGCGGATCAGTCGCAATGGACAAAGGGCAAAGGCCCGTGGCACCTCGCATGGACGAGTGAAGCAATGTCTCTTTCAGAGGCGCGTAAATTAGAGAATCTCCGAAGCGGCAAAAAGGCGGCTCCGGTTTTTATCGAATCACCGGCATCGCGGGCAGAGAAATCTCATAATCCCGCAACTGCGGGATCGCGAGTTCAAATCTCGCCCCTCGCACCAAACTTCCCAGCTTCACGGTTTTGCCTCGGAGCAGCCCGATCGCCCGCAACCAAATCGCGCAGCGCATGGTTTGCAATTCTTGGCATCGGCACCGTTGTTCATTCGTGGCGAAGCCGGTGCAAAGCAGAATTCTCGTCGGGACGGCCAGTTGGTCGGATCCGGGCTTCGTCGAACGCTGGTATCCGAAGGGGATGCGGCCCGGTGAGCGGCTCGCGTGGTACGCGCAGCACTTCGAAATGGTCGAAGTAAACTCAACGTTTTATTCGATCCCCGACGCGCGGATGGTGAATCGTTGGTGCAAGAATACGCCAGTCGCCTTCACGTTCGACGTGAAATTGCATCAGCTTCTTTCACGTCATTCTACGCCCGCGAAATTATTGCCGCCGGAACTTCAGCGACGTGCTCAGACAAATGACAAAGGAAAAGTAAAACTGACGCCCGCACTGGAAGAGGCGCTAATCGAGATATCGCTGCGTGCGATGTCGATCTTGCAAGGCGCTGGGAAATTGGGAGTGCTGCTCTTGCAGCTTTCGCCGGCGTTTTCTCCGCGAAAACACGAACTGACCGAGCTCGAGCGTTTGATCGAGATGCTGCGCGATTATCGGCTCGCGATTGAGTTTAGAAATCGTAACTGGGCCGTCGGCGAACAGCTAAGATCGACAATTCAGTTTCTCCGGCGGCACCAGGTGATTTTCGTGAATATCGACGCCCCGGCGGCGGAGCATTTCACAATTATGCCATCGGATTTGCATGAAATCACAAATTCGCAGCTGACGTATTTGCGTCTGCACGGGCGCAATGCCGAGGCCTATCTCAAGGGAAAGACGGTGGCGGCGCGTTTCAATTACGATTATAGCGACCGCGAAATTGCCGAAGTTGCAGAACGGAGCAAACGGCTCGCTGCCGATGCACGCGAAGTTCACGTTGTCTTCAACAACAATAATCTCGACTATGCGCCGCGCGCGGCAGCGCGTTTGCGCGCGGCCCTCGGACAATACATCGCGCCGCCGCCGCAGACACCGGAGTTATTTTAGGCTACACTTTGATTCG
>WNFX01002468.1_pt1 | contig 19544 bp, 16 predicted proteins | sample 5400111 | NCBI WGS metagenome assembly WNFX01 (sample SAMN13153363, study PRJNA577476) | soil metagenome | isolation source: 40 cm soil or saprolite under grassland replicate 1 | place: USA:California | collected 2016-06-15 | reverse complement strand
GAGGGTCCGTTGCATTCAGTTGCATGAGGACATAAGCGGCGGTCATAAGTAATCTCCTTTTGCCAAGCTCATGGCAAATTGATGCGGAATATTATCTATGATCATTATAGAGGGAATTCATATTGAATTCAATAGCCTGCGATCTGACCACGCGAAACATCCCGTCTAGCAATGAAACAAGACGGGATGTTTTCTACTAGAAGCGTGAGGATCAAATCATTTCATAGGCGGTTTCGCCGTGCAGGGCGGAATCCAAGCCGTTCTCTTCATCTTGCCTGGTCACTTTGACCAGCGTGATCTTATTGATCACCCATAGCATGGCATAAGACATTGCGAAAGCATATACCGATGTAAGTGCAACTGCCGCCAATTCCTTAAAGAAGAAAGTTGGATTACCCAATAGGAGGCCATTGACACCGGCGGAATTTACCCTGGCATCTGCCCATAGTCCCAGGCTGAGGATGCCCAGAAATCCACCCACGCCATGTACGCCCCAAACGTCGAGCGCGTCGTCCAGATTCCATTTTGCCCTCAAAGAAATCGCAAAGTAGCAGACGATACCGGCCAGGCAACCGATAATCACTGCACTGGTCGGTGTGACGTAGCCTGCCGCCGGTGTAATGGTCGCCAGTCCAGCGACTGCACCAGTCAACAGCCCGAGGAACTTGGGTTTCTTCTCGAAGATCCAAGCCATGAGCATCCAGACCACACCTGCAAATGAAGCCGCGATATCCGTATTGAGAAATGCAGTCGCGGTGACCGCGTCAACCTTTAGCTCACTCCCAGCGTTGAAACCATACCAGCCAAACCACAGCAACCCAGTGCCTAAAGCCACCAATGGGATACTATGCGGACCCTTATCAGGAAACAAGCGTTTTCCTACAAAGATGACCGAGGCTAAGGCAGCCATGCCGGCGATATTGTGCACGACGATGCCGCCGGCAAAATCTTGAACACCCCATTGTTGCAGGATACCACCGCCCCAGATCATGTGAACCATCGGAAAGTATACGAGGATCAACCAGGCCACCAGAAAGAGCAGGTACGCTCCAAAGCGAACGCGGTTCGCAAATGCGCCCGTAATCAGGGCTGGGGTGATAATGGCGAACATCATTTGGTAGGCGATGAAAACGAAGAGTGGGATGCCGGCACTTGCGAAGGACGTTGTGACGTCAATGCCGCGCAAAAACGCGTTGTCTAAGTTTCCAATAATTCCACCCGCGCCCCCGCTGAAGGATAGAGAATATCCAACCGCATACCACACAATGGTGGTCACGCCCATTGAAACGAAGGATTGGATCATGATGGTCAAGACGTTTCTACGGCCAACCAGACCGCCATAAAAAAACGCCAGCCCGGGTGTCATCAACATCACCAGGCTGGTCGCGACCAACATGAAGCCGGTATTGCCAGTGTCAAACATATTGCCTCCGGGGAGAAAAGATTACGAACACTCTTATTATATCCACCGGATGAATAAGTGAGACGTCAACTGCTCGGCAGTTTAATTGCAAATGTTGGCGATCAATCAGGGGAAAAAAGATAGCCTGCGCCACGTATGGTACGGAGGATGGCAGGCTGACTTGACTCAACCTCCAGGTTACGTTGCAAGCGCAGAATGTGCGGGCAGACAATGCTGCATGCCTGGATTTCATCGATATGTTCATATCCAAGCGCGGCGTGCGCGATCTCACGATTGCTCAATGCTCGATCACTTTCTCGGTCTGATGGGCTTTGAGCAAAAGCCGTACGCGCTGGCGTAACACCAATGGATGTATGGGCGGGTCAAGATATCGGTGATCCCTAAGCGAAAGCGGGACTCCACCCAACGCGTGCCATCCTGGTCAATGATCAATAACACCGGCAATGGCTCTCTATCACCTAAAGCCTGTATGGCTTGAATGAAACGGAAGGCGACGCTTGTAGTGTAGCACTCATGCTTCTCCGTCGGCGAGTGCTATTTATCCTCTATTCCAATCTTCTTCATGCTCTTTCCAGGCTTTCCGATGAAGAGCACAGGCGGTAAAAAGCTCGTCTATAGCCAACGATATTGTATAGGCGCCTGATAAGGAGTTGTAAAGTAGGTTTTAGTATCTAATTCATCTGGTCTGATATAACTAAAATAATTGTATAAAATACCGCTTGTCATCAGAGAAGTTGGTTGTACCCATGACAGCATATTGGTTTCGTTTCGCGTGCAGCACTATCCTGTTATGGGGAAACAAATAAACAAATTTTTAGAGGCTTTATGTCAATTATCGCACCCTCATCACAGTCCAAACCTCGCGCTTTAATCCCGCCTTGGCTCACCGGCCCTTGGGGCACAGTTGGGATCGCATTAATTGGATATCTCTTAGTGTTCCTGGCTTGGACATATTTTCACTGGGGAGGTGAAGAAAGAGCGACACTCATCGGGGACCTGGCTATTTTGCCTCCCATATTGTTGGCAATGATAACAGCCTTACGAGTAGCCATGCAGGGACAACTCAGTCCACGTGTACGGCGAGCTTGGCTTTTATTAGGGATAAGTTTCCTCGCTCTTTTGCTGGGTGAAATCAGTTGGGCTTACCTGGAGAATGTTCTGCAAGTTGAACCCTTTCCCTCGATTGCCGATGTCTTCTATTTAGGATTCTACCCTTTCATGTTATGGGGGTTGCTGATGTTGCCGGGCGCTCCCCAGAACCGGCGCGAGCGCTTTACTTTTTTGCTGGATCTCATCATTGTGTTGACCACCGCTTCAATGTTTGTCGGTTATTTTCTTATTGTTCCGACAGCCGCAGTGAATAACAGCGATCTTCTCTCACAGATTCTAGCAACAGCCTACCCGATTTTGAGTTTGATGTTGTTGGGCGGTGTGATTGCTCTACTACTCAGGCCACCCGAGTCAGACACGCATTCCATGCTGTTCCTATTACTCATCGGTATATGTTTCTTCCTTACGTCCGATTTAACGTTTGGTTATGCCAGCCTGGCCGGGACATATGTTGTTGGCAGTTGGATTGATGTCGGCTGGAATATCGCTCAACTTTTCGCGGTGCTGGCTGCTCTACGCCAAGTACATTCTGAGGCCATCCCTACTACAAAGCCGAGCGGACTTCGTTTATTAGAAACGTTGGCGAAAGTGCTTCCGCTTCTGGCTGTCATCTCCAGCTATGGACTGGTGTTCTACGTTACCATCGTGAATTTTAGCAGTGCTGCTGAGTGGGTGCTCGTCGGCGCGGTGCTGCTCACCCTGTTTCTCATTGCTCGACAAATTCTGGCTCCTAGTTTTATCAATTTATCAGTACGCGCCAAATTGATCCTTACTTTTCTTCTGGTTTGTGTATTCTCGGTAGGCTTGGTCACTTTATTCACTTATCTCAATCTGCGCTCGAACCTCGAGTCAGCCGTGGGTACAAATTTGAAAGCACAAACTGAGATCCAAGCTCAGACTGTGGGTAATTTGGTGGGCAAGCAGATAGATATACTCGAAGGCTTTGTCCTAAATGAGGCATTGGAAGTTCAAGCAAATACTGCGAATGCTGAATATGCCGGTGATCCAGCTATTATCCGGGCGCAATTACAACGCCAAAATCTTGACTGGAAAATCGCTGGTGATAATGATGCGCTGGTTCAAACTGTGCTCAAGAGCGACACAACCCATGAGTTGCGAGAATTTCTGCAGAATTTCCCGGCTTTTACAGATGCCTTGCTGACAGACAAATACGGCGCTACGATTGGTGCCACTACCCGTCCAGTAGACTATCTTCAAGAGAACCAGGTTTGGTGGCAGGCAGCTTATCACGACGGCCAAGGCGCAATTTATATGGGCCAACCTATGTTTAACCCGGTAACCCGCACTACAACGATGATCATCGCTATGCCGGTTCGGTCGGCCTTAGGGTCAGAATTAGTCGGCGTCATTCGAATACTTTACAATGTTCAAGACATTTTTGATCTTCTAGGAAATCCCCATGCTGGCGTGACCAGTGACCTGCTCCTACCCAGTGGGCATTTGCTGATCTCGAGCGGCGACATCATGTTACTAGATCCTGACACCGTGGCTCGCCTCCACGCCACTGACAACATCAATTATGTTCAGATGAGTCTGCAAGGAACACTTCAATTGGTGAGCCAAGCGCCGGTAAAGGCTCCTGATCCAGAAGAAAGATCCGCTTATGAGAATTTGAATTGGATCCTGATTGATCATCAGAACCCTGCGATTGCCTTGGCTCCCGTGAATGCTGCTCGGCGAACCGCTATGCTAACCATTATCTTTGCCTTAGTTCTAACGACTGGAATAGCTATGTTCCTGGCGCAAATCTTCGTGGCACCCATTTCTCGTCTCACTGTCGTCGCCAAGCAAATTGCGGCAGGCGACCTTGCCGCGAAGGCTCAAGTTGAGTCTCAAGATGAAATCGGCACATTAGCCAGCACCTTCAACAGTATGTTGGATGCACTCTCACGTACTCAACAAGAATTGCAGGAGAGTGAGGCTTTGTATCGCAGCCTGGTAGATTATTCGCCAGACATGATTCTAGTACATCGCGATGGAAAGGTTCTGTTTGTCAATCCTGCCGGCGTGAAGCTGCTGGGTGTTAAAAGTGCAAACGAAATTGTCAACCAACCTGTTTTGAACATCATCTCCCCGGAGGATCGTGAGTTTGTGCGGCAGAGAATGAAGAACACGCGAGCTACTAGAGAGCCAACTCCTTTGATCCAGCAAAAGATGCATCGCCTGGATGGAACAAGTTTTGAAGCAGAATTCAAAGCCATCCCCTTAGTGCATGCCAGTCAACCCATTGTCCAATTTGTGATGCGCGATATCACTGTGCGCAAGAGGTCAGAGGAACAGATCCGTCAATTGCTTGCCAAAGTAGAACATCAGAAAGATGATTTGGAACTGCGCGTTGCTGAGAGAACCAAGGAGTTGAATACGCTCAATCAGCGTCTACGGAATGAATTGACTGAGCGCCAACAGTTGATGTTGTCACTCCGCGACAGTGAAGAGCGATTCCGTCTCTTGTTTGAGGCTTCACCCGATGCGATTTTCCTCATTGATCCATATGATCCTAACACTGCTTGGCCAATCATAGATTGCAATGAAGTCGCCTGTACCATGAACGGATATACGCGTGGACAACTCATTGGACAGTCCATTGACATCCTCAACGCAAGTCCAGGTTATCTGGCCGAACGGGGAGACTATCTAAAACTTGTTCGGCAAAAAGGCATACATCAATATGAGGCTCTGCATCGCCATAGCGCTGGTCACCTTTTCCCAGTGGAAGTCTCAACCTCAATCATCACGTTTGCAGGCCGCGAACTAGTACTGGGGATTGACCGGAATATTACTGAACGCAAGCGCTCCGAAGAGGCGTTGCGTCTCAGTGAAGAAAAATATCGAAGTATTTTTGAAAATGTGCAGGATGTGTTTTATACGACCGACTATGAGGGTTACATCGTGACGATTAGCCCATCCGTTGAGAAGCATAGTGGTTACCGTCCGGAGGAAGTGATAGGGAAACATGTACGAACTTTCTTTATGAATGCAGAGGATTATCAGAAACTGGATTTTACTGTCTCGACCCAAGGAATGCTGAATGATTACGAAATGGTGATGAAACGGAAAGATGGAAGCTCGATCTATGTCTCAGTCACAGCCCGCGTCGTTTTCGATGAAAATGGACAACCCGTAAGCACTGAGGGAGTCATGCGCGATATCACCGAGCGCAAGCAAGCCGAAGAAGCCTTGAGCCAGGCAAAAGATGCGGCTGAGGCATCTCAACGCGTGGCAGAAGCGGCCAACCGTGCCAAAAGTGAGTTTCTCTCACGGATGAGTCATGAGCTGCGTACTCCCATGAACGCTATTCTGGGATTCGCTCAGCTTTTGGAATTGAGTAACAAGGAACCTCTCTCGTCCACACAGAAAGAGCGCGTCAGACAAATTGAGAAAGGGGGACAGCATTTGCTCGATTTGATCAATGAAATCCTGGACATCTCACGGATCGAGGCGAACCGCATGCAAATCTCTCCTGAACCGGTCGCGGTTCGAGAAAGCATTGAGGAAGTGCTCGACCTTACCGCGCCGCTGGCTGTCAAACGCCATATTCAGATCGTGACCAAGCTGGGCGGAATGCAGGTCAGTCCATTTGTGATGGCTGATCGTCAACGGCTTAAGCAGGTCCTATTGAATCTGCTTGGCAATGCGGTCAAGTACAACTATGACGGAGGCTCCGTGATTGTCACCTGCGAGCAAACTCCCTTGGAGAAATGGCGCATCTCAATTGCTGATACAGGCCCGGGCATCTCGCAGGAGAATCTGACACGCTTATTCATGCCGTTCGAACGTGTCGGCGCGGATCAAACCAGTGTGGAAGGGACCGGCTTGGGTTTAGTGCTTGCCAAGCGCCTAATCGAATTAATGCATGGTCAGGTCGGCGTCGAAAGCATCGTTGGAAGAGGCAGCACGTTTTGGGTCGAGCTGCCATCGGCCGAGAGCCCAGTGGAGCGCTTGCGACGCACAGGTGTCACAAAAGAATTGAAGGCGATGTCTCCCACTGCTCGTAAGATCCTTTATGTGGAAGATAATGTTGCGAATTTTGAGTTAATTCAGCAGGTGTTGGCAGATTACAGCCATTTTGAACTTCTCTGGGCGGCTGATGCCAAGACCGGCCTTGAAACAGTACGTCAATGTCAACCGAACCTGATCTTGCTTGATCTGCATTTGGGTGGCATGGATGGGGCGGAAGTCTTAAAACAATTGAAGCAAGATGAAGAAACGACAGGGATTCCAGTGATTGTGGTCAGTGCAGATGCAACTTCCGGTCAGGTCGAACGATTGACCTCTCTGGGTGCACAGGCATACCTTACCAAACCACTCAATGTAAAACACTTTGTTCGCCTCGTTGAAGAGTTGTTAGGTGAAAAGGTGATGTAGTTATGCAAAATAACCTGTTTACCACATCTCGAATCTTGATCGTAGATGATCAGCCTTCCAATGTAATGTTGCTCGAAGGTATTTTGCAGGAAGAAGATTTCTCTTCCTTTCGCAGTATCACAGACTCTCGTGAAGTGCTACCAGTCTTCATCGAGTATCTGCCGGACTTAATCCTACTTGATCTGCAAATGCCATTCTTTAATGGGTTCGAGGTGATGAAGCAATTGCAAGCGTGCATTTCTTCAAGTGATTTCCTCCCTATCTTGGTGTTGACGGCTGATATCACACCGGAAGCCAAACGCCGTGCCCTGACAGAAGGAGCACTGGATTTCCTGACCAAGCCTTTTGACGCGACGGAAGTGATTCTGAGGATTAAGAACCTGTTGCAAACACGATCACTTCACCTCCGACTTCAAGGTCAGAATCAGTTGCTGGATCAGAAGGTGCACGAACGCACAGCAGAATTGGAAGCAACACAAATTGAAATTCTCGAGCGGCTGGCGCTGGCAGCAGAGTATCGCGATGACGATACAGGTGAACACACCAAGCGAGTGGGACAGACCTCCGCTCGAATTGCAGAAGCCCTAGGCTGGTCACCAGCAGAAGTGGAGTTAATCCGTCGCGCCGCGCCGCTGCATGATGTGGGCAAGATCGCCATCTCCGATTTGATCCTGCTCAAGCCAGGCAAGTTGACGTCAGAGGAGTTTGAGACCATGAAGACACACGCGGCACTTGGCGCCAAAATGCTCTCCGGCGGACGCTTCCCCTTATTGCAATTGGCGGAACAAATTGCACTTACTCATCATGAACGCTGGGATGGAAGCGGGTATATCGGGTTGCGTGAAGAAGCCATTCCCATTGCTGGGCGCATCGTGACCGTGGCAGATGTGTTCGACGCATTGACCTCTGAACGCCCTTATAAGAAAGCTTGGACCATTGATGAAGCACTCGCAGAGATCCAACACCAGAATAGACGACAATTTGACCCGCGCGTGGTAGAGGCATTTATGAGAGTGGTTCAAATGTAAATATCGTTGCGAGCCGTTCGTTGGCGAAGTAATCTCTTAATTTCTAATGTCGTTGCGAGCGTTCTTTGCGAAGCAATCTCCTATTAACTAGGATTCTCTTATCGAGCAGTCCTATCCGTTTAGGGGAGATTGCTTCGTCGGGCTACACCTGTACTTGCACCAGGTGCAAGTGAAGCCCTCCTCGCAACGACATGTTCTTTATAGTAGGCTTGAAGATATAATCAATGCTCAACCCATATGAAAAAACATTATCCTTGGCTATTCTTCGATGCAGATGGCACGCTGTTCGACTACAACCGCGCCGAAGCAACTGCCCTCCAAAACACCTTTGAATTGCTCAACTTAGAATTTGAGGATGGGTATCTGGATACGTATCGCCAGATCAACCATGGACTCTGGCAAGCACTGGAACGCCAGGAAATTAAGCAAGATATTCTGCGAGTTCGTCGGTTTGAGTTGTTGCTCCAAGCTCTGCAATTGACTGGTTCTCCTGACCATTTGAGCAACACCTATGTAGAGCAATTGGGACTGTGTGCCGAATTGATGGATGGGGCGTACGATGTTCTTCAAGCTTTATATAAAACAAGTCGAATCGCGATTGCGACCAATGGATTACAAGCCGTCCAACGGAGTCGCTTGGAACATTCCACGATACGGAAGTTCATTGCAGAACTGATTATTTCTGAGGAGGTCGGTGCAGCCAAACCAGGCCCTGCCTTCTTCGATGCGGCCTTTGCACGGACAGAGCATCCAGCCAAAAGTGATGTTCTAATCATTGGGGATAGTCTGACATCCGACATACAAGGTGGTGTAGACTATGGTATTGATACCTGTTGGTACAATCCCATCAATGAACTCAAGCCAGAAAACTTACCGATCACCTATGAGATTCGACACTTGCGTGAATTGCTAGAATTAGTGGATTAGAACCTTTATACTGAATATACGTTTTTAGAAATAAGGAAAGGAGCTTCTTATGGCTAAAAGCAAAAAACCTAATCGTGGTTCTTGGAAAAACGAGCGGGCCTCAGTCAAATCCAAAAACTCATCTCGTTCCAAGAGCAATAAATACCGTCCAACTTCAGATAGCGTCGGGGTTTTTTGAGCAATCTTTAGCGCAGATATCATCGAAGTATTTTGCACAAAAGGTGACTGTTACTTTTGCTTCTCTCCAAATTTCATGCCAACACGTAGGAGCGTGCAACAATGAATGCTCATAACAATTAGGGAGATTTCCCGTTAAACACCTCGAAAGTGATGCGGCAGTGGCAATTTATCCACCTTGGGGGCGGCGAATTTGGATCCTCTTAGAAAAAGGAGATTAATATGAAAACCCGTAACTATGAATTGGAGCATACACAGAATACGACCGCAGCCAAACCCGTTTTAACCGGCTTCCTGGTTGGTAGCGTGATTGGGGTCGCAACGGCGCTACTCTTTGCGCCGCGTTCTGGCGAAGAGACCCGCGCTGGAATCCGCGACAAGGCCGTCGAACTTCGCGACCATACGACAGATACCGTGAAGGATACAGTCTCACAAGCCAAATCCAAGGCGTATGAGATCAAGGATAATGTCTGGGATAAGGCTGAGGAACTGAAGCAACGCGGAAAACAGGCTCTCGGTCAGCAGTTGGATCGTGTGTCTCATACAGCTGAAGTTGAGAAGCAAAAAGTCCAAGAATATTAAGAATTGGGCGCCATTTGAATAGTGGTCCTCACAACGTTCACTCTGACCCTCTCCTGCGAATAGGAGAGGGTCATTTGTTATTTACAAAATTTTGATTTTTTCTCTTAGCTTCTATTGAAGATCTTTGTCAAATGGATCAATTATTCTGAGACCGAGGATCAATACGCGGCACCCAGGCATTCAGGACGAGAGTGAATTCCCCGATCTTGCTCTCATTCGCAAAGACCGCGTACTTATTGTAGATCGCTTTATCGCTGGATATTCTGTAGACCTTTATTTCGCTATAGATGGGTTGCAGTAGTGTTTTTGAATGCGTTCCATACTCATCTGACTCCTCTCCGCGATCAGGCCGCATTTTCCATTCACATTTACCTGTTCTAAAAAATATTGGCAACCTGAATACCTATCGTAGTATAGAGGCTGAATGGCAATAAACTCAACTTTTTCACTGGGATCAAATATGGTCATTTCTGACATTCCTTTTGTAGATAGGAATTCTTCTCATTACTATACTCAATGATTTTGGTACGTAACCCGGCTTTTTGCAATTGACAAAAGTCATAATTGTCGAAGACTTTATGCCAGCTATCCGCTTAAACACAATTCGAAGAGGCCTCCTGGGCCCGAATCAAATACAAAATAAGTACAATGAAATTGCTCCAATTCGGGTACCCCCTCACCCAAATTGGAGTTTTTATTTCTTCGAGGGAATGATTATGTTTTGGAAGTTGATTCACCTGATCTAGCAAGTATGATCACCTTTAGTTCCCCATCTATCTATAGATTTCATGCAGAATTCATATTCAAGCCCTATAATTTCTGTTGCATCTTTCAGGAGAATTAAATGTCCAGGCTTTTTTCTTTAGAGGAAGAGGAAACACAACAGGTTCAAATTCCAGTGCCCGGCTGGCTCGATCGTTGGCTAGACTTTATGGACTCTTATCCTTTGCGTGTTCTGGTTTTGATCTTTATCCTAGCGGTCACCCTTTCCCTTGTCTTGAATTTGGAAAGCCTTCCGCCTGCCTTGAACGCCGGTGAAAATGATACCTGGTGGACAATCGCTCTGAATTTGATTCATGGTCATGGCTATAGCTTATGCCTGACGAGATATTTCCCATTTTGCGGTCCTTCCAATCAGATCACAGCTGCACGTGAACCACTCCCTGTTTTGTTATTCGCGGGAGTTGCTCTTCTAAGCGGGGAATCACTGTGGGCTGCTACAGCAATTGAACTGATCATTTACTTGACGATCCTTATCTTGATTTATTTCCTGACACGAGAATGGGCCGGTACGCGCGTTGCACTTCTGGCTGCGTTCCTATGGGCAATATATATCCATGCCATTGAACTCATTCCGCAGGTGTCTGGCGATCTACTGGCAACGCTCTTTGTCAGCGTTGGGATCCTTTTTACAATGCGTGCCCGTCGAACACGGCGTGTCCGTGATTGGTTAATCGCAGGAACAAGCTTGGGCTTAGCAGTTCTCTCGCGCTCGGGCACGCTTGTCATTGCCGCAGTTGTGATCGGGGGAGTCGTATTTGAAGCCTGGCGCGGGCGATTCAGTCTCAAGGAGATTATTGTGCCTGGACTAATTCTCTCTAGCCTTATGATTCTACTGATGAGTCCTTGGCTGATCAGGAACAAAATTGTTTTCGGGCGTCCGATCCTTGGGTCTAGCTTGATTGGCTACAATTTATACCGCCACAACCATATGCTTGGGACTAATGAATCTTTCCATTATGTAGGTGCCAAGGAGGGATTGGCAGCAATCCAGGAATTGATCGCTCGCCGCACCGATTTGAACGGGATGGAAAATGAAGCTCAAATGGATTCGATATACCGAGGGGAGGCGTTACAGCTGATCCGGACTCATCCTATTCATTATGTGTTGCTCTCGGCCTATCGCTTTTTCCCTCTCTGGTTTAATTGGGGATATTCCGAGGCATATGGAGTCCAGACGAAGCGAGAAGATTACATGATCATGTTTTACCAAGCCATTTTGTTGATCCTTGCCCTAGTTGGCTTACGTGGGAACCTCGCTCAGACCTGGCCGCTATGGGGAAGTATTCTTGCCATCAGCCTGACTTATATGGCAGTGGACTCCCAACTTCTTTATCTAACACCAGTCATGCCACTCGTAATGAGCTTGAGCGCTAGAGGCGGAATCAGCCTGTTGGAAAAATTTATTCCTTCAAAGCTGAGGACAGTCTCATAAGACAGGATTTCCTAATTTATCAATCGCTCTCATACTGCTATCAGTCTTTCCTCATCATCTATTTGTTAAACTCATGATCTTCCAGCCAAGCTGTAATCGCTTTCTGCACAAGAACGGGCTCTTTCATAATGAGGAAGTGGTCACTCTGGATCTCTACATAGGTTGCTAGTTCGCCTACTTCTTTAGCAAACTCTTGCGCATTCGAGACCGGCATCCTTTGATCTTGAGTGCCTTGTATCACCAAAACGGGGAGACCTGTTTGTCGAATATCTGTTGGATTGATCACTCCAGCAATCAGGATCAAACCACGTAGGCTGCCATCTTCGTTCGCTAAAGTAGGGGCCAAGCGACTTGTGCCGATGCTACCGTTGGAAAATCCACCTAAATAGATTGTTTGAATCCCACGTTCATGGAGATAACGAAAAGTATCTCGCACTATGGCTTGACCCTGTGGTTCCCACCAATCTCCAGTCCAATCCGTGGATGGGCAGACTGTTATCGCTCCAAGCTTCTGTACAGCTTGAGCAATTCGCCAGCATTGAATCATGACGTTTCCCATATAGCCATGCAAAAACACAACTCCCACGTTCGATGGCTGTTTAGTTTCGGGTTCAATGACGATCGTATCGAATGAAGCTGGCATTTGAAAATTGAGATATGTGCTTACAAAGGGAGATGGGAAAACACTCTGTATGGTTTTCAGTTCAGAGTAGGCTGTATACAGCGAATGGACAATGTTTTCTTGCTCGTGTGGCCAAACGCCACCGAGGCGAAGTAAAGTCGCCTCCCCAAATAGAATGCTGTCTTGCTCATCAATTAGATAATTGATCCAGTGGGTCTCTTTGCCTTGAGGTAACAGAATCATTTTTAGATTTGAAACTGCCTGTTCATCTCTTGCGAGGACAATTCGTGTGCAGGCAATCAAAACAATTGCCGTCAAGCCACTCAATATCATCACGAAAGGATACTTGCGCCACAAAGGGGTTAAGATCATTCCGGCGGTAATTAATGAATAACCAATGAGATATCCAGCACCTGAAATCGTTATTGGTGTGACAAGGGCGAACCTAATCAACACGAAGAGAGGTATAGCTAAGACAAGACCTAACAAGCAGATTATGTACCGGAAAATTCTAGAAAGCATCATAATGGATCGGACCTTGTAAGCTGTGTTTTTCCCATCCACATTAGCTTGCACGTTCCGGGACCAAGCCACTCGTTCTTCATCTGTCGTTTGCGGGTCTACATCCCATAAGCGATCTCACCTTCCATCATAGACGTAATTCGTCCCATATTTCTGTGGTTTGCCTGGATACATTTGCCGCGACAATCTCCATAACGCGCTTACGCCGCTCCAAATCTCTTGCGCGCATTGCCTTATATTCAGGCGTATTAGCCTTCGGCTGGTCGACACGCTCCTGCTTATCTGCCGTATATAACGAAGCTAGATCATCATTCATTGCATGAAAATATTTGAAGTGCCAATCAGGGCTAATACAAAATAATTGAAAATCTTTCTTTACAACTTTCCAAAAGCTACACCCTTATACGTCCATCCACAGGCAGTGATAGTTTCCTGAATCGGCTTCTTGATCTCATTCGTGCTGAAGCGATATTTATATACTTGCCCAGGTTTGAGTTCTTCCGTGAAGGCATAGGCTGTGCCAAACTCGATTGAAGTCGTCTGTCCTTGAAACTTGCTGACGGACATAGAAAGCGATGGGACACCTGCTTTCCACTCCACTGTATATTCTTCATCCTTCGCGCGGACCTCGTGTTTGGCTTCATCCAACTTCATGTAGATGCGAAAGACCCTCGTGAGTTTCGCTTTCGCGAAGATCTCAACCCATTTGGCGTCTACAATTTTCCACTCAGCAATGAGGTCTGCGTTTTCAGAGGCACCATCCATAATTTGATATGGAGCGGTCTCGCGATTCAGTGTTAGCAGGCGTTGACGAACTTCACTCGCCGAAAGAACAGGCGTATTCTTATCAGGTTTCTTTCCAAAACCAAAGAGGCCCATATAACTCTCCTTATAACAAAGTTTTAGGGTTTTTCAATCCATTGAGCGCGCCAAGTGGCTGGCTCAAACGGGTCAGGCCAGAACTCGGTCTGATGCAGGATCTTTCTATCCTGCACGGTCGAGAACGTGATTACCCGACCCGTAATGATTCCATCGGTTACTCCTACATCTGAAACGACCTCATCGCCTTCCGCGAGGATACGATGAATCGTGAATTCCCAACGTCCGTGGGCCGGGTAATTTTCATTGATGGCGACAAAGTTTGCGCGTCCCCGAATCCGTTCGCCGGATTGAGGCCACTCAAGAACATAATCATCATGCAAAAAATTGCCAGCGGCTTTGAAATCATTCGTTTGCATGGCCGCCCAAAACCTCTCAATTACTTGTTTATTATCTTGTGTGGAGCTTGTCATCGATGCCAATTATACGACCAGCCAGCAGAGCAACGATAAGGTTTAGGATTAGCCTTCAATTTGCTCAATCAAACTCGTCTTGTCCCACCAGGTATGATGTTCGATAATTTTATCTTCCTGGATACGCGCTAAGGTCACGCCGGTGTAATGGATAGAAATTCCTGTGGGAGCGAAGTCCATCCATTGCCCAATATGAGTCCCTTGTGCAGTGAAACGCACGGCGACGCGGTCATCTTCCGCGATCATTTCTTCGACAGTATGCTGTAGATTGGGGAGGGACGCAAGGAATTGGCTGACGAATCTTTCCACACCTTCAGGTTGGTCAAAGATCTCAATCGCCACTGACGCTTTTGCCTGGTTCCACATTTCTTCATAGACCCTTTGCATTAGAACTTTGTTCTTGCTGGTTGAATCAGACATACTCCACACTCCTTTGTGGGGAAATAAAAATTGCCCGAAACGAATCGGGCAGGTCAACACAAGTTGACTTATATAAATCTTCCGACTGCCGATTACAGTTGGAAGATAACGATATTTGATTGAGAATATGGGGGAATAAAAAACTCTGCGCGGTTTTGTGCAGAGTGGCGAGATAGTACACCTACCGAGATGATATTGTCAAGGTTTCGAGTTTACTTATGTGACTTCATTATTCCTTACTTGTTCGGTAGATAAAATAGGTCCGTTTTATATTCAGACGAACCTTTTTTATCTTTTTTTATTCAAGAACAGAGAAACTATCTCCACGCCTTCTCTGATTTGGTTTCAAAATGTTCAAAGGCGCGTTGCAATCCTTGCAATACTTCAGACGAGACTTCAAACAGCGCCTTCGCCTGTGGGTCATCAACTTTATCAATATCCTCACGCAAATGATTGATCAAATCCTACATCATTCGGCCTCCATTTTGTGTGTGATAGTATTACTTAAGCAGAGGTATAAGAGGTATCACCCCCCACGGCGAATTAGGGATTTCCCTAAACATATTTCCCTGGCTTACTCTGTGTCACTTGCTCTCACTTGCTCGATCAATTTCTCCATCTTCTCATAATGAGAACCTTTCCAATAAATTTGTTTGCAGGCTGGGCAGATTTGGAATTCATCGAAGTATAGTTTGGTCAGTGGTTCGAGGCGGTCTAATACAGCTTCCTTCTCAACAGACTCCAACAGGTGATTACAACGCAGGCAACGATGGAAGGGAATAATTCTTTTTGTGAGATCGAAGCGTTGGATCACTTCTTTCACTTGCTCTATCGAGTCGAGTGAGCGGAGACAATACCCATACGTCACGACTTTTCGCATGAGCAGGCGCCGGTCGCGGCTGAGAAGGATGCGTTCTTCCCTTTGTGCAATTTCGGCCAATTCTTCATCCTCATAGTCAATTTGATAGAGACAATCAAATCCCAGCATTCGCAAATAGGCAGTCAATCGCCCGAGATGATTGTCAAGGACAAAGCGCGGCTCTACAGGACAACCATTTAGAATCGGATGTAGCTCAACTTGGTCACCATCCTGTGTGATAGTACCCAGCGTTCCTTCCTGACTGTTGACCTGTATCTGTCCAATCTCGGGATGCGGCACACCAAGCGACTCAGCCAAATGCTTGATGGATTGTCGCCCGTAAAAATCTATAGTAATCCTCTGCTCTCTTTGATCTCGAGGCAAGAAATCGTTCAATCTCCCATAGAATAAAAAATATGCCGCGCTCACAGGGAAATTATATTCCTTGTTTCAGTAGACTGTTTGCATTATTGGAGGGAGGCTTGGAGCTACATGTGTTATAAATAATATGTGTATTATCTGCAACGAATAATCTGACGCCAGAACATCTGAAAATATCCGAAATCTGATTTCGCTTGTAAAAATGTGATGAAAAGAAAAGATTTAAACAAGGTCCCATCAGGAGAATCCAATGCCTGGTACCGATGTACTAATCGCTGAAGATGAAAAATCGGTAGCTCAAGAATTAAGAGGGCGGCTTGAAGAGTTGGGATATAAAGTTGTGGATATTGCATATTCAGGTGAAGAAGCAATTGAAAAGACTGAAAAATTACGTCCGCATGTCGTACTGATGAACATTCGCCTTAAGGGCGCAACAGATGGCATCCAAACGGGGAGTCACATCCGTGATTACCACGATACGCCGATCATCTATATGATTGACTATAGTAGTCAGGCGACAATACGGCGCGCAGGCACCACCGGGCCGTTTGGCTATATCTTCAGGCCATTTGACGAAAAGCAAATCTTTGCAACAATTGAAATTGCTCTGATCCGGCATCAATTAGAAAGCAAGCTACAACAAAGCAGACAATGGCTGAATACCACCTTGACGAGTATTGGCGATGGTGTCATTGCCACAGATGAGCAGGGGCTGGTGCGTTTCATCAACCCAATTGCCATGGAACACACCGGTTGGCTTCATATAGATGCCATCGGAAAACTCCTCTCAGACGTATTTTCATTGGTCGATGAAAATTCGCATGATCCCATAGATATATTAGGTATCCAGAACAAGCTGCCCCGCATGAATTCAAAAAAGGGATTCGAGGGTCTCTTGTTGCCAAGAAATGGAGTAGCTGTTCCCGTTGAAGCTAATCTTACGTCGATCAAAGATGGGAAAGGCAAAATCTACGGGATGGTTCTGGTATTTCGAGATGTGACCCAACAAAGGGGAGCAATGCAGGAAATCAAACGTCAGGCAGATCGGGCGGAAGCTCTAATGCAGGTTGCTTCCCAGTTGAATTCGCAGCTTGAATTAGAAACTGTTCTCAATACTATTTGTGAAATTACAAATCGAACACTCAAAGCTAGCGGCACGATGGTAGTATTACAAGGTACCCAGAAAGAGACTTTTCAAGTCATGGCAGCGATTAGTGAAGATCCGGCATTGAAGGCGTATCGCGGGACGCGGTTCGAGATCCCAAAAGAGGTCTTCCGAGCCTTGTTATCACGTGAGAACCCAGTTGTAGTAATTCAAAATGTTCAGGATTATCCTACTTTGCCATACCTCGAACTTTTCAAGAAAGTCGATATTAAGACTCTTGCCATCGCCGCATTATTTCATGGCAATGACCTGATCGGCGCACTAATATCTGCTTTTACTCATAAATCAAAATTTCTTCCTGAAGATGAGGTCACTCTATTAAGAGGGTTGGCAGATCAGGCCTCCAGTGCCATAGAAAATGCTGAATTGTTTGAGCAAGTTCGGGCGGGGCGCGAGCGTCAACGAAAACTGGCAAAAAGCCTCGTGGATATACAGGAAGCTGAACGCAGACACATCGCCAAAGAATTGCATGATCAGCTTGGCCAGGTCTTGACAGGCTTACAGTTTATGTTGGAATCTACAAAGAATCAGGCAAGTGGTACGCAGCGATCGAATCTCGAAGAAATCCAAAACGCTGTCAGCGACATCATCAGACAAGTCAGGGAGATGTCGCTCAACTTGCGCCCAAGCATGCTGGATGATATGGGACTTTTGCCTACTTTGCATTGGCACATTGACCGTTATACAAGCCAAACCGGAATACGCGTCAATTTTCGATGTGATGAATTTCCTGAACGTTTTCCCCTAGAGACTGAAACTGCTGCCTACCGTATTATTCAAGAGGCCCTTACTAATGTGGCTCGTCATGCTCAAGTGAAAGAAGTCTTTGTAGGGCTTGTGGCCCAGGAAAAAACTCTTTGGGTAGAGGTGCTTGATAAAGGAAAAGGATTTGATGCAGCGGCTGTGTTGGAAAGGCCAAGCTCAGGCTTAGGTGGGATGCGTGAGAGGGCAAGTTTAATAGGAGGATATTTAGTAGTGGAATCATTTATTAATCAAGGGTCACAAATCGTGGCTGCACTTCCTGCAACTGAACAACCGCTCGAGAGAAGGAAATATGACCGTAACCGTTCTGCTAGCGGATGACCATCCCATTGTTCGACAGGGGTTGAGGCATTTATTGGAAGCAGAAGCAGATGTAAAGATTGTTGGAGAAGCAAGTGATGGTCTGCAGGCAGTTCAACTTGCTGAAAAGTTCAAGCCGAATGTGTTGGTTGTAGATATCATGATGCCCGGTCTAAATGGCTTGGAGGTTCTGAAACAGATGAAAGAGCGTTCCCCAGCCACTTGCAGTATCGTACTTTCAATGCAGAGTGCGGATGTCTATGTGGTGGAAGCACTCAAGGCGGGTGCATATGGATATGTTCTGAAAGAGACCGGGCCAAGTGAGTTGGTCAATGCTCCGTATGAGACTCTTACGAATCGCGAGCGAGAGGTCTTACAAATGGCGTCTGAAGGCTTGAGCACTTCTGAAATCGCAAAACGACTTTCGATTAGCCCGCGTACTGCTGAACTTCACCGGGGGAGGATGATGAATAAGCTGGGACTTCATAACCAAACCGAATTGATCCGTTATGCGTTAAAACGCGGCATTCTACCCCTAGACGATTGATATAAATAGATATTACCTTTTCCTGCCGCGCCCGAGGAGAAGCGATCTCCGAGGGTCATTTTTCGCGCTTTTGGACCCTAAAGAAACTACGTACAAATTGTCAGCAAAAATACGTATTGGTACATATTTCAATTGGACTGAAAATGAGGAAAATAGGATTAGGCTAACTATATACTGAACAAAGGAGCTAATCACAAGCATGATCAAGACAAAATGGTTCAAATTACTAAATTTATTTTTGGGACTTTTGCTGATTACCAGTTTTTTGGGCCCAACAGTGCCAATTTCTAATGACAAAATAAAAAGAGCACAACCCGTCCTAGCTCAAATGGCGGCTAGTGATCCAAGTCAGGTTGTGAGTGTCATTGTACAAAAAGTGACTGGGGCAACTGATGTAGAAAAGCAGGTCTTCGGACTGGGCGGAAAAGTCACACAAGACTTGAAGATTATCAATGCCTTTTCGGCGGAGATGACTGCTGGAACAGCGCTGGAAATTGCCCGTTCCTCTGATGTGCGCTGGGTAAGCCTGGACGCAGTTGTAACATCCTCAACTTGCACCAAATGCATCGATACGACCAATCTAGCAAATGCGTATGTCCGTGCCATTGGTGCTGACAAGCTATGGAATGCCTCACCCTATCTGCAAGGAAATGGGATTGGTGTGGCTGTCGTAGATAGTGGCGTCAACCCCAACGGCGATCTCTACACCTCCATGGGTGTAAATCGGCAAGTAGCTGATGTTCGCTTCAACAACGACTATAACCAGACTATTTATGATGGCTACGGTCACGGTACCCATGTCGCGAGCATCGTCGGTGGGGATGGG
>WNFX01002260.1_pt1 | contig 19544 bp, 19 predicted proteins | sample 5400111 | NCBI WGS metagenome assembly WNFX01 (sample SAMN13153363, study PRJNA577476) | soil metagenome | isolation source: 40 cm soil or saprolite under grassland replicate 1 | place: USA:California | collected 2016-06-15 | reverse complement strand
CGTCAGCCGCCTACTTCATTTGGGAAAGGGGAGTTGGAAACGTGCTGACGACCAGAGTACGGGAACGGGGACTGTCCGTTTCAATCACTCTCGCCAGCCCTTCTGAAAACGAGGTAACGCGCCAGCTTCCTATTTCATGGAAGGTGGCGTGTACAGTACGTTCTGGGATGCCAACGGTGGCTGGTTCAACCACTGGTTCCGCCTGACGGATCCCGCCTTTGGTGACAGCTTCACCGTACCGCCTGGGTCGACCATCTCCGCGATGTCACGCTTTCAGGATCACATCGATCTCTTCGTGGCAGGCCGGGATGGCGGCGTGTACAGTACGTTCTGGGATGCCAACGGTGGCTGGTTCAACCACTGGTTCCGCCCATAGGACGCTTGCGGTAGTTTTTTGACGAAAGAGCATATCCCTATATAGGGATGTGCTCTAGATGAGGCTCCATCGAGAGAGGAGGGGGATGGTCTGTCCGGCACCGCGGAGAGCAGCAGTTGGGAGGTCAATTTTAGCCAAGCTTGATGTCGGCGGAGCGGAACTGGACCAGGCTAATCAGCAGTAGCGCCACGGCCACGCCGGTCATGCCCAGGAAGTTGCCCCAGTTCATGCCGAGGAAAACCGGGTTGCCATACAGGTGGAAGATGGAGAGTGACATGAGCCAGGCAGGAAATTGAATCATCCCTTCAAGCAGTTCCTCCATGTAGGATAGGATGAGATACGCGACCAGGATGCCCAGCAGGGCATTATAGCGTAGGCGCCCGGCCAGAGCGTAGACCAGGCTAATAGTAATCAATGCCATAGGGAGCATGTTGAAGCTGGCGGCCAACACCCTGCCCTGATCGACGGAGAGATGGGCGAGCTGTGCCCCAATTGTGATAGCGAGCCAGGTCAGGACAGGAGCCGGCAGGAGCACGAGGACATTCGCGCCGAAGCGTTCCAGTAGTATCCGTGTCCGGGATTGCGGAGTGCTGAAAATCAGTTCCAGCCGTCCGTTTTCCAGCTCTTCCGACCACTTCAAGGCCAGAACCAGCGCAAAGATCGCGACCAGCGCTGGCATGAATGTGAAAAGGAAGGTGCCCAGCAGAGCTGTGTTGGTGTTGGTAGGGGTGTCGAATAAGAGTTGTTGCAGCAAAGGTGCCCCTTGCACGAGTTTGTAGAACGGCTGCTGGATGTATAAAGCAAGCAGCAGGCAGTAGACACACAAGGCCGCAACGCCGAACAGCCACCAGAAGGCAGACCAGCCCTCTTCGGAGAGGGTGTGCAAGCTGACGTTGCGCGTGGAGACCGCGTGCTCGGCCCGGCTCAGGCTGTGCAGCGCCTGCTGATTGCTGGCTACCTGCTTGCGTTGCCACGAGAACGCCGGCCTGCCGATATCGCGCCGGGTGAAGAGGACAAGACTCACCCCTACGCAGAGCACAGAGAGACCCACCAGCAGCAGCGCCGCCGCTGGTTGATCAGGGAAACTGGGAATGAGCGGTCGGTTGAGATTGTAGTAATAGAATGGCGAGAGGTACTGGACCCAACTCCCATTGACCAGGCGCCCGGTGCTATCCAGGAGCAAGGTGAGCAGCAGCAGGCCGCTCGTCCAGCCCGCTGCGGCACCGCGACTGATGGTCAATTGGGAGAGCAGCAGCGCTACCACGCCAAAGAAGAAGGCCAACAAGCTCAGATTCAGCCCCGCCAACAACGCCCTGACCATATCGACATGGCCTCCACCAAGACGAGCTTCGCCTGTCACGGTACCCAGAGCAAACAGCACGGCGATCAGGATCAGCGCGATACAGAGCGCTCCGACTTTCGAGAGCAGCAGGCGCGTGCGTGTCTGTGGCGTGGCGAGGAGCACATCCAGCGTGCCACGTTCCTCTTCCCCGCGCACCAGGCGGGCTCCGACCAGGATAGGCCAGAAGCTGAGCAGCAGTGGCAAGAAGGCCCCCATCCAGCGAAAGGTAATAAAGCCCTCGGGTGTCTGGATCGCATAGGGATCGCCGAGAAAGCGGAAGAGCGTCGCGAGGCTGGCAAAGGCTGCAATCACCGCTGGTGTAGCCCCTGCCAGCCCTGCAGCCATAAGTACACCCAATCCAAGGCCCCAGGCCAGGATAGCTACCCGATAATCTCTGAGTGATTTGCTCCAAATGCTGCGAAACATAGTACACCTCCTATTTTTAGGCAAGTACGGAAGACTTCTGTTCTGGCTCATAGAAGCGCAGGAAGACTTCTTCCAGCGTCGGCTCGCGGGTTGCAAAGTTTGTTGCCTGGTGGTCGCCCGCGATGCGAATGACCTCCGTCAATGGACCCTTAACGTTCAATTGTAGGGTGCGCTCATCGGCACCCTGAACCACGCTTGCCACATCCGCGACATGTTTGAACCAGTCCACCGAGGCCGGTCCGGGGAAGCTGATCTCCACGTCGTGCTGGTGAATGTCTTTGAGCGCCGAAACATGGTCGATCTTGACCAGCCGCCCCTCGCGAATGATCGCCACCCGGTCGCAGGTGTGTTCGACCTCCGGCAGGATGTGCGAAGAAAGGAAGACCGTCCTGCCCTCGGCGCGCACTTCGGCCACCATTTTGTAGAATTCCTGCTGATTGAGTGGGTCCAGTCCGCTGGTGGGTTCATCCAGGATGAGCACGCGCGGCCGGTGCATGAATGCCTGCACCAGCCCCAGCTTTTGTTTGTTGCCGTGCGAATACTCGCGGAAGCGTTTGCTGGGATCGAGGCCCAGGCGCTCCACCAGGCTGCGCAGATAGAGCTGGTCTACGCCTCCGCGCAGGTGCGAGAGGTACTCGATGATCTGCGCACCGCGCAGGCCGGGATCGAAGGCAAATTCACCGGGCAGGTAGCCGACAAACCTTTTGACGTTGGTGGACTCTGCCCAGCAGTCCAGCCCGCCGATCGTCGCGCTGCCGCTGTTCGCGTGCAGCAGGCCCATCAAGGTGCGCATGGTCGTGGTTTTGCCCGCGCCGTTGGGGCCCAGGAAGCCGAAGACCTCGCCCTCCTGAATGCCGAAGGTCACATCGAGAATGCCCCGGCTCCTGCCATAGCTTTTAGTGAGTTGATTGGTCTGAATGATGGTTGACATACATTGTTCCTCCTCAGAATGAAAATGATCGATGTTACGGTTTCGCATCCTTTTCCTTTGGATCGGCCAGCATACCGGCGACAATAAATGCAACGATATACTCTCGTGCGTGTGCGAGCGCTGCCGCAGAGGACAGATCCTCACCTGTGAGAAACATCTGGTACAGGGGAATGCTGGCCAGATAGGACCAGCACAGCTGCTCGGCCAGCACAAGCTGGATGAGGGGATCGAAATCCGATCGCAGCAGTCCAGCGCTGCGGGCCCTGGCAAAGAGTGTCCTGAACTGGTCGATATTTTCTGTCTTAAATTGTGAGAGGATCTTGGTATAGGTCTGCCAGCCCTCGGCCTGTTCCCAGAGGATAATGCGTAGGAGGCGCGGATGGTCGAGCAGGTAATCAAACAGCGCTCCAAGAGCGGTTTCGAGGAAAGTCCTGAACTGGTGAGCGTCAGAGGCAATGGTTTCGTCTGCAAGCAAGGGGGTCAGGATGCGCGTCTCGAGCTCACTCATGTCCCTGTCGATGCGCTTGTTCACCTCCGTATAGAGGCCGAGCTTATCGCCAAAGTACTGACCGATCAGGCTTTTGTTGTAGCCCGCTTCTGCCGCGATGGCATCGATACGCGCCCCATCAAAACCGTGCTCGGCAAAGACCGCTTCTGCTGCGTTGAGTATTGCCTCTTGCGTACCCTTTGCATTATGTTCTCTCCCGCGTCGAGGTTCAGGCATGCTTACCTCATCTCCCTTCTATATCTAACCAGATAGTTATTTATCTATCTGGTTAGATAGTAACTGGGAAGGGCAGGGATGTCAAGAGGAAAGATGGGCAATGTGTAGAGCATGCTTCCGCTGTGATGCCTCTGTGACATGACTGGGGATAGCACTTTTCTCTTGCATTGAAGGCCCATCACGCGATTTATATTATGTCAAACTTGTTGAACTGTTGATTTTCCAGACGCCGTTTTCCACAATCAATGTTTGCTCGAACGTTTTCGCCGTCCCATAGCCGTTCCCAAAGGTCAGGCTCATCACATCGGTGCCCGTCGAACCATTGGTATTGACATTGCTGTAGGTACAATTCAGCAATCCACCCTGACTGTTGAAATCTTGTTTTGTGGTGGCTTCCCAATGCGCTTCTCCACCTACCTGACGCTGGTAGCTACTGGAATACTGGTTATACACCGTTGGGAAGTCACCGGTCTTGAGCGCGCTGCATACCACGTTGAGGGTTTTGTTCGGTGTTGAACGATTGCTATATGCATAACTTCCCACGGCGGCTATGAGTAGGACGATCATAGCAAGACAGATCAGTATAATTCGGCTCTTTTTCCGTCGCGCTGGAAGAGGATGCTGCGAGTAAGGGCGGGCGATACCAACAGCGAGTGCGCTCGGAGGAGGAGGTGGTGGAGTGCTCGGCCCTATTGAAAGGTAAGCATTCCTGGCGGAAGAGGTATTTCCGTAGGCTGAGGCGTATACTGGTGGAGAAGAAAGCACGGTCGGCTCGTCTACTGGTGAGGAAGAAAACATGGTAGGATCATTCAAACCCGTTGTCACTAGCCGTTGCCCGCATTTCTGGCAGAAGTTGGCTTCATCAACATTATTTGTTCTGCATCGGTTACAAAACATAATTGGCCTCCTCGCTTTAGCGTTTTTCTTTCGTTCTTCAAAAAATGAGTAATATTTCTATTGAGAATATCTGAGAATTGTGCTAGATCATAATCCCAGGTCGCATACGTTATTCAGATCTGAGAAGACTTATTCCTGTTCTCTATAAAGAATAGTCCAGAAGATGCAGAAAATTATGCGTATGATTACCCATTTCCAGGACCTCCTTGAATAGTTTCCATCCTGACCGCCAAATCTCTGCACTCCCCGCGTTCTCATGGTGGTAGGTCGGCAATCTTGACTTTTACCTCTACTTAGCGCATAGTTTGAACTGTCCATACGTGAGGCAGTTGACCTACTGCATTTGACACCTGGTGAGGGCGCGGCCATCAAGATGGCCGCAGAAAGGAAATCCGGCGCATGCAGATCGATACACAGCCAGTGCAAGAGCGCGAAAATTCTCTATCTCCCGAAGCGCCCGTGTGGGTAAAGCCGACGCTTGAAGTGATCAGCGTCAGCCTGGAGTGCACCGCCTACGCTGGTGCACGCGACGCCGAGGACTGAGAAGAGATGCTCATCCTTCTCTGATAGTCAGGAAGAGGTCAGCTTCGTTTAGTGGGAGGCTGGTCTGAGTGGATTTTTGTTGTTTCAGGGGGAGAGGCCCATGCTTGTGCGTTTGTTGGGGACGGCGGCGGGCGGTGGCTTTCCGCAGTGGAATTGCAATTGTGGCAATTGCCAGGGCGTGCGCGCGCAAACCATTCAGGCGCGTGCGCGCACGCAGTCCTGCGTGGCGCTGAGCGCGGATGGACGGCGCTGGTTCTTGCTCAATGCCTCACCTGATCTGCGTGTACAACTGGAGTCGTCTCCCTCGCTCTGGCCGCCACAGGACGCGAGGCGCGGGACCCCTGTGGAGGCCGTTTTGCTCACCGATGCCGACCTCGATCATACGCTGGGACTCCTCCTGCTCCGCGAGGGCGGCGACCGTACTATCTATGCTACTTCGTCCGTGCGCAACGCTCTGTCAATGGGTCTGACGCTCGCCGGCACATTGGCCGCGTATTGCCGCGTCGAGTGGCGTGAACCGGCTCGCGAGCTTACTCCCCTCCTGTACGCGAATGGTTCGGCGAGCGGCCTGCACTACGCCGCAGTTCCGTTGCCTGGCAAGCCGCCGCGCTACATGCGGGGTCGCGTGGATGCCCAGGCGGACGACGAGGTGGGCTACCGGTTCGTGGATGATCGAACGGGAGGGCGTCTGCTCTTCCTGCCCGGCGTCGCGGCCCTGGACGAGACGATAAAGGCGCATATCCGCGACTGCGACGTGCTTCTGCTGGACGGGACGTTCTGGAGTGAGTACGAAATGCAGGAGATGGGTGTGGGCACGGCTATCGCCGCGCAGATGGGGCACCTGCCGGTTGGAGGCGCAGGTGGCAGTCTGCAGCAGATCGCGGCGCTCTCCGTTCCGCGCGTCATCTATACGCACATCAACAACACCAATCCTATGTTACGCGAAGATTCTCCTGAACATGCCACAGTCAGAACAGCGGGAGTTGAAATCGGCTGGGACGGCCTGGCATTGACCCTCTAATGGATGATTCAAGATAAAAGCTGCGAAGGAGCGAAAGCTATGGCAAACGAAACTCTCTGGAACGCCGATACGTTTGTGGCGCACCTGCGCGCCGTTGGCGTGGAGCGCTATCATCACAAACATCCCTTCCATCTAGACATGCACAACGGCAAATTGACGCAGAAGCAAGTGCGAAACTGGATCGCAAATCGCTTCTACTATCAGCGTAACCTGCCGCTCAAGGATGCCGCGATCATCGCCAATTGCCCCCTGCAAGAGGTGCGCCGTATCTGGGTGAAGCGCATTCTCAATCAGGACGGGACGCGCGACCAGGAGGGCGGCATCCAATCGTGGATTCGCATGGGCGAGGCGGCGGGCCTGAAGCGCGAGGAGCTCCTCGACGATCGCCACGTCGTGCCCGGTGTGCGCTTTGCCGTCGATGCATATGTCAACTTCGCGCACAGCCAGCCCTGGCCCATCGCGATCGCCTCTTCGCTGAGCGAGCTGTTCGTGCCCGACCTGATGCAGGAGCGCATCGCAGCCTTTGAAAAACACTATACCTGGCTGCCGGGCGAGGGCTTAGAATACTTTCGCTCGCGCATCACGCAGGCGCACGCTGACTCCGACGATGCCCTGCAACTGACTATCCAGTATTGCAATACGCGCCAGTTGCAGGATGAGGCCATCAAGGCGCTCTCGTTCAAGTGCGACGTGCTGTGGGCCATGCTGGATGCCCTGTCGTAGGGAAGGTACCCAGGCGTCTTGCAAGCCGCGTCATCATTACGCCTCGTCGGTGCGCGTGCTCACGCCTGCCTCCGCGAAGGTGAGCATCTCGCGGTGCGTGTGCAGCGCGCCCTCGATAATGCCCATCGCCAGGACCGCGCCCGTGCCTTCGCCCAGGCGCAGGTCCAGGTTGAGCAGGGGACGCAGGCCGAGCCGCATGAGAATCAGGGCATGCCCCTGTTCGACCGACGTGTGTCCGGCGATAAGATAGCTGGCGACCGCCGCGTTGAGTTCGACAGCGACCAGCGCTGCGGCCCCCGCGATAAAGCCGTCGATGACCACAGGGACGCGCCGTGCGGCGGCTGCCAGTATGACGCCGACCAGCCCGGCGATCTCCAGTCCGCCCACCTTCATGAGCACGTCCAGGGGATCGCGTGCGTCCGGTGTGTTCACGGCAAGGGCGCGCTCGATCACGCGAACCTTGTGGGCGAGCTGCTCGTCGTCGAGTCCGGTGCCGCGTCCAGTTACCTGTGCCACGGGGAGCTGTAGAAGCGCGGCTGTGATCGCGCTCGACGCGGTGGTGTTGCCGATCCCCATCTCGCCCGTCGCGACGAGTTCGATGCCTTGCTGCTCCTCAAAAATAGCGATGCCGGTATGTATCGCCTCTAGCATCTGCGCGCGCGTCATCGCCGGACCGGTCGCCATATTCGCCGTTCCATAGGCAACTTTTCGCTCAACCAGGTCGGGAGAATGCAGGTCGGCGGCTATTCCGACATCCACGACGACGACGCGGGCACCCTCCTGCCGGGCCAGCGCGTTGATGGCCGCGCCGCCGCGCAGAAAATTGAGCACCATCTGCGTCGTGACCGCTGACGGATAGGCGCTGACCCCCTCCGCCGTCACACCGTGATCGCCGGCCATGACGATCACCACCTTGCGTTCGATAACAGGTATTGCCTGCTTTGTGATGCCGGCGATCTGAACGGCCAGTTCCTCCAATCTGCCCAGGCTGCCTGCCGGTTTCGTCAGCACCTGCTGGCGCGCCCTGGCCTGCTCCATCGCCTCTTCGTCTAGCGCCTCGATGCTTGCCGCAAGATCGAGCACGCGCTGTGTCTGTCTGTCCTGTTCCAAAATAATGGCCTCTTTCTCTGTCAGGAAAATAATACGATCGGGCGCACTTCATTATATACTAGATATGGAGCTTTCTGTTTTCATATGCGAATAAAAAGCATGCATTACCTGAAATTAATGCATATTCCAGGGGATAAAGTAGTATGTTGGAGGAGAACCGGTCGCGGCGTCTCTGGTTGGTGCGTCACGGCATCACCAGATGGAATAGCGAGCAGCGTTTCTGCGGCTACAGCGATATTCCTTTGTTGCCGGAGGGACGGCGGCAGGCGCAGTGGCTGGCGCGCAGGTTGAGCATGGAGAGAATCGCCGCCATCTACAGCAGCGACCTGCTCCGTGCGCGCCGGACGGCTGAGATAATCGCTCATCCGCATTCACTACAGGTCAACATAACGGCGGCCTGGCGCGAGCTCTCCTTTGGCGATTGGGAGGGGCTGACCTACGAACAGATCGTACAGCGTCACAGACGGCAACCGGACTTCTTTACCGATCCTGTAAACGTTGCCCCTCCGGGTGGTGAGTCTTTGACGGACCTGGTGCGGCGCGTACAACTCGCATTTACAGAGCTTGTCCAGGAGCACGAGGGCGCTATTGTACTCGTGAGCCACGGCGGACCGTTGCGCACCCTGTTGTGCGGCCTCCTCGGGATGCCTCTGGAGCGCCAGTGGCAACTATGCCTCGATCTCGGCTCGTTGAGTGCGCTCGACATCCTGCCGCCGGTAGAGGACACAACGCCCGTAGCGACGCTGGCTTTGCTCAATGAACAACGGCCTGCACGTCTCAAGCGTGTTCCGGCTCAATATGAGGCGACGAATGAATCGCCGCTGGATAGCACGGAACGTCACAAAGAAGGATCTATAGATCATGCCTGATAAACGAACGACGCGCCAATACCAGCGGAAATTCACGCGTTTGGGAGCAAGACCCGGACTACGTTTGCGCGAACAACTGAAAGAGCTGGTCGCCGCTATCCGCTTTCTCTCCATCATTCCCGTGCCGGGTAAGTTTTTCGACACGGAGGAAGAGGACGCCGATATGATCATTGGTGCCGCCTACTTCCCATTTGTTGGCCTGCTGCTTGCCCTGTTGCTCCTGGCTCTGCTGCTCGCCACATCTCCATTTCTCCCGCCGCTGGTGCTGTCCGGGGTCATCGTCGCCGCCCAGGTCGTGCTCACGGGTGGGCTGCACATGGATGGTCTGATGGATTCCAGCGACGGTCTGTTCGGCGGCGGCAGCCCGCAGCGGCGGCTGGAGATCATGCGCGATAGTCGCGTGGGCAGCTTCGGCGTGCTGGCAGGCGGCTGTGTGCTGCTGCTCAAGTTCGCCGTCTTCGCCACCCTGCGTGTCCACCTGCTGGGCCAGGCGGTGCTGATGGTGCTACCGGTGGCGCGCTGGGCGATGATTCTCACCGTGAGTCTGTTTCCCAGCGCGCGTCCCACGGGCCTGGGAGCCGCCTTTCGTCGGACCCTCAGCACGTCGCGTTTAGTCGTGGCGGGGATCACCGCGCTAATCGTCGTCCTGGTCGTCGGGCACCTGGTGGGCCTGCTCCTCCTGTTCGTAGGTTCGCTGGCGGCTGTGGCGACGGGTGCGTGGGCGACGCGACGCCTGGGCGGGCTGACGGGCGATAGCTACGGTGCCATCGAAGAGGTCGCGGAGGTCGTTATGCTCTTACTGATCGTGGCGCTCCACGCCTGGTTGTAGGGACCCTACGACGACGACGGGTGGATGCAAAAATGGACGGCACCCATTGCGACAGGGTGCGCCACAACTTTTTGCACAGGCAATATCCAGACAAAAGGAAGCTGGTTAAGATAGCTCCACATGTGACTTTTACCAGGCGTTGTTAGCTCCCCAATTGCGGACCGAGGCTTCGTGCTGCTTCTTCGGAACGTGATTCGGCTCGGCCAAGGACTTTCGCCAACAACAAAAACACTACCGGACTCAGTCCGGCATAGCCGAGTATGCCAATAGTTCGCAGTTGTATGTCCCCAAATGGCAGAAAAATCAATCCCGCGAGACTAAGCACCCCACTCACAGCCATCGAGATGCGCACCGCTGTTTCCAGCCTGCCACCTTTGAAAACCGGTGCAGCCAAAAGCATCGAGAGGCCATAGAACCAGTCCCACGCAAGGATATCCAGGGCATAGATCACGGACGGCCACTTAAACGAAAGGAACAGAGGCAACCACGATACGCTGGTGAATTCGACCTGGCGGCTGATAGTCAGCACTACGAAATGGACGCTCGACGTGATGCCCGCGCAAACGATCATGAAGGCGAGTGCCATCAAGCTGTATGCCTTAACATCGCGAGCTGCATAGGTATGAACCGCCACCATGACGGCCACCATCAACGGTGCCATGACGACGATGAGCACTTCCATCAGAAAAAAGAAAGGATCCTGGATGGGTTCCTGAGGTGATTTCAATGAGAGGAGTCCGACAGTCGTGATAATGGCGTACGCCACCGTGAAGAAGAAGAGGACCAGGGCAGCGGATCTCCCGATCCGGCGAGATACGCTTGTGTAATCCATGTGATGCATGTTCATCTCTCTTTCGCCTTCTCAGGGCTCTTTCCTGTGTGACGCCAGGGTGACTGCAGAGCAGCGATCTGTGTACCTTGCTCGCATCATTTCACTTCATTGGGACCATACCATACACGCATCACACCGGCATCACATTGGTCAGCTCAGGTACCTCACTCACATCACCACCTATTGCGGCATCGGGGAGCAACTCAGTGCGACAGGGGGTATGCCATAGGGTGTCACAAGTGTCACATTGCCTATGAAGCGGCCTGTAGAGCGGGCTCACAATGTGACACCCCTCAAAATGAGGGTGTCACCATCGTCACATTAGCCATCAAACCCCCTGATGTAGGGATGGTGAACCGTACCCACATCATCATCAATTCATCAAAGCTTGACATGGCATGTTCCACCTATATAGTATATATATGGGGGAATCTCTTGTATTCTCTCAATTTTATACCCCCGTCAGGGCAGGGCCAACGCGCTGCCCTACGGCGTTGGGCTTTATCCGATATGAAGAGGATTGACAGCACTGGAGAGGCTGCCAATGTGACATCCCGATCACAGAATAGATCAAACAATGTGTCGGCCAGAGAAGTCACAATGGGGGTGTCACATTGTCAACCCGCTTCACAGGCCGCTTCAGGGGCAATGTGACGATGGTGACACCCCCAAAAATGAGGGTGTCACATTGTGAGCCCGCTTCACAGGCCGCTTCAGGGGCGATGTGACACTTGTGACACCCTATGGCATACCCCCAGAGGAATATCCATTGTCATGTTGACATATCCCAAAGAGGATTGACAGGGATGTAGAGATAGCAAGGGGCAATGTGACGATGGTGACACCCTCATTTTGGGAGGTGTCACATTGTGAGCCCGCTCTACAGGCCGCTTCATAGGCAATGTGACACTTGTGGCACCCTATACCCCCCCTGAGCAGCTCACTGATGTGACCCGCTGGACAGCGGGTCGGCACGCTGCTTCTGGAGCTTATAGGGTTCGCGCAAGGCAGGCTCCTACGGAAAGGTCTTTTCGATTTATGTATAGTAAGCTCATCCTGGTCCTGGGTGGCGCACGCAGCGGCAAGAGCACCTTTGCCGAGCAACTGGCGCGGCGGAGCGAGCGTAGCGTGGCCTTTATTGCGACGGCGACCGCTGGCGACGACGATATGCGCGCGCGCATTACACGGCACCAGGCGGCGCGTCCTCAAAGCTGGCATACTATAGAGGAGCCGCGCGACCTCGCACGAGCGGTGCGCGCGGCGGCAGAGGTCGCCGATGTGTTGCTGTTGGACTGCATAACGTTGTGGGTAGCGAACTGGCTGTTCGCTCAGGAGGGCATCAGCGACGACGGGGCCGTCAGCGAGCGCTACTACGCGGGCGCACTGGCGCAGATCGACGAGCTACTCGCGGCGTTTCACACGCTGGACGCGCAGAAGACCCTGGTGGTGGTCACGAACGAGGTTGGTTTGGGGATCGTGCCTTCGTATACGCTTGGGTGTATCTATCGCGATGTGTTGGGCCTGGTCAATCAGCGCCTGGCCGCTGCCTCCGATCGTGTCTACCTCATGGTGGCCGGACTGGGAGTAGATATCAAACGCCTGCACGAGGAAGCGGCCCTCTACGAAGACGTTTGACATCTAGAACGGTCGTGCCTATAATAGGCGCAGTTGAATATTTGTACCGCTTGCATCAGGTGGCTGGAAGCAATCGTTCCGGCAGAATAGGGAAGTCGGTGTAAATCCGGCGCAGTCGCGCTACTGTAACTGGTGAGCCCCTCGTCGACTTAAAGGTAAGTACAAGCCACTGTTTTCACAGGAAGGCGAGACGAGGAGTGTTCGAGCCAGGAGCCAGGAGACCTGCCTGATGAGTCTGCTCATGATCCTTCGCGAAAAAGGAGCGAGTGGCCAGAACATCTTCCCTCATTTTTGTCTCTGGTTGATCTCCCCATGACGCGAGGTGACAGCAAGCGTTGTTGTTGTCAAGGAGTATTCCGAGGAACAACGCCGCATGCGCGGCTACGGCTTCGCCGTCAGTTCCTCGGATCAGAAGAAGGAGGGTATAACCAGATGCGCAATGTCATCTCATCTCGTTTCTCGCTATTGCTCTTGTTGGGCTGTATTTTGCTTCTGGCCGCCTGCGGTCAGAGTTCGACGACGGGCGCGTCCGTGCCAACGCCGACCGCCCCACCGACGTTTGATGTGTATGGAACGCCCATTTCATTCCCGAAGAGCGCGCCGCAGCGTATTATCTCGCTCGTGCCGGGTGTGAGCACCATATTGGGCGCGCTGCATCTCGATAGCAAAGTTGTTGCCGTTGACTACTACACGGTCTATCCCGCCGACCTGGCGAAGCTGCCGAAGGTCTCCGATGTCAATGGAAACTTCAATGTGGAGAAAATCGCGAGTTTGAAGCCCGATCTGGTACTGAGCCAGGGCGGATTGACCACGAAGTACGACTCGCAGCTCACGGGCCTGGGCCTGCACGTCGTTGATCTGCCGACGGTGAATTTCGTGCAGGTGCTGCCACAGATCGAGGTCGTGGGCCGCCTGACCTACACACAGGACATCGCTGCGACGGTCGTGAAGCAGCTCCAGCAGCAGATCGACCAGATCAAGGCCACCGTGGCGGGAACAACGGCGCCAAAGGTTGACCTCGAAGTTGACTACAGCACGCCCGGCAAGCCGTACGTCTTCGGTGGAACCTCATTTGGGGATCAGTTGTTGCAGGACGCTAATGGCACCAATATTTTCCACAGTGATAGCAGCAACGGCGGCTATCCCCAGGTGACGGACGAGGCCGTTATCGCGGCCAATCCCGCCTACGTAATCTTGACGGAAGATCCACTGTATGGAGGACAGCCCGCGACCGTGTACAAGCGCGCCAACTGGGGAGGTATCGATGCCGTGAAGACCCATCACGTCTACCACATTAACACGAACCTCATGCAGCAGCCCGGTCCGCGCCTGGTCGATGGTCTACGCTGTCTTGCGCAGACCATCCATCCCGACAAGTTCTCCGGCGCGCTGCCCGCCGACTGTTCGGCGTCGGTCTAGCGCGATGATGAGACGACAGCGCGGGCTGGTGATTACCAGAGGTGGAGCGCTCCTGGTGGCATATGCCCTGGACCGTGTGGGCGAGCCGCCTGCAAACCTGCATCCGGTCGTCTGGTACGGCAGGCTGATTGCGCGGCTGGAACGGACGGCTCCGACTGGTCGCGTTCCTCAGCTCCTTTACGGGGCGGTGATCGTGTTGCTGGCGGCTCCTGCTGCCTTGCTCCCGTCGCTGCTCGTGCATAGGTTCGCTGAAAGGGTGCGCGTCGTGGCGTCGCGGTGCGCTTATACCTCCTTGCATTCAAATGAGTGCGAAGCACGAGCTGCTTCGACTCAGTCGGATGACGCGAAGCGTAGCCACGACAGTGGCGTTTCCGACTGGATAAGGATCAGTGAGAATGCAGCGTTTTTGAATGGAGTCGGGTATTATACGTTCGCGGGCGACCTGCTCTATGCCTTCATCGAAGGTGGTGCCCTCAAGCCGTTCTTCGCCCTGCGCATGCTGGTGGATGCGGGGCGGGCGGTGCGACAGGCGCTAGAGCGGGACGATCTGTCCACCGCCCGCCAGGCCCTGCAAAGCCTCGTGAGCCGCGATCGCTCGCAACTCACGGCTGAACTGGTAGCGGCGGCGGCGATAGAGTCATTGGCGGAGAACCTGAGCGATTCTCTGGTTGCGCCGCTCTTTTACTACGCTCTGGCAGGACTGCCCGGCGCGGCGCTCTACCGCCTATACAATACCTTCGACTCCATGCTTGGCTATCATGGCCGCTACGAGTACCTGGGCAAGGCTGCGGCGCGCCTGGACGATGCGCTCAATCTGTTGCCCGCGCGCCTGACGGCGCTGCTCATCATCGTGGGCGCCCCGCTCTTCGCTGGAGATCGTGGGCGTGCGTGGCGCATCTGGCGGCGTGATGCGCGTAGAACCGCCAGTCCGAACGCCGGGCAGCCCATGGCCGCCGCTGCCGGTGCGTTGGGCGTGCAACTGGAGAAGGTCGGTCATTATGTGCTGGGCGACAACGAACGAGCGGCCACGGCTCATGATATCAGGCGCGCCGAGCGGATGGTGGAGCGCATCGGAGTTGGCGTTATCCTGCTTGCTATGCTGGTGAAATCCCATCTAGTAGGGATGGGGCTTGCCCCCATCCGGCTCAAATAAGGAGAGTGACGGCGACGAAACAACAGGATGGCGTGGCTCCCAGGGCGACCGCAAGGGTCGCCCGTACCAGAACACGCGCAGGGAACTCATGGCTCCGTCTCCTTGTACGGGCGACCCTTGCGGTCGCCCTGCAGGCCGTGCCATTACGTTTTTCGTCGCCTTATCTTGACGCCAATGGATGGGGGCAAGCCCCATCCCTACTTGAATAGGAGGGTGAGATATGAGTGATGCGAGCGACGCGGAACGGGCCGTGCATGGAGCGCTGGATTACGCCGAACTGGCGCGCCTGGGCCTGGAGCCTGCGGAGATCCGCGATTTCAGCGTCAACACCAATCCCTATGGCCCCTCGCCACGTGTGCGAGAGGCGCTCGCCTCGGTCGTCATCGAACGCTATCCCGATCGGGAGTGCCTGCAACTGCGTCAGACTATTCTGGAGCGCGAGCTGGCCTCGACGCGCCTGTCCCTCTCATCGCTCCTCTGCGGCAACGGCACAAGCGAGCTGATCTGGACGATCGCCCGGACCTATCTGAAGCCAGGCGATCGGGCGGCGATCATCGGCCCGACGTTCGGCGAATACGCTGCCGCCTGTCGTGCGGTGGGCGCCACCATCGTCGAGGCTCGTTCTTCCATAGAGAAGCTATTCCAGCCCGAGAGTGAGGCTTTGAGCGCCTGGATACAGAGAGAGCAGCCGCGCATCGTCTGGCTCTGCAATCCGAACAATCCAACGGGCACCTGGCTGGATCGTTCCCAGATACTGCACATATTTGAAGCATGCAGGCATGCAGGTGCCTGGCTGGTGATCGACGAAGCGTACCAGAAGTTCCTCGTTCCCGCTGAGCCTTACTCTACGGTTGAACTGCTGGAGAATGTGCCAGGTGAGCGGGTGATTGTGCTGCGCTCGTTGACGAAAGATTACGCCCTCGCCGCTGCACGCCTGGGCTACCTCGTCGCTCCTGTCGAGAGTGTTGCGCAACTCTCGACGCAGCTCCCTTCCTGGAACGTCAGCGGCTTTGCCCAGGCGGCAGGCGTCGCGGCCCTGAGTGACCAGGAGCACCTTAAGACGACGCTGCAGCGGCTCGTCGTCGAACGAGATGCGTTCTTTCAGGCTCTGAAAAGAACGGGACTACCCGTCATCCCCTCGCGCACGCATTTCTGTCTGGTGGATGTCGGGGATGCGTGGCGCATCCGGCAGCAGTTATTGATGCATAAGATACTCGTGCGCGATTGTGCCTCGTTCGGTCTGTCGCAGTACATACGCGTGGCGACGCGTCCCGTCCAGGAGTGGCAGCAATTGCTGCACGCGCTACAGGAGGTCGTATGAGTCAGGCAAAGACGCTGATGGTGCAGGGCACCGCGTCCACGGTCGGAAAGAGTACGCTTGTGACCGGTCTATGCCGCATCTTCGCGCGGGAGGGCTGGCGCGTTGCACCATTCAAGGCGCAGAATATGGCGCTGAACTCGTGGGTGACGCGCAGCGGCGGCGAGATGGGCCGCGCACAGGTCGTTCAGGCGCAGGCGGCTGGCATCGAACCGGGCGTGGAGATGAACCCGATCCTGCTCAAGCCAGAAGGGAGTTCGCGCAGCCAGGTAATCGTCATGGGGCACCCGCTCTCGACGATGGAGGCGCGTGAGTACTATCGCGACCGCTCCGCTATGCTGGCTATCGTGCAGCAGGCGCTCGAAACGTTGCGGGCGACTTACGACCTGGTCATTATCGAGGGCGCGGGCAGTCCGGTCGAGCTCAATCTCGCGCGCTACGATCTGGTGAATATGCGCGTGGCGCAACTGGCAGATGCTCCCGTGCTGCTGGTGGGCGATATCGATCGCGGCGGCATCTTCGCCTCGTTGCTTGGCACGCTGATGCTTCTCGCGCCGGATGAGCGCGCGCGCGTCAAAGGGCTGATCGTGAACAAATTTCGCGGCGATATGGCGCTCTGGCGCGATGGCGAACAACTGCTCGCCGAACACAGCGGCCTGCCAGTGCTCGGAACTGTTCCCTTCTACCAGCATATTCGGATCGCGGAGGAGGATTCCGTGGCCCTTGAGGAGGGGACGGCGGCTATCTTGCAGGCGGGTCGGAGCGATGATCAGCTAGAGATCGCGGTCGTGCGGCTCCCCTATCTCAGCAACTACGACGAGTTCGATGCCCTGGCAGCCGAGCCACGCGTGCATCTCCGTTTCGTCGCCAGCCCGTCCGAGTTGCCTGCCAATCCCGATCTGATCATTTTACCCGGCACGAAAAATACGCTGGCGGACCTGGCGTGGTTGTGGCGACAGGGGCTGGCTCGCTATATCCGGCACCTTGCTAAGAACGGATGCGCGCTGCTGGGCATCTGCGGAGGCTACCAGATGCTGGGTGAGCGTGTGCACGATCTGGTCGGCTCCGAGGCTGAAGTCGGCACGGTCGAACCCGGCCTGAACCTGCTCCCCATCGAGACCTACTTTCTACCCACGAGCGAAAAGCAAACGGTGCAATCGCGCGTGCGTATAGCCCGCTCTGCCCGGCGCGGCCTCTTCGCCCATCTCGACGACGCACAGGACTTGCATGCCTACCAGATTCACCTCGGACGTACGCGTGCAATAGCCCCACATGGTCGTCTGCCTGGATCACCGGCGTTCGAGATGCATGGGTCGAACGCTACTGATGGTTGGGTGAGAGAGGATGGCTGGTGTGCTGGTTGTTACCTGCACGGCCTGTTCGAGAACGATGAATTCCGGCGTGGCGTGTTGCAGGCCCTGGCAGAGCGTCGGTCCGTGCCGTTCGGAGAGGTTGCTCCCTTCAACCGGCAGGCAGAGTATAATAAGCTGGCCGATCTTCTACAGCAGTCACTTGATATGCAGCAATTGAAAGCGGTGTGCGACCTTATATAAATGCCGTCGATACTCGAAAAAGATAGGGAGTGCGTATGCTTGATTTCCCAGGGGTGCAGCTCACAGTAACCAACGAAGCCTGCACGCTCACCAGCGACTTTCCGCTGACGACGCTGGCCTCGTCGGTTGTTGGGGGCGGTTTTCAGAGGACGCGCACGATCATTAATCGCTACGTCCAGCGCGACTACAACTGCGCCGATCCGGCTGGCGACCTGCGTAGCTTCGCGCGTGAGGAGTCATTCGTGGGTATGCTGACCGGCGTCCAGATGCGACACGTGCGCGCAGTAACGCTGCGTCACGAAGGTCTCACCGTCGCCAGCGTCATCACCGCCGGCGTGAGCAACGCTATGGCGGCGGGAGTGAACCAGCCAGTTCCGCTCCTGCCGGGAACCATCAATATTGTCGTCCTGATCGATGCCAGCCTGGCCCAGTCCGCGCTGGTCAACGCGGTCATCACAGCCACTGAGGCCAAGACTGGCGCGCTTCTGGCCCACGCGGTGCGCACGGTGGAGGGCTACGCAGCGACCGGCACATCGACTGACGCGCTCGTCATTGCCTGCACTGAGCGTGGTGCGCCCCTGCCGTATGCGGGACCCGCGACCAGGGTGGGCTATCTTATTGCTGCCAGCGTGGGCCAGTGTCTTGGCAATATCCTTAAACAGATCGATGGGTCGCTGGAATGAGAAACGCCATCCGGCGCTTCTCATTCTACCTGAGCGAATTCGAGCATAGCAAGTGTTTTTGCTCTAGAAAAGGGGTATAACATGCAATCAGAGGAAAAATCAGCCAGCGAAGAGATCGAGGAACTGAGTGAAGAGGGGCGCGCGCGCATACGCGAGGAACACGTTCAGGCCCGCGCCCACAGGAAGCCTGGCCGCCATGGCCTTGTGATAGTCAACACGGGCAACGGCAAGGGCAAGACCACGGCGGCGCTCGGCGTGCTCTTCCGCGCCTATGGACAGAACATGCGCGTCGTCATGCTGCAATTTCTCAAGTCGCAGACGGGCAAGTGGGGAGAGATTCGGGCTGCGCAGCGCCTGGGCGTCGAGATTATCCCGCTCGGGCAGGGCTTCACCTGGACCAGCGAGAATATCGCGCACGACCGTGCCCTCGCGCAATCCTGCTGGCAGCAGTGCCGTGCAAAGATCGAGAGCAACCAGTACGACATCGTGATTATGGACGAGATCACCTACGCCCTCAACTTCCACTGGCTCGATGTCGAGGAGGTGCTCGCCACCCTGCGCCTGCGCGATCCGCAAATGCACGTAATCCTGACCGGGCGCGATGCTCCGCAGGCACTGATCGACTACGCCGACCTGGTCACAGAGATGCGCGAGATCAAGCATCCTTACAAGACACAGGGCATCCTGGCGCAAAAGGGCATTGAATTTTAGGGGCGGCCCCTACGGATGACCGGTTCAGATGCCCAAAATTGACGGGCACCTGTCACCATTTATGGGCGTGCAATTGGTGCTGAATATGCGGTAGAATAATGGGAATCATAGACTCATCTCTTGAAGGTCGCTGTTGACTTCATCGATATTAGAGATTCGACCCGTTTTACTTCCTTGCTGAATGCCAGAGCATTGCTAGCCGAGAAAGCGGCGTTGGCATTCAGAATAAGGAGCTTACTTCCTTGCTGAATGCCAGAGCATTGCTAGCCGAGAAAGCGGCGTTGGCATTCAGAATAAGGAGCTTACCAGCGAAGAGAGACAGTCATGTCTGGCGACACCACGCGGAAGGAAAAAGAGTAGAATAGGGGAGGATGCACTGACCCAGAGGTCGTTCCTTCTTAGCGCCAAGCGAGCCTGTAAGAGAGACTGATCGGGGGGAGTACAGGAAC
>WNFX01002259.1_pt1 | contig 19545 bp, 19 predicted proteins | sample 5400111 | NCBI WGS metagenome assembly WNFX01 (sample SAMN13153363, study PRJNA577476) | soil metagenome | isolation source: 40 cm soil or saprolite under grassland replicate 1 | place: USA:California | collected 2016-06-15 | reverse complement strand
CCTGATCATGCCAGAGCCATGTCCGTTCCTAAGTCGAAGCCTTCCCATTGTTTCGATCATTCGACCGACCAAAACTCAGGGCGCTGCCATGGGTGCACTACGGTTCCTAACGGCCATGGGTCTTTTCAACCGCCAATCGCAAGCGTTTTTCGCGTATATGGCCCAACTGGCACGAGAAGCCGACGCTGCCAGACGCGGTGTTTGAGAGATACCTGCCGACTCAACACGTCCGAATCGAAGGTAAGGGTTCGAACCCCTGCCTTCGGACTCCGAATAGGCAGATTCATTTCCGCGAGGGGGGGACTTTCCGAATGATCTTCACGCGCGCGTGAGACCTGACCAGAGGGCGCGACTACGACCTGAAAGACCTTACGGCAATCGTCATGGAACATTTTGTAGTCCAGAAAACTTGCGCCTACGACCTGATTCGCAAAGCCAAAGCGCGTGGCGTCCTGCGCTACAACAAGACCGTTAAAACATATGCACTCACATGAATTTTCCGCGGATTTTCCGCGATGGAATCCGCGCGAAAAAAGGGCGGATTTCCGTTTTCCGCGCACACCTTATAGTGTGCGGAAACGGAAAATTCTCCGCCCCGGCGGACGGAATCAAAAATAGCCCCAACGGCTAAATCACAATTGAAAGGAAAATCATGAAATCCTGCGGCTGTTCAGGTCTTGACTTAGCTGTCGCCGAAACGTCATCAGACCGAGCAAGCCAAACGTCAACAGCAGCAATGTTGGACCTTGATCAGGGATCGGTAACGAGGCCGGTACCACCCTCAAAGTGACAAAACTGGGTCCGTAATCGTCATCGGTGAGTTCCCATTTCAGACCGGGGGCGAAGTTCTCGTTCGCAATACTGGAAAATTTTCCGAAGTGATCGTGGTAAAATAGGAAAGTGAACGTGTCATCAACAGTTGGGATAAACCCCTTCAGAAGCACAAGCTCCAGGATTCCGTTTAGGCCAGCGGACCCGCGAACGTGTAGAGTACTGTAGTCGTCCGCGCCCGCGCCTGCAATTTGGATCATGAGAGTCGCAAACTTGCCCTGCGAGTAGCCACCAGAAATAGTTAGCGCGCCCGGTACCTCACCGCTTCCCGGCCTGACCGTACCGTCTGCCACAACGTCACTGCCAACCGTCCCCGAGCCGGCGAGCGTGCCCCTTTCAAAAACGAATGTATTACCGCTCTTAAGTGTGCCGTCTACCTGCAGCACGCCACCGTCAATATCGGTGTCGCCTCCGATTTGGTTCTTTTTCCCAGAGAGCGTGAGCCTGCCTGTACCCACTTTGTGCAGATCAATCGCGCTGAGGGCGCTCATGACACCGGAAAAAGTGGTGTTCCGGTCGTTGCTGCCTATGAAGAGCGACAATTCTGCATCGCCGGTGTCAACTATCCCTTCGCCCTCGATGGAGCCTATCGAGAATATCCCAGAGTCATGGTTGCTCAGGTCCAGGAGGCCATTGCCAAGAACCTTAACCGTCGCGCCGCCGTGGCCGGCGATAGTTGTGCCACCATCCGAATTACCTTGAAAGAAAATCGTACCACCGTCGGCGATCAGGGTTGCAGAATCGGCATGCGAATTCCCTTGAAACAAAATGGTACCACCTTCGCCGCCGTTGGAGCCGCCCAAGGCGCTCAGGGTTGCAGAATCGGCATGCGAATTCCCTTGAAAACGTGTAGAGCCGCCTGTTGCGCCGGCGGCCATGCCACCGTTGTTGACAAAGGTGCCGCTATCTGCGTGCGAGTCTCCGCCGAAAATTGTCGCGCCGCCGTGGCCGGCGATAGTTGTGGCGCCATTGTTGACAAAGGTGCCGTTACCTGCTTTCGAGCTGTCGCCGAAAATGGTTAGCCCACCTACAAATGCGTTAATATCCTCGCTGGCGTTGTTGGTAAAGCGTGTATCAATCCCGGCGGTCGCGTTGTTGGTGAACTCTATGCGCCCGCCGCTATGGATATCGCCTTCTTCTCCGGCAGTCACGAAGTTCTGTATGGGGCCCGAATTGTTCATGATGCCCGTGCCGCTAAGGGTGAGAAAAATGCCGGGACTGGCGGTGACGGTGTAGGGACCGGCGGCTGGGGTAAAGCTGATGCCGTCGACCACGGTGTCCTTCGATATCGAGATGTCGGTCGTATTAGAAAGACCGAAAGTCGCTGTATCGGCCGGGCCATTGGGGACGCCATTTGTCCAGTTATCAACCGTGTTCCAGTCTCCTGAAATGGGATCCATTGCCCATTGGGTGCTGATCGCGTACGTGACAGTTGGAATCAGGAACAGCAGAAAGCAGCGAATTGCTGCGAGGATAAGTGTTTTCATCAGTAATCTCCGGTTGTGGTACCAATGCGAGAGATTACTAAGCGAACCGGCCCCGCCTCACCCCTTGGAAGGCCTAATAGTCCGCAGACATCGATTCAGATCGAATAGAAACAAAACCGTGATTTTTGTGCAAGCACAATTTTGCACGTTTCAAATCAGCACTCTCGTACACTTGCCAGCCGTTACCGTGCGGTCTGATTTCGATGACTGTCATGTGAAGGTCGTTGCATTTCTGCAAAGCGAGCCTATTCGTTCACTTGAACATGAGCCAGCCAAATAACGGCCAGACGCTAACACCGGCGCACGATGGCCGGCCGCGGTACACGGGCGAACTTCTGCTGCGCACACGCCCAAAGGTTTACAGGCAGATTGTCCGCCTATTAAGCGAAGGCGTTTCAGCAAACCAAATTTGTAAGCTCTGCCACGTTACACGGGAAACGGTCCGAGCAGTGGAGCGTCGAGAGGCCGCAGAGATAAGCGCACGAAAAAAGAGCATCATCGGGATTCTCTCTAACGTTGCGGAGTTGGGCGCCGCTCGCATGGAGGAAACAATTGGCAAGGCCGGCTTGCGTGATGCCGCAATCGGGACCGGGGTTGCCGTGGACAAGCTGCTCGCGTTGACGGGGCAAATGCCGTCCTTGCAGATCGCGAACATCGTTATGCCAAGCGAAGAGGAACGCGCCGAGCGCCGGGCAGCACACGCTAGGCTGGATGCGATAGCCCGAAGGCTCATGGAGTCCTGCGAACCAAAGCCGTAGCCACTGTGGCACGCGCGCCGTCAGTTTTCTCAGCCGTACTTTTATTTCTCTAGCAGTGGCTGATCGTCGAGTGATTCCCGTTCGAGGTTGAGCGGGACAAACTGATCGGAGCGGAGTGCGTCGGAAGGCAGCACCGGAACATCCCTGCTTCTGGGCAGAAGAATCGGCTTTGGGTTGAAAGTCCGAGGCACCGCCGGAGACGCAAGGTTGAATTCTCTTTCGGCATTTGCTGGTGGTGTGCTTGGAACAGGCGAGCCCTCGACTGGGACTTGAACATGCTCCGGCTGCTGATAAATCCTGATTGAAATCACTGCGGCGCACACGACCACTGCCGCGATACCTGCGGCGTAGGATGCCAAGGAACGGACGTTGTACTGGACCGCGAAACCCTGCGCGCGCTCGAAGCAGATACGCCAAAGCGGTTGACGAAGCAATTCGTCGCGCTGCCGCCGACGGAACTCGGACAGGAAATTTTCATAGTAACTCGCCGGCGGTTGTTCGTAGCGTTTCAACCGAAGCAGCCGTGCGATTTCATCGTTACCGAAAGGGTCCATTTTTCGGCTATGACATCGCAAACGGACCATTGTTTCTTACAACTCCTTTCCGATTCGCATCGTTTCCGACGCCAAAATGTGCACTCTGCTTAAAGGCGAAATTTTCAGACAAATTCGGACAAAAACTGCGTTTAACTGCGCAATGTCCTACCTGCTCCCGATGCTCGGAATGACTGACACTGCGGCGCGCAATGATTCAAGCTCGTGATGCGTGTATTGCGCGTTCATTTCCGCGCTGGGCATGGCCGGCTGAATCAGCCACTTGTCACGTCGGGCAACCGCTGCATGGCGTTGCGCAGATCGTCCGTGGAGAGGTGCGTGTAATGGCGCGAGACTGCGGTGGTCTCGTGTCCGACAATCTCTCGCGCAACGAAGTCCGAGAGACCACTCGCTTTGAGCATCGTCACCGCGCTGTGGCGCAAACTGTGGAACGAAATCTCGCTTGGCTCGCGTGCTCCTGAGTGACCTTTGCCGGTGCTTTCGTACGTGCGCGGTTCAACCAGACCAGCGTCCACGAGAATCTTTCGGAATTGATGCGACAAGTCAGACGTGCGCTTCGCACTTGCCGAATTTGGAAAGATGAAAGCGTCGGGATTATCACTCGCTGGCAGCCTGCTCAGATAGTCACTGAGCGGTTGCACCAGCGGCAATACGATGCGTCGTCCGGTCTTGCGAGCGGTGAACGCAATCTCGCCCTGTTCGAGATTCAATGCTCGCCACGTAAGGCGTGCCAAGTCGCCGAGCCGTTGGCCGAGATACAAACCGAAAAGAATGAGGCCGCGCCATTCGGCATCGTCCCCGCACGCTTTCAGAATCCGTTTGATTTCCAAGAGCGTGAAAGCACGCCTCGCGGATTTGTCGCGCAATTTCAAAAGTTTCACACGCGCCCCCGGATTGACGGTGAGCAGTCCTTGCCGCACCGCTTCACCGAGACACACACGCAACACTTTCACGCTGAAACTGGCGGTCGCACGCGAGCGTTCTTTCGCCTCACGATCACGAAACCGGGCGATGTCGCTCGCTTGCAACGTGGAGAGGTCGCGCTTCGCTTTCCCGCCGAGAAATTCGGCGAAGCGTTCCACGATGGTCTTGTAACGAATGTGCGTGGAAGGCTCTGCTTCGATTGCTTTCGCTTCCAACCACGTTTCGCACCAGGATTTGATTGAAGCATTTGGCAGCGATTCGACGTTGGCCGCGGTGAACACGTCGCTGACACCCTGCGCGATCACTTCACGCGCAGCGTCCACGCTCAGCCTGCCATTGCGTGCTTTGAGCGCGGCCTTGTGCCATGCGCGGCAGATTTCCAGCGCCTGCTTCTTGTCGCTCGTTTTCGTGGAGCGAAAGACGCGCCTGCTCGTGCGGTTTTCAGGGTTCCAGATTGAAAATGCACAGAACCAGTACGGTCTGCCTGGTTGACGATGAATGCTTGGCATGATGCATAATTAGACTGCATAACGTCCGCGAATGTTCAACGATGTTTTCTCATGTCCAATTGCGAGGGAAAGTCGTTAGGCAATAAGGCGCTTGGTCGAACTGGTTGTTCGACTGCGGTAACGAGCGGACTTACCAGCGGGTTGTCCGTGAGTATTTGCACTGGGCCGGGGTAAACCGCCTTTCCGGCTTGCTGCTCACTCACGGCGACGCGCTTCATCTGGGGGGCACAGCACAATTGCTGGACGATTTTCCTCAAATCCGTGTTGTAGATAACGCCACACCCGACCACTCAGGCGCTCATAGAAACGTGCAACATTTGTTTCGAGAACGCGGAATCAAATTCGACAATCTGTTCGCGGGAGACAGTTTTCGTCTGTCGCGCGATGTCACCACGCACGTCCTGTTCCCTCCACGGAACTTTAGCGCGCCGATCGCCGATGATCAGGCCTACGTTATTCACTTGGTAGTCGCGCCGGCGACCGGGATCTTGTTCATGTCGGACAGTGGCATCAAGACGGAACAGGCATTGTTGGCGAGCGGTTTAAATCTCCAGAGCGACATCATCATCAAGGGGCAGCATCATTCCGGAGAATCCGGCTCTGACGCATTCCTCGACGCCACCCGGCCGCGCCTGATCATTGCTACTTCGCGGGACTTCCCCGGCTACGAGCGAATCAGCGACGCCTGGGTGGAGAACATACGGAAACGCGGCATTAAACTCTTTCGTCAGGATGACGCGGGCGCAGTGACACTTAGCTTTCGTCAAGACAGTTGGGAAGCGCAAAGTTATTTCACCGGCGAAACTTTTCGCAATTCCAGCCATTGAATGGGCGCGCCTTTTTCCCGGAAGATGCGTCCGAATTTACTCTGTGGTAGATCGACATCAGCGTCGCTGATTGCAAAACTGGGATCTGATTCGGCGATCTCTTTGATTTTCCGAAAGTAATCAGCGTCATCTGTCGCAATGTAAATGCTCCCATTTTTCTCGAGCGCGGCATGAATCGAGCCAAGGAAATCCGGCGTCACAATACGGCGTCGATGATGACGGCGTTTTGGCCAGGGATCAGGAAACAACAGATAGAATCTTTCCACCGATTCGGCCGGCAACAGATAACGCACTCCATAGAAACTTTCCATCCGCAACAGCCGCACATTGTCCAGTATGGCGGCTTTGCGCGCCGATATGCGCACTCGATTGAGCAGCCGTTCGATCCCGAGAAAATTCTTGTCCGGCATCCGCTCCGCCAGCGCGCAAAGAAACGAACCTTCCCCGCACCCAAGATCGACGTGCAAAGGCGCTTTGCGTCCGAAAATCTTCTCCAGATCCAGACGCTCGGTCAGCGAGTCGAGTGCGACCAGCCGAGAAGGGACGTGCCTGCGGTGAGCTAAGCTACCCTCATCCGCAGGCACGCTGAGGAGAAAGTGAATCGGGGAGGAATCCGAGAATTCGAATGAACAGGGAGACAATGCCGAAAGAAGCGTGGCTGTTTTGATGATTTGGTCTGGCCCGCATTGAATTAAGGTTAAACCGGTTTATGACGGTCGCCCTGCTGATGGCAAGCAAAAAATAGGCCGAGTTATTCACAACGCGCCGATTGAGAAGCTGTCTAACATCGAAAATATGAAGCGAAAACTTATTTCCTTGCTCAGCTACGCGTTGATTGCCGTGTGCACTATCGCAAGCAGCCCAGGACAAAATTCGTCTCCTGCGGAAACCAGAACCGCGATCTTTGCGGGCGGCTGTTTTTGGTGCATTCAACCGGCATTCGATAAGGCAACAGGCGTCATCAAGACCGTAGTGGGTTATTGCGGCGGGACCGAACCGAACCCGACTTATGAGGTCGTTTCATCCGAAAAAACCGGATACCGCGAGTCGATCCAGATTACGTACGATCCGGCGAAAATCTCTTACGACCGGTTGCTCGATATTTACTGGCGACAAATCGATCCCACTCAGGCGGACGGACAGTTTACTGATATCGGACCGAGTTATCGCGCCGCCATTTTTTACGGAAACGATGACGAGAAAAGAATCGCGGAGGCGTCAAAGCAGAAGCTTGCGCGCTCGGGCAAATTCAACAAACCGATCGTGACCGAAATTCTGCCGGCGATGAAATTTTATCCGGCTGAGGCGTACCACCAGAAATACTACCGGCAAAACGCGGAACATTTTGAAGCATTCGAGGAGGGCTCAGGGCGAGTCTCGTTCAAAAAGAAAACCTGGGAGAATAAAGAGTCTCAACGTCCCTAGAAGCCGAGCAATTAGACAATCTGTACGCCTTCGGTCGCAGTTCGTTTGGCGTAGAGATCGCTCAGGCGTTTTGTCATCGGGCCGACTTTACCATCGCCAATTTGGCGATTGTCCAGCCTGGTGACCGCAGCGAGCTCGCCCATTGTGCCGGTACAAAACATTTCATTAGCGCCGTAAACATCGACCACCGACAGATCGGTCTCGACGCAACGAATTTTTTCCGCGGCACAAATTTCAAGCACTGTCGACCGGGTAATTCCCTCGGGGCAGGCCACAACGCGACTGGTCGCAAGGTCGCCGCTCGCTCGAGATTTATCGGAGTTGCGCACGATAAAGACGTGTGTGGCGTTTGTTTCCGCGACAAAACCGCGCGTGTCGAGCATTAAGGCGTCATCCGCGCCGGCGTTGTTTGCTTCGATCTTTGCCAGAATCGAATTCAGCAGATTCGCGTGATGAATTCGCGCATCAAGAACGTCAGGCGGCGGGCGCCGGACTTTGCTCGTAGTCAAAGTCAGACCCGTTTTCGCGTAAACTGGCGCCTTGTGCTCCGCTAGAACGATCAACGTCGGCCCGTTCTGATTCAGACGTGGATCCATTCCAGACGTGATCTTCAACCCGCGGGTAAGCGTGAGGCGAATATGCACGCCGTCGCTCATCTTGTTTGCCACGAGTGTGCGTTTGATCTCCTCGATGATTTTTTCACGCAGCGGAATTTCGGCGAATGACAAAGCGTGAGCCGAACGCTCCAGACGCTCGAGATGTTCGTGAAGTTTGAAAATCCGGCCGTTGTACAACCGCAATCCTTCCCACACCGCATCGCCGCCCTGCACAGCAGAATCAAAGGGGCTGATCCCGGCCTTGTCGCGGTGCACGAGCTGACCGTCGATATTAATGATCAGGTTGCGATTTCGCTCATCAAATTTTTGAAGCATTGGTTCGACCGCTGATTATGCTGATAACCCGGATTGTTTCGTTGTAGCGGCGTTTGTGTCAAACGCCATGGAATAAAAACAGGCGCTCGCCACGGCGAGCGCCTCTACAATGAATTGAGAAATCCTAGAAGTAATTTAACGCAATCGATATTCGTAAAGCTTTTCGTAACACTCGCGACAGCAGTCGTAAATTTCCTGCAAATGCGCGGGCACCTTGGCATGCCTCGGACGATATGGTTGAAACGATGTCGTCTTTGCCACTTCACCATACCAGTGTTTGGCCCAGATACCGTCGGTTTCACGTATTCCAGGCGGCCACGAGAGCATCGATTCGCTAAACTCAACACCGATCGCCTCGCAAAGCAGGCGCAACATCCGTTCAGGATTTCCCAGCACGTCTTTTGCATCGAGAACCGGCGGAGTCGACTTCGTGCCAGTGCCCACGAAATCAAAGATCTCTGCTTGCTGCATAAAGGCCAAGTCCGACAGCGCTGGCTCCTCTCGCTTTTTGATGTATGACGCGATCACCTCGCGGGGATCACGAATAAGAAAGCAATTCGTGACTGCACCGAGCCATTCACGATCCACTTCGGGCAAGAGATGATGCGCCATTTGTTTCTGGAAAAAAATCCGCTTGCCGTTCGGGATCGGGCCGATCAGTTGCGCGATAACTTTTCGCCAATCGGTCTCGCCGGAAGTGATTACTTCCTGCGCTCCGGGATGCTGCTTGCCGGTCGTCTTTAGATAATAAACGTAAAACGGCTCATCGATGACAAAGGTGTCGGCCCGATTGCCCCAGGCGCGCATCATTGCGGTCGAGATATTTCGCGGACCCGACCACATGGCAATGCGGACCGGTTGAACCATCGCCAAAGAATCTGCACCGCCGGACAAATTGCCAGCCGGAATTAATTCGTTTGAGGTGCTCAGGATCGCTCGAATGAGCGACTTAACTCTTGGTAAAAACGCCTAGCAGCGGCCGGCGGGACGGTGTCTTGGAGCGGAAATCGCTCACAAAACCGCTCTCGGTACGGATCTCGACGTGACCCGCCGCGCGTTTGGCACCATAGACCAATACCGCGCCAACGGGCGCCTGATAAGGGTCGGTCACCGGGAGTTTCTTGAACCCGTAATTATTCACCAGCTCTTGTCCGGCTTGTTTTGCCAGGGGGGTTTGGGGCTGTGACTTCACCACGCCGGCGGCAACAAGAGCTTCTTTCACGTAGTGCCAGCACTTGGAAAGAGAGTGTGCTCGGGCGCGTTCCTCTGCAATGGTCGCAGCGCGGCGCAGCTTCGGATCAATCTTCGAATCATTGCCAAACGGCTGCGTCATTTTTTTCGGATAATATTTGTCCACAATTTCAATCGACTGCTTTTTGCCGGAAGCGTCCGTGTAACCGAATTTGGGTTTTGGCGCCGAAAAATTCAGCGCTGCCGCCGGACGCGGACAAAACGTTACGCAAACAAGACCAAGAATAAGATAGGGGGTGATTTTTCGCATAAACCGTGCGTGCTGTCGGTGAGATCGATCGCCTCTGCAACTGATTTTTTTCAGAAAACGTAAATTTTTCCGGTTGACAATTGCCGATTGCGACAGGGGTCCTAAAAGCACCAGTTTGGGAGGCAATTCCTCAGGCGGCGGCGCTTACAGCGACGAGACCAATTCAACCATGCGCTGGCGCATTTTCGCGTCGGGAACCGGACCGATCCCCGCTTGAATGTTGTCTTCAAGATGGCGTGGTTTGTCGGTCGCGGGAATGGCGCAACTGACAGCAGGATTGGCTACGATCCATTTGAGGAAGAATTGCGCCCAGGATTGACAATCAAATTCAGCAGCCCAATCAGGCAGTGGCTTTGAGTGCGTGCGAGTGAAGAGGTCGCCGCCGCCAAAGGGTCGATTAACGATAACGGCAACGCCGCGTTCCTGCGCGAGCGGCAAAACGCGTTCTTCTGCTTCGCGTTCCATGAGCGAATAATTGATCTGCACAAAATCGAGCTTTTCGCTTCGCATGATTTTTTCCACGTCGGCAAAAGCACCCTCTTCATAGTGCGTAATCCCCAGGTAGCGGATACGTCCCTGCGCTTTCCATTCACGCAGTGTTGCCAGCTGCGTTTGAACATCGACGAGATTGTGAACTTGCATCAGATCGATTCGCTTCGCGCGCAAAAGCGCCATCGAACGCTCCATCGATTTAATTCCGTTCTCCTTGCCGCGTGTCCAAACTTTCGTGGCGAGAAAAATCTTGTCCTGGATACCGAGCGCAGTCGCCAGCTCACCAATCACATCTTCGGCGCGACCATACATCGGCGACGTATCGATTACGCGGCCGCCGAGCTTTACAAAAACCGCGAGGACGTCTCCGAGTTGTCTCCGGTTATCCGACGTAAGATCGACATCGAACGCCTGCCAGGTCCCCAAGCCGATCACCGGCAGCTTTTCACCGGATGAAGGAATTGCGCGCGTTAGCATCCCTGATGATTCGGTTTTCGCTTGCGCGCGCGACGCGTGAACCGGCAAACACAATCCCGCTGCGCTTACGCTGATTAAGCGCATGGCTTCACGTCGAGTCATTTGGGTCGTCCTCTCGCTTGTCATGTCGAGCGAAGTCGTCTGTCAAGCCGTAGCTTCATGCGAAGGTCTGGAGACATCTCTAATTGTTTATGGATAACATTAAGAGATTCCTCGACTTCGCTCGGAATGACAAGAAAGGTTAAGGCGCTACATGAAAGCGACGCGTCGTGAATTTATCAAACTCTCTGCTACCGCTGGCGCCGCCTTTGCCTTGACCACAAGATCGACAAGCCTGTTCGCAGAGAAGTCCGTCAAACCTCTGCGCATTCTCATTCTTGGCGGCACTGGATTCACCGGGCCATACCAGGTTCGATACGCACTGAGCCGCGGCCACAAGGTTACCACTTTTAACCGCGGCAAGACGCATCCCGGTGAGTTACCAAAGGAAGTCGAGCAATTGATCGGGGATCGCAACGGCCAGCTCGATGCGCTGAGAGATCGGCAATGGGATGTCGCGATCGATAATCCCACCACGCTTCCCGCCTGGGTCCGTGATGCTGCACAAATTCTGAAAGGCAATGTCGAGCGTTACGTGTTTATCTCGACAATCTCGGTTTACGCCGACACGGGCCAAGGCGTAGACGAAACGGCGCCGCTCGCCAAATATGACGGCCCCGATCCGTACAAAGAGACGATCGAAGCTGTGAAGGCTTCAGGCTATAAGACTTATGGCCCGCTCAAAGCATTGTCGGAAAAAGAAGCCGAAAAATGGTTTCCCGGAAAAACATTAATCGTCCGCCCGGGCCTCATCGTCGGACCGCGCGATGAGACCGATCGTTTTACGTATTGGCCGGTGCGCATCGACCGAGGCGGCGAAGTCCTGGCTCCGGGGAAACCAAGCGATCCGGTGCAGTTCATCGACGCGCGAGATCTGGCGGAATGGACGATTCGCATGGCGGAAAATCGTGAGACTGGAATTTATAACGCAACTGGTCCTGCCAAGCCGCTCGAAATCCGTCAGATGCTCGACGAAATTAAAGATGCACTCCATTCGAGTGCCACATTCACCTGGTTACCCGCTGAGTTTCTCCAACAACAAAAAGTTGAAGCCTGGTCGGACATGCCGGTCTGGGCGGGTGACGAGCTCGGACTTGCGCGAACGAAGATCGATCGAGCGCTGGCAAAAGGCTTGACGTTTCGCCCGCTCGCGGAGACAGCCCGTGACACCCTTGCCTGGTTCAAATCGTTACCACAAGATCGACAATCGAAATTGCGCGCCGGTCTAACACCCGAACGCGAAGCGGATGTGCTTGCGGCGTGGAAGAAACAACGTCGGTTGTCATCGTGAGCGCAGCGAACGACCTCTCCCGCTGGGGTAATGTGTCCCGCATTTGTGAGGTCCCTCGCATGCGCTCGGGATGACAAAGATTTTTAATGAAGCGCATCTTCGCCAAGATCGTCGACGTAAGACCGGACGAGCTCCGCGCGCTTTGGCTTGCCTTCGTTTTCAACTTCGTCGTCCTTGCCGGTTACTACATTTTGCGGCCGATTCGTGAAGAAATCGGTGCGACCAGCGGCGTGGAAAATTTGCCCTGGATGTACACCGCCACGCTCATCGGCATGCTCATCGCGAACGCGCTCTTCGCCGCCATCGTATCACGTATGTCGCGCCGCAAATTTCTGCCGCTCGCCTACCGGTTTGCGATCGCTAATCTTTTCATCTTTTTCGTTCTCATGCGCTTCGTGCCGGCGGACTGGCAATGGCTACTGGCGCGCTCGTTTTTCGTCTGGGTTAGCGTCTTCAATCTTTTCGCGACCACGCTTTTTTGGGCCTTCATGACCGACCTATTTACCGCCGAACAAGGCAAGCGCCTCTTTGGTTTCATCGCGGTGGGCGGTTCGTTGGGCGCGATTCTCGGTCCGCTCGTCCCGACGTTTCTGGTCGATCGATTCAGCACCGGCATTTTCTGCCTCATATCAGCGGCGATGTTCGAAATCGCGGCGCAATGCGTCCGTTTTTTTCCAACGGAATTTCGCGAGCACGCGGAAGCTGCGACAGCCGAGAAACCAATCGGCGGAAATATTTGGGACAGTGTCACACATATCGTGCATTCGCCCTACTTGTTTGCGCTCGTCCTTTTCATTTTCATTTACACGCTGACAAATACATGGGCTTATTTTCAACAGGCTGATCTTACCCAGCATGAATTGGCGAATAAAACGGCCCGTACCGCATTCTTCGGCAAATTGGATTTCTCGGTCAACACGCTCACTGTGCTGATTCAACTTTCCCTAACGAGTCGTCTACTGAAGTCCTTCGGTGTCGGATTTACCCTCGTGCTCATGCCGGCGCTAAGCGGGCTGGGGTTTCTCGCTATCGGTTATTCGCCCATCCTGATGGTGCTCGCAGTTTTTCAGGTCGTGCGACGCGCCACGGGATTCGCGTTGCTTCGTCCGGCGCGCGAGATCCTGTTCACCGTTTTGCGACGCGAAGACAAATACAAAGCGAAAAGCGTGATCGACACATTCGGTTATCGCCTCGGCGATCAAGTTGGCGCGTGGTCGTATCGCGCGATGCACGCTGTGGGCCTGAGCTTGAACGCGATCAGTTTCATTGCTGTGCCAATCATTGCTGCGTGGTGCGCGCTGAGTGTTTGGCTGGGTCGCAAACAACGCGCTCTCGCGGATGCTCGGCATCGCCAAGAAGCTGGTCCGATTGAAGACGTCGTAGCTCCGAAACCCGCGTGAGTTCGTTAGGCTGAAAAGAAATTGCGCTTGCCTGTATCTGGCGCGAATCGTAATCACCAACAAATCAAGGAGGCAAAGCAATGGCAACACGAACTGGATCGGCTGTTTGGGAAAGCACACTAAAGGAAGGAAAGGGAAACATGAAACTGGGGAGCGGGGCGTTCGAAGGTCCCTATTCATTTTCATCGCGCTTCGAGGAAGGAAAGGGAACCAACCCGGAGGAACTCATCGGCGCGGCCGAGGCCGGCTGCTTTTCGATGGCGCTCGCGTTCAATCTGGAAAAAGCAGGCCATCCCGCCAAAAGCGTCAGCACTACGGCGACGGTGAAACTGGAGCCCGCCGATAAAGGATTCAAAATCACATCAATCGATTTGAGAACCGAAGGCGACGTTCCCGGGATCGATGAGGCAAAATTCAAGGAGCAAGCCGAGCTGACGAAAAAAACTTGCCCCGTCTCCGTGGCACTTTCCGGTACTCAGATCAATCTCGACGCCAAGTTGCTGTAGCCGCGTCTCTGTGAGCCGCGGTCTAAGCGGGAGTGGCATTCGTTGCGCAGAGCGCGAAGGCTACGTGTTCAGCTTCGGCAAAATCGACATCGCGCCTTTACTGAATCCAAACAGCTACGCGATGCATCTCAACAGGGATGCCGCAGAGAATCGGACATTGGATTTGCGTGTGGCTAATTGTTAGTCTTGCCGGGATTCGCGCTGGGCAAAACTCAGGTGATCTGCTTAACGACAGCGAAATCCGCAGTTTAGTCACGGAGCGAATCAAAGCGCTCGGTAGCGAGCAGGGTGGCGTCGGCATCGTTGTTGGCACAATCTCATCGGAGGGTCGGAAGATCATTTCGGCCGGTGAACGCAGCTCGGACCACTCGCGCTCTCCCGATGGCGACACCGTTTTCGAGATCGGATCGGTGACGAAAGTTTTCACGGCGCTGTTACTTGCTGAGATGACGGAGAAAAACGAAGTCAAATTGAATGATTCGGTCGCAAAATATTTGCCACCTGGATTTAAGGCTCCCGAGCGAGATGGAAAGACGATTTCGCTGCTCGATCTGGCAACGCACACCTCAGGTTTGCCGTTCATGCCTAACGAGTCGGCGATTTCGAACGATTCCGTAACCGCGAAGTACTCGACCGCCGATCTCCGTCGGTCGTTGCGACCTCCAAATTGCGCAGCGGCGTCGGCGAAAAATGGGAATACTCGAATATCGGCTACTGGCTTTTGAGCGAAGCGCTGGCCGGTCGCGCTCGTCTTGACTACGAAACTCTGCTGCGGGAGCGCGTGATCACGCCATTGGGCCTAAGCAATACAGCGTTCGCGCTCTCGCCGAAAATGAAGACGAATTTTGCGGCTGGCCACAACGCCGTGCTCCAGGCGGCGCCACCGATCTCGACATTGCCGATCTATTCGATCATGCCCGCAGCCGGCGGTCTTTATTCGACAGCGAACGATTTGTTGAAGCTGCTCGCCGTGGCGATGGATTACGAACATTCGCCGTTAGACGGCGCCATGCGCCGCACCTGGAACACGCGCCGCCCAATGTCGCGCGATGGTTTCGAGCAGGCGCTTGGATGGACAATCATTCGGGAGCGAGACAGCCTGCTCATCGTGCACGACGGCGGCACGTTCGGTTATGCGACTTCGATCGCGTGGGATCCGGTCAGGCGCATTGGCGTTGTCGTGCTGTCGAATCAGGTCGCGAACGTCGGCGACATCGCGCGACATTTGCTCCGGCCCAGCATCCCGCTGGAAAAACCGACTGCAACGAAGCGAACGGAGGTGGCGCTCGATCCGGCGACACTCGACATTTACGTTGGAAATTACGAAGCGACAGGTGAAGGAATTTTCGAGGTGGCTCGCGAGGCCGATTCTCTCACTCTCCGCTCACCTGCCGACTGGGGCCTGCCCAAATTCCGACTGCACCCTGGAAATCGACAAGATTTTTTCGTCGCCGAGCTACCGATGCACGTCGCGTTTCTATTCGAGAATAATGGCTCGGTTAAGAATATGCTCGTCTATCCGCCTCGCGGGCAGAAGGCGATCGCGGCCGTTCGCCTGAGATCGTCTCGTTAGCATTGTCTCGTTAGGCAAATAATGAAAATTCGCGATGTGGAGGTCGCCACCACCAGCATGCGAGAGGCATGCGCAATCCCGAATGCTACTTCGCCAACTCGTAGAGATATTCGACGAACGACATCACGGCGCCGTCGAATCCCTGTATTTTCGGGTTCGTCGATTCGATGATGTAATACTCGTCCGGCGCATGCGCGCCGCTGCCGTGGCCGGGTCCAAAATGTCCCGCGGCCAGCTTGAGTGGTTCACCTGTGAAGACGTAACCTGGATACGAACCCGCATTGCGCGGCCAGAGCAGCGAATCGAGTCCTAATTTTTTGTAAGTCGCAACCTGCGCCTTGATCAGCGCCGAATCCGCCGATGTGCTCGTGGGATCGTAACCGCCTGTCATGTTCACTTCGATGTCGCCGAAGCCGCGCTTCGCCAAATGCGCTTTCAACGCAGCGAGTGCGTCGGCTGCTCTCATGTCCGGCACGAGACGCATGTCGATCTTCGCAACAGCGCGATGCGGCAGAATGGTTTTGCCGCCGGGTCCGGTGTAACCGCCGACCAAACCCTCAATGTTGACTGTCGGTTGGGATTCGAGTCGTTCGTTCGCCTGCTCCCATGGCAGATCGTTGATCCAATGTTGTACACTGAATTGTTTTTTTGCCTGCGCTTCGCTCCGCACCTTCGACACTTTTTCGATCATCGATTTTTCTTCGGCACTCAGCGAAAGGGGCTTCGGATAGTTGTCGATTGCGATTTCATTCCCGTCGTCGGACACAAGCGTGTCCAGCGCTTTGACCAAATGCCATGCGGGACTATCCACCATTGCCTTGAGCGATGAATGAATGTCCTTCGCCGGACCGCGTCCCCATTTTTCGCCGCTCGACACCAGCTCCAGCTCGATCACGCCTTTCGATCCAAGGTTCACCGTAACAATTCCATCCAAATCTTGCGTCGCCGAGGGCATGAACACGCCGACACATTTCTTTAGCGCGGCCAATACTTCCGGTCGCCTAACAAGTTGCGGAATGTGTGGCGAACCAATCTCCTCTTCGCCTTCAGCTACCATTACCAGGTTCACAGGCATTTTCTTGCCGGCACCGCGAATTGCGTGCAACGCTGCGAGAAACGCGGCTTCCGGCCCCTTCTGGTTCACCGCACCGCGGCCGACCATCACTTTGCCCAATGGCGGTTTGTCCACGATCCGCGCTTCGGTCGGCGGCGACGTCCATTCCGCCGGATCGAACTGTTTCACGTCGTACATGAAATAGAGTCCGATCGTTTTCGGCGCGCCTGCATCGAGCGTCGCAAACACGCCGGGCTTGCCATCCGTGTTGATCACCGTCGCTTGCTGAAATCCCGCGTCGCGCGCGAGCTTCGCCATATACTCTGCGCCTTCCGGATATCCGCGATTCTCCGCCGCGATCGACACTTGTCCGATCCAATCCTGTAAGCGTTTCACGGCCTCGTCGTGGCGTTTGGTGATTTCGGTTTTGATTTCGTTGAGATCCTTTTCAGCTGAATAACTTAAATTCGGAGTGGTGGTACTAGTGGCGAATACGGCAAGGACAGCTGCGTGTATGCTGAGCGGTTTCATACGGATCTGATCGTGTGACTGCGCAGCGCGTGCAACTCGAACCACTGATTTTTTCCGGTAGTGCAATGGCCCGGTAACGCCGCAGCCGTTCAACCCATCCGCGGTTCGTGGCCAACTTCTTGCCGCGATAATGAAGCCGATTACACTCACAGTCTCGTTATGAACACCACCCGTCATTTAATTACGGGGGCCGTTATTGCAGTTGTCGTATGTGCAAACAGCAATGCGGGCGAGCCACTTTACGACGGGCTCGGCACGTACTCGCGCAAGATCACAACAAAAAACGCAAGGGCGCAGCGTTACTTCGACCAAGGACTGGCGCTGCTTTATGGTTTCAATCACAGAGGCGCAATCCGCTCGTTCCAGGAAGCGGCGCGCCTCGATCCGCAATGCGCTATGGCTCATTGGGGCGCCGCCCTCGCTGCCGGTCCGCATATCAATTATCCACTCGTGCCGCCGCCGATGGCTGAGCTGGCATGGAAGGAACTTACCCTGGCGAAACAACACGCGTCGAACGCCTCAGAAGTCGAGGGAGCGTTGATCGATGCCCTCAGCAAACGCTACGCACGTCCGCAGCCGGAGGACCGCGGTCCGCTCGACCAAGCTTATGCCGACGCGATGCGTGAAGTCTGGAAGAGATTCCCCAATGACGTTGATGTGGGTGCGCTGTTCGCGGAAGCGATGATGGACCTTCGGCCGTGGAACCAATGGACACTTGAAGGTGAACCGAATCCCGGCACCGACGAGATCATCGCCACACTCGATGCGGTATTGAAGCTGAACCCGCGCCATCCGTTCGCGAATCATCTCTACATCCACGCCGTCGAGGCTTCGCCGCACCCCGAGCGGGCTGATGCTGCTGCTAATCGTCTTCGCGAGCTCCAGCCAGGCCTTGCGCACAACGTGCACATGCCATCGCACATCGACATCCGCCGCGGCCGCTGGCACGAGGCGATCGCTACGAACGTCAAGGCGGTCGAGGCCGATAAACGCTACCGCAACGCGACGGGCAATCGACCGCTCGGTCTATTCCCGCTCTACGCCGCGCACAACCAACACATGCTCGCGTACGCCGCGCTCATGACTGGCCAAAGCAAACTTGCAATGCGTTACGTGCGCGAAATGATGAAAGATCTGCCAGCAGAGTTTGTGAAAGAAAACGCAGCTCTCGTCGAAAGCTTCGGCGCGGTACCGATGGAAGTAATGGTGCGCTTCGGAAAGTGGGACGATATCCTCGCGGAGCCACAAAATTATCCTGACTACATGCCGTTTGCTCGCGCGTTTCATCATGGCGCACGTGCGATCGCCTTTGCCGCCAAAAGCAACACCGACAGTGCACGAAAAGAGCAAGCGACCTTTCGCGAACTTGTCCAACGCGTTCCAAAAGAAACGGCACTCAGTAACAACACTGCTGAGTCAATCACCGCAGTAGCCAATCACATGATTGAAGGCGAACTACTGATAGCCGAAGGAAAACTTGACCCAGGGCTCGAAGAACTGCGTGCCGCGCTCACATTGGAAGACGCCCTGAAGTACGACGAGCCTCCGTCCTGGATGATTCCGTTGCGGCATACTATCGGGGCAAACCTGATGCACGCCGGCCGCTTCGCCGAGGCCGAGCAGGTCTATCGTGATGATCTAAAGCGTCTGCCCGAGAACGGCTGGTCTCTGTTCGGATTGTCCCAAGCGCTTGCTGCGCAGCAAAAAGGCGGCGCAGAATTGGAAGCAACGCGCGCCCGGTTCAAGAAAGTATGGGCCAAAGCTGACGTGAAAATCACCAGCTCGTGTCTGTGTCGACCGGGCTTGACGGCGAACTGTGAACTGAAACGCGCGTCGACTCCGCGCTTATTGTCCGCGGACTAAAGCGCCAAACTCTCCTGCTTCGGAGCTGAAGCCACATCTGAGAGGCCGCGGAATTTCTTCACTAGTTCATCAAGCTTCGCAACGTAGTAATCGACGTTTTCGTCGCGGTTTTTAGGATCGAATTCGCTGGCTAACTTCGCAGCTTCATAGGCAGGAACTTTCTTCGGCGTCGCCTTGATATAATAGCTAATCTGGTCGCCTGGCTTGTAATTGCGGTCGCTGGCGAGAGCGAGTTCATAAGCCGCGGCGCGGTTGCGCGCGGAACCGGCAATCTTGGCGCGATATTTATCGAGCGAATCTTGCAGCGTGTCGGTCTTCATCAGCATGTCGATCTTCCATTCGCGGTTCCGGATTTTTCGCTCGAATTCATCCCGAAGATTCGTAATCGCTTCAGGTTTTTCCTCCATGCTCAGCTTGATCATTTCCTCCAGGAAGACGCGCTGGAATTTTTCGAGTCCGCGCGATTTAAGAGCGCCGCCCCTGATGATGACATCGCCATCTTTCGTAAGGA
>WNFX01002258.1_pt1 | contig 19546 bp, 16 predicted proteins | sample 5400111 | NCBI WGS metagenome assembly WNFX01 (sample SAMN13153363, study PRJNA577476) | soil metagenome | isolation source: 40 cm soil or saprolite under grassland replicate 1 | place: USA:California | collected 2016-06-15 | reverse complement strand
ACGGCCCTAATTGCGGTGCTCTCGATGTCCGCATCTGACGGCGCGGGGGTTCGACCATAAAGCGCGGCCACCGGTTCGAGCAGTCGCTCAAGCGCCTGCGTGACGACATAAAGCGCCGCGAAAATCGTCACTCCCGCCCTGGGATGAAGGTGTTCTGGTTGCTTCCGTTTGTATGCCAGTGCCTGGCCGAGACGATTCCGATCACGGCACCGGCGATGAGCACCGCGTATCCGATCGCGTAGTAGAACCACTCCGCGCGCGTTACCGGTTTCGCAGCGACCTTGCCGACACCCGTCACCGCCGTTATTGGAACCGTTGCTGATGAGCGCTCAACAACCCGGGCAGCAGGAAAATTCATCACGGCCATTGCGTACCTCGGAACCTGGTCGACCCCCACGGGCAACCTCGTCTTCGAGTGAAGATCACGAGACCAGTCACTTCACGAGGTCCTCGCGCTTCAGCGCGTGCCGGCAAGGACGCCAATTTCTCATCAGAGGTTGGCGAAGGTCGCGACGACCGGCGCGTGGTCGGAACTCGGTTGGGCCCGGCGGGCGTTGGGATCGGGCGCGATGGAAGGGAGCTGCTGCGGAATGACAGCTTCGACGGTAATTGAGTCTGTCGGCTTGACCAGTGCGGCGGAGACAAGGATGTGGTCGATGAGTTCCTTGCGACCCTGGTTGATGCGCGAATAGTTCTTGCCCTCGGGCATCAACGGTGCGAGGTTCCACAGCCGCTGATGGTCGCCTTGGTCAGCTTGGTCGAAACCGGGGGTGCCGATCTCCGAGCCGGGTGGCCCAAGGAGCAGCTGTGTGGTCGCGGCCTGCACCGTGTCATTCAGGTCACCCGTCAGAATCAGCGGGCGGTTCTCGCCGGCGCCACCAAGCGCCGCTGTGACTGACACCCGCAGCGTGGTCGCCTCCGCCGCCCTCCGGTAGAGCGCGTAGGCCCCAAATCGCGCCCGCTCGTCTTCGTCCTGGGTGTTGAACCGCCCGCCTGGGAAGGTCAGCAGTTTCGACTTTAGATGGGTCGTGACAAGCCGGACCGAAGCGCCGGAGTCCGACTGCACGGTGATGGCAACGGCCCCGCGTCCCATCACGCCAAGGGTGCCGCCTGCGTCGTCGACCTGAACCGGCTGTAGATGGGTCGGGAAGTCGAGGATGTCCTCGGGCGCTGTGATCGCACGCCGAGTGAGCCAGGCAACGCGGATGCCTCGTACATCAGGATGCTTTGAGACCCGTGGATGCCAGTTACCACCTGTCAGGTGCTGGACGAGATCGTCGAGCGCGGCGGGGTCCCCAATCTCCTGAACCGCCAACGCGTCGGGAGACTGATCATTGATGGTTGACGCCAGTCCCTGAATCTTCTCGTCGTAGACGGCCTGGGTCGGCGGTCCGGAGGCGTGACCGGGCTTGAACAGGTTTTCGAGGTTCCACGTCATTACCTTGAACACGGGGGTCTCCTCTCAGTCGATCACTCGTCGCCGGTTCGCGTGGCGATGCCGTCGAGGAATTCCCACCTCGGCCCAGGCCCAGACACGGGTTCGCCGATTGCTTCCCGCGCGCTCGGCGGTCTGTGGACGTGTCGGTGGGCATACCGAAATGGGTGACGCGTAACTGGCGACGGCGACTAGCCAAGGCCGTCGCCGGACTTCGATTGCTCGACGATCCAGGTGCCGACTCGCAGTGCGTTCGCCATGACCGTAACCATCGGGTTGAGCCCGAAGCCGGTGGGGAAAACGCTGGAGTCGACGACGAAAACGTTCGGAGTGTCGTGGGCACGGCAGAATCGGTCGACCACGGATTTCTTTGGGTCGTCGCCCATCCGGCACGTCCCCATCTGGTGGTCACCGATCAGTGTCGGGATCGCCTTCGGCGCGATCGTCAGTTGCTTCGCGTCGTCGAGGTTATTCAGCAGTCCCACGTCCACATAATGCTGAAAGCTCTCCTTCAGCTTGCCGTGCATGAGCGTGAACATGAGTTCCTCATTCGGCCCGAAACCTCGCGTGATCCTTGCGACCGGGAACCCGTACTCGTCGACGTACGTCGGATCCAGCGAAACCTGGTTCTGGGCCATCGGAAGGTCGTCGCCCGTCAGGCGAATCTCGAGTCTTCGGTTGAACTGCTCCATCTCCGCGATGAGCTGGCGCCCGACGAGCCCTCCCTGTAGCTTGCCGTCGGCGTTGTCGAGCGGATTCTTCTTCGCGGTGCTGACCATGGTGCCGGCCTTCCACCACTTGCCGAACGTGTCGGGGTCTTCGGGGACGCGATCGTCCTTCACGAAGTAATCGGCGAAGGTCATGGTGTTCCCGGTGTGGCCGAGTTCGCTGCGGAGGTATCCCTGCATCTTCTCGGGCAATGTGCACGTTGCGCCGTAGCCGAATAGGTGGAACTGGGCGTAGCGCCCGACCTGATCGCTGCTGTTCCCTAGGCCACCAGGCGGCCCCGAGAGAAGCAGCAGCCGCGCGGACTGCACCGCGCCGCACGAGACGATCACGTACTTCGCGCGCTGCTGGTGAACGCGCGGCCGGTCCGGATCGCTGACGTCGAGGTAGCGGATGCCTGTGGCCCGCTTCGAGCCCTCGTCGTAGATCACCTCGAACACCTTCGCGTTGGGTCGGATCTGGGCGTTCGAGAGGTCTCGGAGCTCCCTGATCGTGCTGACGCGGGTGCTCGATTTTGGCCCGCGCTTTCCCCAGCAGAGGAACTCGCCGCAGAAGCCGCACAGGTTGCACGGGTCTCGGACGCGGTCCGACCAAAGGTCTTCCGCGGGCCGTTTCCAGAATCCCGGCAGCTCCTCTTCTTCCCATTGGGCTAGCGCCGTCTGGATCGCCTCGCGGGTGCGGTAGCTCGCGCTCCCAGGCGCGACCATCCCGCTCGGCAGCGGCGCCGGATGCTTCCCTGCGGCCTTGAAGCCTTCGTCGACAAAGTCCCCGACGGGTGTGATCGGGTAGTGCTGGCAGGGAAACGGGAAGGTCGGTTCGTAGTTGCCGTCATCCTTGAAGTGGTTCAGGGACTGGAACGCTTGGTACCAGGCACTGCTCGTCACGCTCCGGTTGACGGCCTCGCGGTCGCCGCTCACCGCCAGGAGCGACTCCGCGACGTTGTAGAACGGCTCCAGCTCCCCGTAGGAGATCGGCCAGTCGGGGACCGAGTAGCCCCACTTCGTGAGTGTCTCGAGCTGCCCGGTCTCGGCAAAGTGGGTGCCTAGGCGAAAGTCGATCGGGAGCGCTCGAAACGACCACGTCCCCCAGATGATCGAGCCACCTCCCAGCACGGACGCGGTCCATGCGCCGCTGAATGGCGTCACCTTCGCGCCGGGATCGGTCGAGAGGAAGGTGTTGTAGTCCCCGCGTGGCCGCCGGTGAAGCGCGGGCCTACCGAGACGGAAGCGGTGCTCGTCGTGCGTGGCCGCGTTGTACTGGAGGTTCTGCCGATCCAGATGCTCCGCGATATCCGGACCCAGCTCAGCCAGAAAAACCTTGAAGCCCGCCCTCGCCAACAGCCAGGCGATCGTTCCTCCCCCACCGCTACTTCCGATGACCGCGAAATCCGCTTCCTCCATCATCGCCCTCCCGACTTCATCGGCCGCCGCTCACGCCGGAGCGCCCATCCTCTCCCTGAAGGCTCGGACGAAGCGCTCCACGTCATATCGAGTGAACGAATTCCCGACGCGGCGGTGCTCACCGAGTTCTTCGAGAAACGCCACCCGCCACGGATCGGCGGCGGGATTGCGCATGTTCAACAGACTCTGCAGGAGGTCGCGACCGAGCTGCTTCACAAAAACCGACGACTTGAGCGGCTGATTCCCCGGCCAGGCTGGCGAGGCATCGCTCATCAGCGCCTTGGCGAACAGCTCCCAATCCGCAGCATTCGCCGGAGCGGCGTCCGCGACCGCCTGCCGCAAGAGGTCCCAATACGGCGCGTAGAACCGCGCCCTCGTCACGGGCGCCCCGTCAGCCGTGGCGAGCATGTTGCCGCTCCCGACGATGCCGAACTTCGCATCGTGGTCGAGACCCCGCGCCGCTCGCCAGTCCCCAGCAGCATCGAGCAGCGGGCTGAACCTCAACGGGTCGGCGATCACCTCGGCGAACCGCCCCACCAGAGGCGCCTCCTCGGCGCTTTGCTCGAGCAGCTCCTCGAAGAACACCACGGCACCCGTGTCCTTCACCGAGAGGGAGTTCCCCTTTTCGCGCCACGGAACATGCTCGTGCGGCTTGTACCTGTCGTTCTTGACCTTGTCCTCGATCCACGCCCCTAGGGGAAACATCCCCTCGGACAACTTCTCCAGGATCCCCCGAAGCTCGTCGTCCATCACCGTCAAAGCAGCTGGCACCATCGCCCCCCTTCCTCCCAGGGACGAACCGCATTGCCCCACATCAGACTGCTTCCCGCCAGCCTGACACTTGCCCGCATCACACGAGCCGGCAGCCGCAGCAACACGAAGGGCACTCCGAATTCCATCCCGCTCCCTGGTTGCTGACGCCGACTATTGCACCCTAGTTGCCGCGAGTCAATCAACGCGCAAGGCGCGGCTGGCGGGCCTGCTCGGCGGTCGTCCGCTGTACCGCCGTGCTCGTCCTTAAATCGCCGAAGCAGCCGCGACTCCATCAGCCGCTGGGTGGTTCCGAACGCATAGAGATCCTTACGTTCACCAAGTGAGCGAATTGCATCGAGCACGGGCGCTGCCGGCGCCGATCTCTACCACAAAAACAACACCGAACCGACGAGTCGACGCGCATCGAAGCCAAGCCACTGGTACCGCCGCTCGTATTCACTGGTGCCGAAGCTGATCGTTGCCGGCCGAGGTTCGATCGGTGCGTTCTTGAAGCGCTCGGCGTAGGCCTGCAAGGAGATATAGCCGCGGGTGAAACCAAGCTCGAAGTTCGTGAAGCCATAATCCATCAGCTCGAGCGAGACTTCCGTCGACGGCCAGGTTTGAGCTTGGCGTCGCTACCGGCTCGAAAGAGCATCGCCGTCGCCCGATAGCTGTAGGGGCCGGGGTCGATCAACTCCGGAAAGTGACTCCAGTGGAATTTCTGTAGCGACGCTGCGGCGGTCGGCGTCCAGCGCAGTCCGGCAGCCTCGTCTTCGCTGTCACGGCGCGGTCGAAGCTCAGCCGGTTCAGAGCCGGATGCGTCTGACCATCGGGGCCCGTGTACTGGACCGCGAAAGCGGCCAGGTCGTCGGCGTAGTGCTGATCGAGGTCGAAGGCGAGCAGCGCGCAGCTGTCGCCCGGTAGGCCCTGAAGCTGAGCCCATCCGTGCTTGTGCCCGGCCTGATCCATCACCCACCCTTGATTCGCTGACAAAAGAGCCTAAACTCGTTGCCACGAGATGGCAACCGGTGCGCCGAGCTCTCGCCACCCGTCGGTTCCGATCAAGTACCGGCGTAACGTCGGGAACCTCTCCCCCGACCAGCTGAACCTGTTGCGGCAAGCGTTCGCCGCCGTGATCGGCCTCGACGACGATCGCGGCTACCAGCACTGGGCCGGCATTCACGGCCTGCCGCTGCCCCCCTATTGCGACTATGCGCACGGCCGGCCGCACTTTTTGCCGTGGCACCGCGCCTACCTCTACTTCTTTGAGCGGGCCCTCCGCGACCGGGTCGCCGACAGCATGCTCGCCTGGTGGGACTGGCGCACCCCAGCGCAAGGCCCCAATCCCGGCATTCCCCCGGCGTTCAGAGAGCAACAGGTCACTGGAAAGCCGAATCCGCTCTTCTCGGCACCGGTGAACGAGCTTGCGCGTCAGCAGGGCCTGCGCTCAGACCCACCGCTCGATTATCCCGACCACACTGTCCGAAACCCCGGTGCCCGGCGCACACCGCCGCTTCCCACCGCGAGCGAGATCGAGCAGGTGTTGGCCCTGCCCGACTTCCTCGATTTCAGCGAGCAAGTCGAGATGTATCACGGCCGCGTGCACATATGGGTCGGCGGCCATATGGGCCAGATCGCCTTCGCCGCCTACGACCCGATCTTCTGGGCTCACCACACCATGATTGACCGGCTCTGGCGGCTCTGGCAGCTGCAACACCGAACCGCCGGTGTCCCCCGCTCGATTCTGCGAGACGCGTTGCCGCCCTTCCAAATCACCGTTGCGCAGACCCTCGATACCACCACGCTTGGTTACGACTACGCCGTTGCGACCCGCTCGGCGGCCGCATGATGCGCCGCTGGACCAGCCCGCCACTTGAGCGGCCCGACCCAGGCACGGCACCGGTCACGCGCGCCGATCTCGTCTTCTACGGCGTCGACCATTCCGGGCCGTCCTTTGAAGGACTCGCGTTCCTCAACAACCCCGATGCCGGCCCTGACACGCCCCGAACGAGCGCCAACGGTTACGCCGGTTCGTTCACCGTCTTCGGCCACGGAGGCTGCTTCGGCGACGAGGGTCATTGCCACGTCGTCGAACGACCGGTCGATCCCTACGACCTGCGCCCACCGCACCCACTCGAGCCCTGGACGCTCACCGTCATCGCCACCGAGGCGCTCTCCGCGATCGAAACAGCAGAGGTCACCGTCACAGTCGTCGCCGTCGTGCCCGAAGAGGAACACGCCGAGGGAAGCGACGTGCTCAGCCTCGACCACGTCCGGCTCGCACTCTACGCAGCATGAACGGCAGGCCCGGGGGCGACGGAGCCACCCTGGAAAAGATCAAGCACATCGTCGTGCTGATGATGGAAAACCGATCTTTCGACCACATGCTGGGCTATCTCAAGACGGACGGCATGCCGGAGGTGAATGGTCTCAACGGTGACGAGTCGAACGACGACGACCGTGGTCAGCCAATCACCGTCTTTCCCTTCCCCGCAGGCGAGACCGCCTTCCACGTTCCGGACAGACCATTTGACGAAAGCCTCGATCCCCAACACGGACCCTCTTCGGTTGCCGAGCAGCTCGCCGGCGGCAACGACGGCTTCGTCAAGAACTTCATCCGCGAGAAGAAGCCGCCCGAGCAATGGCGTTCCTTGCCGATGGGCCACTACACCGGCAAGCACCTGCCGGTCTACGACTTCCTGGCACGGCAGTACTGCGTTTGCGATGCCTGGCACAGCTCGATCCCTGGCGACACCTGGCCGAACCGTCTCTATGCCCTCGCCGCCACACACTCAGGGTCGGTCGGACACAAGCTGCGACCGCTGGAACGGATCTTCCGATACCTGGGCGGCGCCGGCACCTTGCACAAGATCGAGAACGCACCGATCTTCGAGGTCGAAGCGTTCACCCGTCAACTCGCCGACGAGGTCTGGCGCTGGTACTCGCACGATCCGGCGACGCTTCGCGGCGCCGACAAGCGCTACCGCGACTTCCGTCACCCCGCACGAAAGAACTTCGCCTACTTCAACCGCAAAGAGATCAGCCTGGCGTTGCGCGCGGCCGAGGCCGCGGTCGAGCTTCAGGACAGTTTCCTCGACGACGCAACCAAAGAGGGCGAACACGGCTTGCGCCCGGTCTCGTGGATCGACCCCAACTTCGTCGACCTGAGAGTAAGCGACACGACCTCGAACGATGACCATCCGCCCTCCGACGTGATGGCCGGCCAACAACTCGTGCTCGAGCTCTACCACGCCCTCGCCAACAGCCCCAACTGGAACGACACGCTGCTCGTGATCACCTACGACGAACACGGCGGCTTCTACGATCACGTCCCGCCTCCAGCCGTCGATGACGGTTCCGGCTACCCCACCTACGGCGTTCGCGTGCCCGCACTCGTGATCGGCCCGCGCGTCCGCAAATTCGTCTGCCACGAGTTGTTCGACCACACTAGCCTGATGAAGTCGATCCTGCTTCGCTTCGCGAGCGATCCTGAGCCGGCAATCAAACGAATGGGTGTTCGCGTCGAGCGCGCCCAGCATCTCGGCGTCTGCCTCGACGACACGCCTCGAACCGACATCGCCGACCACCAGTATCTGTTCGCCGAACTCGACGAATGGCGAACTCGGGCACGAAACGCGCGACGAACCCAACAGACAGGGACACCCGCACCGAACCCAGACGGCGCCGGCCAGAACTGGCAGCCAACCCAACTACAGCGCGAGTTCTGGTCCTTCGCGGTAACGATGCGCGACCGTGGCCTCCCCCCAGGTCAACCTTGAGCAGCGTGCTCGGCAGGCATTACTTCGAAGCCGTCTTCGGGGGGTGCGTCTGCAGGACGTGCGAGAGATAAAACGCCAAGTGGATCAAGAGGATAACGAAGCCGGCCAGGATCACAAGCGCGACGAAGTGCGCAGGCGAGGGCCAACGCCACAGGACATGCGATGAAGAATCTGTTGGCGAGCGCAGCCGCCGCGCTGATCGTAGGTATTGTCGGCGGCTACTTCATCGGTCACTCTCAAACGTCCTCATCGGGAAACGATCTCTTCTCGATTCAGTCGGACATCCCGCCTGCGGAGTTCCTCTATCTCGACTACGGCCGCGTCCTGCCCTACCTCTCCCAGCTCGAGAACGGGCTGACCAGTAGCCAGTTGCGAACGCTTTCGCGCTCGACGAGTCTTAATGCTGGTGCCGAGGCAGGTCAGGGGATCAAGGTCGGAGGCACGTTCGCGAGCCAGAACTCTCTGCAGGAGACGGTGACACCCACCGCCGCAAGCCAGTTCTACCTGCTCGAAAACCGCCTGAAGCAGCGACACTGGCTGCAACAACTGAACGCCACGCCGCACAACTTCGTCCGCTTTCGAAACGCGCTTCATGCAGTCGAGGAGGGCGGCTTTGTGCGGATCACAAACTGCCGGCTCGTCTATCCCGTCTACGCACGCCTTTACCCGGCGCTGAAGAAGAAATCCCCGGCGCTCCCGCTTTCCCTCAAGGTATTCGGACGTGGCACCGGTCAAGAGGTCGATCTCCTTTTCCCGGTCGCCTACGCGTCACTCGCCAACGAACCGAGCCTCTATTCCACTCGACTGACGGTTCTCGGCAAGGTCATCCGTCAGGTCGATAGCGAGAACCCGCACTACGTTGACGTCGAGACGCAGCACGCTTTTGAGCAGGCAGTCGATCAACACCCAGCCCTCGTGGAACGGCTCGACCTTACTCCTACGCTGCTAGAGCGCCAGTTCTCGGCAGCTGTGAGTGTGAACGCTCCCGGCGCAGTCGTGCTCCCAATCGCGATCTTTAAGTGACCTCAATCGGACGTGCAGTCGGTTGGTCCGACCACAGTCCTCTATCCCCACGGGAAACCCGGGGTCGCGAGTCGTGCTTCCACCGGCGGAGGTAATGAGTGCCGAAAGTCTGCAGTGACTACCGACGAGAGCGCGGACTGACAGGCACCGGCCACGGAGGCCACGGTCGAAGTTCCAACAGAAAGCGTCGCCACCTTTTGGGCGGGAAACGGGCCGCCCGGGGGTTGGTCCAGCGATCCGACGCGTCGTTGATGCGGCGTCGGCCAGGACGGAGCGAGGTGCCGAGGTAGGCCGTGGACAGCCGGACTTTGTAAGCCCCGGGGGCGGTCCCACCACGACAAAGCGGGTCACTGTCGCGTTTTGGCGGAAGAGCGACAAGATGCTCTTACGGTCGAGGCGTTGGCCCGTGTGGGCGTCTCTCTAGGCCTTTCGAGTAGCGGGGGCACGCTATGGACTCATTAGCGGCCGGCCGATCGCCGTCGAATCGCTCCACGAGTGGCCCTCGTAGGCCGTGATGTGGGGTGACGCGGAAGAGCCATCGAGTCGTGAGGGGAGGCGAGGTAGGGCAACCGCGCCTCCCCTTCACGTGATCCTGAGTGCGCTACCTCCTGTGGAGACGACCTCCGATGGCGGCGAATCGATACTTGCCGGACGTCCCGATGCTCACGTAGTAGGCGCTCGGGTTGGCGAGCACGACCTTGACCGCACCTGCTTTTGCTTCCGCGCAGCCTTTCTGCGTCGTGGTAGTCGCGGTGAACGGGATGATGGCGGTCTTGTGGAGGCCCGCCGGTGGCGGTGGCGCTTTGTGGATGCCGGAGATGGTCGGCGTACCGATCCCCTTGAACGTGAACTTCCAGCAGACGCGGTTGCCGGCGAACGTGATCGCGGCAGTACCGCGCCCGCCCGCCGGCGCATGGACGTAGGTCCCGGTCAGCGCCGCCGTCAGCGTCACGACATCGCCTGGAGCGGCGAGATTGTCGGGGCCGGCGTGCGCGGGCCCGACCACGCCGCCGATCGCTCCTGTGATTGCGGCCGCGGCCGCGGCGATCCTCTTGCCCATTGCTGTCTCCTCTCACTTTGGTTGCGCGAACGGAGGCAGCGTGTGCGTACGCGCTGTCGAGAACCTTTCGTGGCGCTGACAAGCTTCGTCAGCGGCGGATAAATCGGAGTCATCGCGTGTCCGGCGGCCGCTTCGGCGCCCGAGTTTCGCGTTTCCGGACTCGTAGTTCCCTTACGAGCGATACGCGCCGCTCTCGCTCGGTGCAGTCGTGTGTCGAGCGAATCACATCGAAGACGGTGATCGTTCGGTCGAGCTGAGCTGCCACGGCGAGGGCCACGCGCCGAAGCTCCTTGAGGGCTTCGGTGCGCTCGCGGTTCTGGACGAGCTCGCGTTGCGCCTCGCTCAGTTCGGTCTCGACCTCGTCGAGGAAGTCGCGTGGAAGACCCATAGCGGCGGAACGGGAGGCGCTTGACGGACACCGCCTCCCCGCGCACTCGCCTCCTCAGGCCGCCAAGATCGTGCAGACGTCGGGGAAGACGCTCATCGGACCGGGGTGCGGGTCAGCGAGCGTGTCGGCGACCGGGTTGTAGGAGATCAGACCTGACTGGAGGTAGATCAGGTTCCCGTCGAGAAAGATTCTGCCAAAGCGGCCGGTAATCTTCCAGTTGTTCGGGTCGGCGTGGTCGAGGAAGACGTCGAACCTATCGGTCTCGATCGCCGTGTGGCCGTTTGCGACCTGAACGACCGTCAGGTCGACATGGCGGATCGCGTCACCGTTCGCGAGCGTCAGCACGGTGCGGGTGCGGTCGACCGTGAACGTGATCGGAAACGCGCACGTCTCGTCATCGACCAACGGCCCGAGGTGGAAGAGGCTTGTCGTCTTGACGGGCGCGTCCGCAAGTGCGGGCGTGGCCGCGATGAGGGCGCTGCCCGCGACGAGCGCTGCAAGGATGTACTTGGGCACTGTCTGCTCCTTTCGCTTCGAAAGATGTCGGCGCTTTCTCTTTGTCAGACCGCCGGCTTGAGCCGCAGGACGCGACCGCGAACGCGAATCCAGAGTGAGTGGCTGTCGACGGCGGCGCTCTCGCCTTCGGTGTCGTAGCCCTTGAGCGGCAGCTTGCCCGTGATCCTCAGAGTGTTCTGATCGATGCGCACGAGGACGCCGCTGAAGGTCACCGACCAGAGCGATCCAAACCCAAGATGGAGCCCACCAGGCACGTCTCCCATGTCCCGAGTCACCACGATCCGATTGGTCGCGGGATCGATTCGCGAGATCGACATGCCGCCGCACGCAGCCCCGACCCAGACCACCTGGTTGGTCGCCACGAGGCCACACTCTTGGTCGACGTGAATTCGCACTGTCACGGCATTCGTCGCCGGGTCGATCCGGACGATCTGATCGAGGTTCGGGACGCTGACCCAGATCGTCCCTGCGGCTGCTGCAACGGCGAGCGGCCCGTTGGAAGACGGTGCCTCAAGCTTGATCGTGGCGACGACGCGATTCGTCTCGGGGTCGATTCGACTGACCGACCCGCTGTGCTCGTTCGCAGCCCAGACCGCGCCGTACGCATCGACGACTCCGGAGGGTGCTTCGCCAACCGGAATGCGCGCCGCGACGCTGCTCGTGTTTGGATTGATCCGGAGGACGGTATTCGTGCCGCGGTCGGTGATCCAGAGACCGTTCGGCCCGGCCGCGAAACCGCCCGGGTCCGCTGCATTGAGCGTGATGCGGCCGACAACCCTGTTGGTCGTCGGGTTGATTCTCAACAGCCGCTTGCCCCCGTTGTTCGTCCAGATTGCGCCCGCTCCGGCCTGAACGTCTCCGGCACCCGGGACGGCGATTCTCGCGACGATGTGCGCGACCGGCCGCGGCTTCGTTGCCCGTCCGGCCCCAGAGGCGGCAAACGCTGCGGCTAAGAGCATGGCCATGAGGCAGAACGTGAGGGTCTTGCGCACGACTAGCTCCTTTCAGGTTCGGTTTGTGTGCGATGCGAGTCTGTGGCGAGGAGCTGACCGGAGCCTGTCCAGGCGCTGACAATGCATGTAAGGCGTCGGATAATCAGCGCGATGGGGCGACCGTTGGAGTTTCGAGTGCTCGGCCCGCTCGAGGTGTGGAGGGAGGGTCGACCGCTACGGCTAGGCGGTGAGCGCCAGCGCGCTCTGCTGGCGTTGCTGCTTCTGAACGCGAACGAAATTGTCTCGAGCGACCGGCTGATCGAAGCGCTGTTTGGCCTCGATGCACCGGAGACTGCCGCTAACGCGCTCCAGGTCGCGGTCTCGCGGCTGCGGCGGCTCCTCGACGAAGGAAGTTCCGACGGTGTCGACGGCGTCGTGCTCACTCGCCCGCGCGGCTACGAGCTGCGAGCTGGTCCGGAGCAGCTCGACCTGGCGCTGTTCGAGCGCCTCGTCGCCGAAGGGCGCGAGGCGCTCGACTCCGCCAACCCGGAGCGAGCGGCCGCGAGGCTGCGGGAGGCGCTTGCGCTCTGGCGCGGGCCGCCGCTGGCGGATCTGTCGCTGCTCGACTTCGCCCAGCCTGAGATCCGCCGGCTCGAGGAGTTGCGGCTTGCGGCGCTGATGGAGCGGATCGACGCCGATCTCGCGCTCGCCCGTGACACCGAGTTGGTCGCGGAGCTCGAGGCTCTGGTCGGCGCGCACCCGCTGCAGGAGCGTCTACGCGGTCAGCTGATGCTGGCCCTCTACCGGTCGGGGCGGCAGGCGGATGCGCTGATGGTGTACCGCGACACGCGCGAGCTGTTGAGCAACGAGCTCGGGCTCGAGCCGAGCCGCGCGCTGCAGGAGCTCGAGGGCGCGATCCTGCGCCAGGACCCGTCGCTCGACCATAAGACGCGGCCGAGTCGGGCGGCCGCGGCCGAAGAAGCGGTCGTCGTCTGCCCGTTCAAGGGCCTCGCCTCCTTCGCCGCGGCTGACGCCGAGTACTTCTTCGGCCGCGAGCGCCTCGTCGCCACTCTCGTTTCGCGGCTGGCCGCCTCGACGTTCGTCGGGATCGTCGGGCCGTCGGGAAGCGGCAAATCCTCCGTCCTGCAAGCGGGGCTTGCGCCCGCGCTCAGGGCCGGCGTCTTGCCCGGAAGCGAGAGCTGGTCTCAGCTCGTCGTCCGGCCGGGCGAGCACCCCCACCTGGAGCCACCCGCGCTTGACGGCGGCGAGCGCCTCGTGCTCGCGGTCGACCAACTGGAGGAACTCTTCACCATCTGCCGAGACGAGGAGCGGCGCAACGCGTTTCTCGCGCAGCTCGTCGACCTCGCGCTCGACCCGAACCGCCGCACCCTCGTGATTCTCGCACTCCGAGCGGACTTCTACGGGCGCTGCGCCGCCTATCCCCGCTTCGCCGAGCTCCTCAGCGGCAACCACGTGCTCGTCGGGCCGATGGAACGCGACGAGCTCGCCCGCGCGATCGAGCTTCCCGCGACGCGCGCCGGCCTCCAGGTCGAGCGCGCCCTCGTGGACGCACTCGTCGCCGACGTCGCAGGGGAACCCGGGGCTCTGCCCCTGCTCTCGACGACGCTGCTCGAGCTCTGGCGCCTCCGCGACGGGCCATTTCTCCGCTATGAGACGTACCGCCACTCCGGCGGCGTCCGCGCTTCGGTCGCGCGGCTCGCCGAGAGCGCCTACGGCGAGTTGAGCGGGTCCGATCAGGAGGTGGCGCGCGGCATCATGCTGCGGCTCGCTTCGGATGATTCCGGAACCGTGGTACGGCGCCGAGTTGCGCTGGACGAGCTCGACCTCGAACGAGACGAGGCCGCAGCGCGGGTCGTCAGTGTCCTCACCGAGGCCCGACTGCTGGTGGTGAGCGACGGGACGCTCGAGGTCTCGCACGAGGCGCTGCTGACCGAGTGGCCACGCTTCCGCAACTGGCTCGACGAGGACCACGAGGGCAGGCGTCTTCATGCTCATCTCGCCGCCAGCGCACGAGAGTGGGCGGCGCGCGGGCGCGATCCGGCCGAGCTCTACCGCGGCGCCCGGCTCGCCGGCACGCTCGACTGGGCTGCGGAGCACGAACGCGAGCCGAACGAGCTCGAGCACGCGTTCCTCGACGCCAGCCACGCCGAGAGCGGGCGCCGCATAAGGCGGCTGCGCATGCTCTTGGCCGGCGTCGGCCTTCTGCTCGCACTCGCCGTTGCGGCGGGCGTCGTCGCGATCCTCCAGCGACAATCGGCGCAGCACGAGGCGCGGGTGGCGCTCGCCCGGCAACTCGGGACCGAGGCTGTGTCCGAGCCTCGAATCGACCGAGCGATGCTGCTCGCGCGCGAAGCGGTCAACCTGGACGACTCGCCGCAGACGGAGGGCACGCTCCTCGCAACACTCCTGCGCGACCCCGCAGCGCCGATCAAAACGTTCACGCTCCCGCTCGGCGTACGGCCGCTCCGAATCAGCGCCAACCCGGACGGCCGCACGATCGTCGCTGCCAGCAACGAAGGTCAGCTGCACTTCTTCGACACGAGAACGGGCCGCGAGAGCCGCCCGTCGTTCACCGACGCCATGGGATACGTGCCGCCCGCCTACTCCAAAGACGGTGCGCTGACGCTCGTAATCGCGGCCGGCGACCCCCCACCCGGGCTCGAGCTTCTCGACTCGCAGAACCTGCGGCGGATTCGGCTGCTCGGCTTCGACCCTCGCTGGCGACAGAGCCTCACCGGAGCAGTGACGCCGTTTGGCCTCAGCCCCGACGGCAAGGCGGCCTTCTTCGCGTACGACGTCACCAAAGTCCAGGACGGGCCCGAATTCGCCGCCTACCTCGACGTGTGGAACGTGCGGACCGCGAGGCTCTCGACGCGGCCGCTCGGCTCGAACAACGTGATCGGAGCCCGGCTGATCGGCGATGGCTCCCGGCTCGTGACCGTGACGAGCACCGAGATCGCCACCTGGGACACACGGACGCTGCAGAAGCTCCGCTCCGTCCACCCGCAGGTGACGCTGGGGGGCTACGCCGATGTGAGTCCGGACGGGCACACCGTCGCGGCCGACCTACACGCGGGCGGAATCGGCTTTGTCGATGCGGAGGGCGACGTGACGCCCGCGCGCAAGGATCACGGCGCCGCGTTCGCGTTTCGCTTCTCGCCCGACGGCCGCCGCGTTGCAACCACACACGAGGACGGAACCCTGAACCTTTGGGACCCCGCAACCGGCCGGCTGGTCGAGACGTTCCTCGGCCACGCCGGACGAGCGATCGGGGTCGACTTCAGCGCGGACGGGAACGCGCTGTACGGAGCCAGCCTCGACGGAACGATCTTCGAGTGGGGCGTCGGCGGCGACCGCAGCTTCGAGCGGCGATTCACCTACGGCCCGGCGATTCCGAAGTCCCCGAGCATCCCGCTGACGCCGCCGCTTGCGCTCGCACCGGACAGGTCCGCGTTCGCAGTCCAGGTCGGGAGGTCACAGGTCGCGATCTACGCGCTACCGACGCTGCATCGGCGCGCGCTCTTCTCGCCCGGGGGCGCGATCACAGGTCTTGCATGGTCGCCCGATCGAAGCACGCTCGCAGTCGCAACGCTGGCCGGACCGGTGCAGCTCTGGAGGACGACAGGGCGCCCGCCGCTCCTCCGGAAGCTGGTCGGACTCCCAGGTGCGCAGGCGGTCGCCTTCACACCGAACGGTGACGTGGGAGCGACATCGGCGACCGGCGAGCTTGCTCTCTGGCGAGCGGACTCCGGCGCTCTCACGAGGAAACTAACGCTGGGGAACCCCGTGAGGTCGATCGCCGTCTCGCCCGACGGGCGGCGCATCGCCGCCGGTCTCGACGACGGAAGCGTCGCCGTCATCAACGCGGCGGGCCTCCGGATCGAGCGAGCCATCCGTCTCATCGGCGGGCCGGCCGTGAGCCTCGCCATGGCACCGGATGGAACCCTCTTGACCGGATCGACCGGAGGCGTCGTCCAGCGCTGGAACCCGGCGACCGGAGCGCAGATCGGGCAGCCGGCGCTCGTCGCCGCCGGGCCCGTCGCCAGCATCTCCTTCGGCCACGACGCCAACAGGTTCATCACGATCGGCCTCGCGGACAGCCGCGCCAAGCTGTGGACGACGACACCGTTGCAACAACTCGGCGCGAGCTTCCCTCGAAGCACCGGAGAATCCGGACACGCGGCGATCACGCCTGACGGGAGCGAGCTCGTCGTCGTCTCCAGCGACGGATCGGGCTCAGTCTGGCCTCTGTCGGTCAGCGCGTGGAAGAGCCGTGCCTGCGCCGTGGCCGGCAGGAACTTCACGCACGAAGAATGGGCTCGTCTTGTACACGGAAAGACCTACGCCACGACGTGTCCAGGCATCCCGAGCGGACGATGATCGCGCCTCGTCGCAGGTTCAAATCGCCCCGAACGCGCAGCTCATGAAAAACCCCGCGAGTAGCAGGGCCTTTCCGTTCTTCCAGTAGCGGGGGCACGATATGGACCCATTAGCGACCGAGCGGTACCCGTCGAATCGCTGGGAATGGACTGGGGCGACCGGGCACCGGCGCCCCCCACGTCCACGACAAGCCCGGAAACGCTCCTTTTAATTCCCCCGTTGTTCGTGGTGGGTTGATGGTTTTGGCTTGGTTGCGCAGTTTTCTGGGGTGGCGATGTCACCTTCGGCTCCTCCTGCTTTGGTGCGTTCGTGGTGCGTTAATTGGAACGCGTGCCGTGCGCGTCGCGATGGCAAGATTGCTCACTCGAACGGATTGGCTCAGGCCCGCGATCTTGCGTGTTCAAACTTCCGCGGTCAGAGATTGTCCGTCTTCAGTCGCGTCATTCCCGAGGGCGCTTCCTCGTCAGCCTCTTCGTCGGCCGTCTCGATGGCTTCCTCGCCAGAAGACCGCTCCTCCACCGCCGGCTCATTGCGAGCCTCCCGCTGCTCGAGCTTGCTCCTCCAGAACTTTGCGCGTGGACCAATGAGCAGACCGTCGCCTCTTCCTGATCGGGACCTCCCTTAGCGTACTCTCGCACGCCCGGCGCGGTCCGCTGACCCTTCGCCGGCTGTCGCAGTTCCAACAAAGGGCGACAGGCCGCACGGGATCGGAATCGTCGGCTCGTGGCGGCAGCTGGACGGCCGGAGCCCATTTGATGGCTGACGGCATCGTGCGAGTAACGGTCACCGCCATGAGCTGAACCTGGCACAGCCCATTCCGCCCAAATCGAACCCGCCGAATGAGCTACCCGGATCCGGCTCAAACCCACACTGCAGCTAGGCCCAAACGCCCAGACGACTCAACAGTCCATTCTCGAGCCATGTCGCCGGGGGCGCAGCTGCGGAAAATGTTGTCTCTTGTCGTAGGCTGAGCGGCCGTGGAGGCCGTTATTCGTGAGATCGAGGTTAGTGATGGCTCTCGTATCGAGCCGCCAGGGGCGGGTGTGCTGGTTGTCGTGGGGCCGAACAACGCGGGCAAGAGCGCGCTCCTCAGAGAGCTCTGGATGCGCCTCACCGGTGGGTGGCCGGCGGATCGGTCCACCGTCCCGCTCGTCGCGAGAGCCGCTCGAGTCGACAAGCAGGCGGACTCAGACGAGGAACTCCAAGAATGGTTTGAGACGCACTCGTACGTCCTAGTCAACGAGCGGACGGGCGAGCGCTCATATCGACGGCCGGCAGGGACGTATACCTGGAACGTTTTGCTGGGAGAGTTTCGATCGAGTGACGATCGTCTGGGTCCGTCGCTCGCGAACTTCCTCGCGTTTTACGGCACCGCCGATGCTCGCCTGGGTCTTCTCGGTGGCGGCGCGACGCTCTGGGATCCCATGTCCGACACCCCGACGCAGCCGCTTCAGATGCTCTATGCGGACCAAGGTCTGGAACGCCGCCTCTCCGACATCTGCTTCGAGGCGTTCCGACAGCCTCTAACGCTCGCGCGAATTCCCGGGTCGCCAATCAACCTCCATGTGGGGGCGACGGAATACGAAGCCAAGATTGAGCCGACGCCGGAATACATGCAAGCGATTCGCGAAATGCCGCTGTTGGCCTCGCAGGGCGACGGCATGCGCAGCTTTATGGGGGTCATGCTGACGATCGTGTGCGCGACCTATCCGATCATCCTGCTCGATGAGCCGGAGGCGTTTCTTCACCCTCCGCAGGCTCGTTTGCTTGGTCGCAAACTTGCAGAAGAATCCGGGACTTCACAAGTGTTGGTGGCGACACATGACTCTGATTTCTTGGCTGGAGCGTTGGATGTGGCTGGGAGAGACGTAGCCGTCGTCCGACTGACGCGGCGGGCAGACGTTAACCGAGTGTCGAGCCTTTCGGCCAGCCGTCTTCGCGAAGTCTGGAACGATCCGATCCTTCGATACTCGAACATTCTCGATGGCCTGTTTCACCGTGGCGTTATCGCGTGCGAATCGGACGCGGACTCGCGCTACTACGGCGCGGTTCTCGATGCCGCACGCATTCGGCAGAGTAAGCCTCCGCACGATTTGCTCTTGACACAAGCAGGTGGCGTACACCGCCTACCAGTTGTCGTCGAAGCGCTGCAATCTTTGGAAGTCCCAGCTGCCGTCATAGTTGACTTCGACGTCTTGCGGCACTCCGCTCTTCTGCGACGACTAGTCGAAGCTTTCGGTCGCGACTGGGCACTGTTTCAGGACGACTGGCGAGTTGTGGACGCGCAGGTACGGACGCGCGAGCGAAACGTCAGCATCGACTACGCAGCGGAGCAAATCCGCGGAGTGCTCGAGGCCGCCGGACGAACCTTGACGCCACAGGAGAGTGAGCGTATCCGAGCCATTACAAAGGTCGAAGATGGATGGTCGATGCTGAAGACAACTGGTTTGCCGGGAGTGCCTGCCGGCGATGGGCAGATCCGTTGCCGGCGCCTTCTTGACGGTCTAAAGGCGATCGGGATCTTCGTGGTTCCGATTGGCGAGCTGGAAGCGTGGCATTCGGACATAGGTGGGCACGGACCGAGCTGGGTTGTCGATGTGCTTGCCGCTGGCCATCATGATCGAGACGACACACCGTCAAATCCTTTTGTTGATGAGGTGGCGACGTATCTCGAAGGCTTGGCGGAGGAGTAGCCGAGTCTGTATCGCGTGCCTTGTCTTAATTACCACTGCGTATGGAGCTCGACGTAGTAGACCGCTGTGCGCCTGGTCCGATTCGAGAGCGTTGCCCGACCCCACGCTGTCGCCTTTCCGCCAAAAGGCGATGCTCATCGCGTGCTGTTCGGCGGCCACGCTCAGTAGGAAGGATCGATGCCAACGGCTCGGTCGCAGCTGGATTTAGCCTCGCTTCGGGGCGTATCGTCGCAGGATGCTTCTGATTCCGAGCGGGGTCGCGGTGCTGGCGGCGGCGCTGACGGGTTGTCCGGCCCGCGATTGAGCTTCCGGCTCCGCCTGCGAACCGGCCGACGTACGCGATGACGGTTTCGATCGCCGCCGGCAAGAAGGTCGTCCATGGGACGTCGCGCGTGTCGTTCGCACTCGATCGTCCGAGCGACCGGATCGTCTTCCGCCTC
>WNFX01002257.1_pt1 | contig 19546 bp, 21 predicted proteins | sample 5400111 | NCBI WGS metagenome assembly WNFX01 (sample SAMN13153363, study PRJNA577476) | soil metagenome | isolation source: 40 cm soil or saprolite under grassland replicate 1 | place: USA:California | collected 2016-06-15 | reverse complement strand
AAGACAGATACTAGAACTGTAATTATTGTGTCGGTGACTGTTATTTTAGATACATCACCAAACAAAGCCTCGAGTAGATCTACTCGTGGAGTGATAAGAATCCCTATCGCTAGTGCCAAGACGAATAGTACACCTATGATTGCCTCCACCGACAGGTTTGTTGACTTTTGAAGATACCAAGTGACAATCACCGTTGCAGCCAAGAATGCGAACGCTCCGATGAATGGATTGAAGTTGAACAGTATACCAATTGCAAGACCTGGGAGAGCAACATGAGAAAGTGCATCACCAACCAGCGCCATGTGCCTTGATACCATGATCGAGCCAAGATAACCTGCAGTTGATCCTACAAATACGCCCACTATGAGACCTGAAGTTAAAATAATGGTATCTGGCAATGAGAACCGCTACTCTTTATGATGCTCCTCCTCTGACAGGGCGAACTCATTTCCATATATTATGCTCAACAGCTGTGAATGAGTCAGGCTGTTTGTATCACCGAAGAACAAAACTCGCTTATTCAGGGCTAACACGTAGTCGGCGTAATGCATCACAACGTGCATGTTGTGAGAAATCAAAAGAATCGTTATTCCAACTTCTTTTTTGAGATGATTCACCCTATCGTAGATAGGCTCTTCAGCGCCTATGTCTACACCAGAGGTTGGTTCATCAAACAGGAGCACGCTTGGGTTGTCCACGATCGCCCATGCGATCAGAGCACGCTGTAGCTCTCCCCCTGAAAGAGAACCAAGGCTTTGTCTGAGAATTGCCTTCTCTAGACCCACTGAACTTAAGGTTGTCTCATAATTTGTTCTGTGTTTGAACCTAAGAAACTCCTCGACTACTATGGGTAAATCCGTAGAGACAAGACTCTGAGGAACATAGCCGATTCTTACTTCATCATTCCACTTTATTGTACCGGTGTATGGGACAAGATTCAGCAGTGCTCTAAACAGAGTGGTCTTGCCGCCTCCATTTGGACCAACGACTGCAAGGGATGTCCCTTTCTTGACTTTGAAACTTATGTCTTCAAGGACTCTCTTATTCTGCGATGTTACGCTTAGACCAGAAACAACTAACATATTGTTGGATTCGATCTGAGACTGATTAGAGCTATCTGTCTGGACCCTGCCGACATCAGACATCCTCAGACCTCAGTTCCCGTAACGAATAGGCCTTTATTATTATCCTGCAATATTGTCAAATTTACCCGATAATATTAATTGATTGCCATTTAAAAATGTTGGAGTTCAGATAAGAAATAGTTTTGAACAGATTCTCAAAATTCTCCCTATATTGAAGGCTTTCAGTATACAGTCAATGAATTAATATTATATCATAAAAAAATAGAACATAAGTAAAAGCTTTCGGCACTAACAGCATCAGAGAATGCAATCATAAATCTGTTGAATATGATCCATGCAGAAGTGGTCAGATAGGTTATGAGCATAGTAGAAAAGAATGCGATAGATGTAGTAGTAACGATATTGATGATGCAATTGTCGCTGATTTTCATGAAGGTTGCAGATATAAGACATATCTTAATGACTATGAAATAATAAATGCTAATACTGACAGAGAGGATGTTATTCTTAGACCTTCACGTTCTGATAAATATCTGAAATATAGTACCAGCACAGATTGGATGCATATGACAAATATAGCTAATCCAGCAGCATTCAATGCCAGAACAGAAAAATTTATACCATGTGGATATTATGACCAACTTAACAAAGGTATAGCTGCTAGTCATTCTATTTTTAATTATTCTAATTTTCTAATCTTTACTCAGATGCACAATAGTAAGATACTTCAGTCAAAGAAATTATTAGTGCTGGATGAAGGTCATCAAATCGAGAGCCAGATAGTAGACCAGATAGGGATTACTATATCAAAAAAGACGTTACAAAGGTACATTGCCAACCTATCGTTTAGAGAATATCAAATATAATTACAATGATACTCTTGAAACTTGGCTTGTATTTTTGCGGGATTTACGTACAGAGCTGAACGATTGGATTCCTGGGATAGCATCAAAAGAGGCTGTAGTAGATGCTAAAGAATATTTACTAAAGCTTGATTATGCTATTAATGAAATAGAAGAAGATAAGAAAAACTGGATAGTATCAGATATAGTAAAAGATGATTTTACTAATAAGATAACAAATGTTAAATTTAAACCTCTGAACATATCACCTTACTGTAGTAGGTTATTCGAACAATGCGATAAGATATTGATAATGAGCGCTACAATCTTGGATATTAAGGCATTTTGTAAGAATGTAGGGCTGGATCCTAATACAGTGAAATTCATTGAAGTAGGATCAGAATTTCCTATTGAGAACAGACCTATCTTCAAATTGAATACTGCTTATCTGAATTACAAAACTCTTGAACTAGAAAATGTACAGCGTGTCATAACCAATGCTGTTGATAAAATAATGAACATCCATAAGAACCACAAAGGAATAATTCACACCACTTCATACACTCAGGTAAAATTTATTGAAAAATTACTAAGCAAAAATAACAAGAGAAGGCTGATTCATACTGATCCCGAAATTAAAAGAGACGAAGTAATAAACAAACATTTTGACAATGACGAACCTTCTGTCTTGATTTCACCTTCATTATATACAGGATTAGATCTAAAGGATGATCAATCAAGATTTCAGATACTAGTGAAAGTGCCTTATCTCAATATGAAGGATAGATGGATCAATACGAAGAAGGAAGCAGATGGGGGCTCAATATGGTATAACTGGCAGACAGCAATAACATTGGTACAGGCATGTAGTAGGTCTATTCGGTCAAAGGATGACTGGGCAAAGACATACATCCTAGATTCTGCATTTGATGACTTTGTAAGACGAAACAAACTACCTATCTGGTTCACAGAAGCAATTATGTCTACAAGAGAGGGTTGATCTAAATGAGACCTATCCGATTTGAAAATACTGAGGATTGGAGCATAAAGTCCTGGGAGAAATAAATGAACATTATTAGTCTCATAAAATGTAAATACACCGACCTTCCCACATCGCACAAAAATTATTTTATTATACCTGCTGACCCAGCTACTGGGATCCTGTATATTACAGAAAATAGCCCAGACTATATTTCAGGACACGTAAGGCTTGTCTCATATCCAACCCAACCAATGACAATATTGACGTTTTATTTAGGATAAGGTCATTAGAGAGTCTGCGCCTATACTTGTGTAGGCCTACATTTTGTGTTGATAACGATTCACAAACGACCCCGGCTACACTAGACATTTTATATGTTAGTGGCAGCTAGCGTTGCAATATTTAGTAGGAAGGGTTATGTCTTTAATGGAAAGCCCTGTTTATTCTGCAAGTGAAACTGAGTCTGCAACTATGTTTCATTACGTTGAAAGGGAATCGGGATGCTCGACAAAAAGATGCATATATAAGGTATTAATTAAACTACATTTCAATGAAAGACAAATCAATAATACTAAATAATAATATTAAAATCAGATACTTGGAATCAGAAGGAGACCATATTTCTGATAGACACATTTTGTTTATACATGGCCTTGGTTCATCGGCTGATAGGTGGTTAGATATACCAGATGCATTATCAAAGTATTATCACACAATAGCTGTTGATTTAATAGGCTTTGGAGGAAGTGACAAGCCAGTAGATGTCAATTATACTATTGAAAAATTCGCAGAATTCATCCTAGAATTTATTGACAAAATTGGGCTAAATGGTGATGATGGAAAAATTACATTAGTAGGACATTCACTAGGAGGATATATAGCTGTTGAATTTGCTATAAGAAATAAAGAACTTATAGAAAAGCTTGCGTTAGTAGATTCTTCAGGATTTCTGAAAGGACCAACTCCTTTACTAGAGCAATATCTTTATGCTGCTAAATATACATCATATGACAATGTAAGGAGTGTATTTGAACAACTGTTGTCTCAGCCTTGGAGAGTCTTGCCTGCGGTGATCAACACTTTTATAACGAGGATTAACTCACCAGGAGCAAAATATGCTTTTGAATCAGCTTATAAAAATAGTACCACTACACAGATTGACTTATCAAGATTAAAATCTATCGAAGAGATTCCTACATTGATCATATGGGGCAAGAACGATAACTTAATACCAATAGAGCATATTGATCTATTCAAACAAGTTCTTAAGAAGCACAAAGTTGAGAAGATAGAAGATGCTGGACATGCACCCTTTGCTGAGAAACCCGCTATTATATGCGAAATATTGCTTGCATTTTTATCACAAAATAATTGATATGGATATGATGACGACTAGCGTAGAATAATAAACCTTGGAAGGTCATCATCTACATTTCATTTTATTATATTTTTGACATTAACAAATTCAGTTTTAAAGCAATCTAGAGTCTCATTATCAAATATACAAAATTCGATAATGTCTATTGAACATGTATTGTTTTGTTCAAGAAACCTTTCTGATTCTTCTACAAGTATCTTTGCACATTTATCCTTAGGAAATCCAAAAATACCAGAACTTATAGCTGGAATAGAGATACTTTTGAACTCCTTCTCTGCAGCTAATGCCAAAGTACTTTGAACTGATTTGAGCAGTTTATTATCTTCATCACCCTCACCCATCTTCGGACCAACTGTGTGTATTACTGCCTTACATGGTAATTTTCCTGCACTAGTAATCACTGCAGAACCAACAGGAACAAAGCCTCCTCCTATCCTATCGCTTTCTTCCTGAATGATTGCTCCACCTTTTCTTACTATGGCAGCTGCGACTCCTCCACCATGTTTTAGATATGAATTTGCAGCATTTACTATAACATCAACATTTCTTTCTGTGATATCCCCATTTACAAGTCGAAGGATCTTGTTGTTATCTAGCTTTGCCTTATCTACTATTATGGTCATAACCAAAGACTCATCATTCTTAAAAGACACATTGCTTTATTTTTTCTCAATATAATTTTATCCGTCTCTCAATGTCGGAAATGCTTCTTGCGTGTGACAGTGTGACGATCACATGCTATAAAAATATAATCAATGAAAATTAATCTATTTAATCAGCACACATCAGCCTTACATTGAGTTCAAACTAAAAATATCGTGGTAACAGTAGAAAACACATGGAAACAGACGAAAGTATGGGGTCACAATAGGAAGCAGACGGTAATGATATGGTAACATATGGTAACAGCTTTAAGGTTTGGTTTGCTATATTATCATAGATACATTGGAGATATTAAACAGGCAGGAAATGGAAGATCGTGTTATAGATCTATACTATAACCAAAAGAAGACTTATAGAGAGATAGAGAAATTAGTAAGAAAATCCCCACGTGATATTCGAACAATCTTAAACAAGGTCGAACCACCAGAACATTCAAAAGTCCGTATCTTCTAGAGCATACAAACTCTTTTCTGAACACAAATCACCTATAGAGGTAGCGATTGCACTGAATATCAGACAGCCAGAAGCAGTTCAGTTCTACAAAGAGTACTTTAATTTACAGGATTTAGATACCAATATTTTGTATACGGGTCTTTGCTTTTCTGTCGACCTGACGAATATTTTCTTGCGAATCTCTTTGGTTCTCCATTTTCTTTACGTTACACCAGTAATAATGCTAGAAACCAATTTCCTTGCGATCGAACCGTCCAAATCCATACAGGGGTTGAAGATAGTAATAGTCATTCCTACAGCACGTCTAGATCCAAATAAGATTCTCAATAGATCACTGAGCTCTGAGAAACTTAAACCTCCATCTAGACGATAGTCCACCGCCGGCATAATTTCGTCGTCTAAAACATCGACATCAAGATGGATCCAGAAACCATCCAATTCTTGTTTCAGTAGTCCTCTCACTGCAAGGCTAGCGGCCTCCGTAATCTTTAACTCCCTTATTCGTGGAAGATCAAAGACACCCATAGCGGTATCCCGTACATCCTGACTTCCGAAATTCGCAGCTTGCTTCGCATCACGATATCCAAACACAACAACATCTTCATCGCGAACAAGTGGTTTGAGTCCATCTATATTGGTAAGAATATCTGGGCCTCTCCCAGATACAATTGCAAGATCCATGTCAGCAACCTCTCCAGTAGGAGATGCTTGAGGTTGATAAAAATCAGCGTGGCCATCGATAAAGAATAACCCGTAATTTCTTTTGGTGCGGCGTAAAGCTAAAAGAGCACCGATTAGAATACTGCAATCTCCTCCTAATACTAGAGGAAATTGTTCATTATTTAGTAATTGAGACACTCTCCTCTCAAGGTAAAGCGAATACTCTCTAATTGTTTTAGGATTAAGAACTAGTGTTTCTTTATCACGTTCTAACTCGTATGGTAGTGGTTCAACACGACCTGCATCTTCAGCATTTAATGAACTCATTAGGCCTGCTTCTCTCAATGCTTGTGGAAGAGTTTCCACCCCACCGGGGTGTAAACCCAATACAGAAGGAGCATCTACAATCGTAAAACGTGGCTTGAATCTATCCACTGCAGATCGACTGATTATTGCTCATATACTAATGATTCTTTCTACAGAATCTGATGAATAGTAGAAATTCAACTCTAGGAGTTATCACGGTAATGATAACCCTAGTAACTCATGCTACTCATATTTTGTATCTAAAATTTGGTCAATCTAGCTGAATTAAAAAGTATTTGAATTTTCCTACACATAATTAAAATAATCAAATACTGTTCAAGAAATATAGATAATTGGTAAAACAAATTGCATTTGGACTACATTTACCAGTCATGGAATTTAATAGCAGTAAAATAAGAGAAGAAGGTGATTCCTTTTCAAGAGAACAAATCCTTTCATTTGCACAAAAGGCTGAATCTTTAGGTTATGACTCATTGAGTGTAAACGATCACGTAGTATTTAGAACTAGTTGGCTTGATGCAATAAGTACATTGTCAGCAGTTGCGGCAATAACAAATGAAATAAAGCTTGGTACTTCTATCTTAAATATAGTTGTAAGAAATCCTGTTATATGTGCTAAAGCTTTGTCAACTATAGATATCCTATCTTCAGGTAGGTTATTTGCTGTAGGAGTTGGACCAGGTTCACATAAAGGAGATTATGATATTTGTGGAATACCTTTTGAAGAGAGATGGAAGAGATTTACTGAGGCTTTACAAGTCCTCCAAATAGTTTGGAAGAATAATAATAAAAAGCAGAAGAATTCAACATTGACTAATTATTCTGGCAAATATTATAGATTTGAAAAAGTATCTGTTCAACCAAAACCCTTTCAAAAACCACATCCTCCAATCTATATAGGAAGTTGGGGCTCTTCAGAAGCAGGTCTTAAAAGAGTTGCAAAGTACGGTGATGGTTGGATGGCATCTGCTTATAACATTACTCCAGAAAAGTTCAAAGTGAAATGGAAGATACTTTTGTCTTATAGGCAAGCGCTTGGTAAGGATATCCAATCATTTGAAAACTCTGTTATGTCAATGTTTGGATACATTGACAATGATAGGAACAGAGCTCACAGGATGGCCAAAGATGTACTATCTCCTGCTCTAGGAAGACCCACAGAAGAGCTAGAGAGTTTGCTTCTCTTTGGTTCCCCTGATCATTGTCTTGAAAAGATAAGGGCTCTTTCTGAGGCTGGTGTAAAGCGTATTCACTTTTGGCCAGTAAGTGATTATCTAGAACAGATAGAGATTTTTAGAAATGAGATAGTTCCTTATTTTTAGAGAATGTACGATCTAAACAGGCTCTAAGAATATGCATCCAATACCAAAATAGAGCAATATCAGTAAAAACTTGAGTAACTTGATGGGAATAATACAATATTTGTCCTGCTTCTCTTACTACAACAATGTACAACAATGTACAACAATGTTATTACCGACCTTTTCTAACACTTATTAAATGAACAATAAGAAAAACAATGGATTCAATGGAGTGAATACGCAAGTATTAAACACAGTATTTGAATCTATGCGAAACCATCCAGAAATGGCAAAAGCAACATTTTCTGTAAAATCAGCATGGAATGGTGGTTTTAGTGTTACGTCTACCTCCAAAGGATTTCGTATTGGCGGCCAAAATATAGAAAGAAATACTGAATACAGGACTCAACATGATTTTCCAGATCAACTCTCAGGAGAGGGAAGAGGGCCTACAGTATGTGAGAGTTGTATGGGTAGCTTGGCAGCGTGCTTAACACAAACTATTGTAGCTTATGCTACATCCAGAGGTATCCAGATTGATAGCATTGACATTGATGTAGAAGGCGATGTCGACTTGCGTGGTTTTACTGGTATATCTAATGATGTAAGACCGGGAGCTCAGCAATTTAGAGTAAATATGAATATCAAAAGCAATAATACCTCAATAGAACAAATAAATGAGCTGTATGAAATTGGAAAGAGGTTTTCGCCTGCATTTGATACCTTGACTAATGGAACTTCAGTAGTTCTAGTTAACTCTTAATTAAGTATTATCATTAAGTTGGAAACACTAAGCGACTAATTGTGCTACATTCGTCAAGCTAAAAAAGTAGAGATTATCTGAGATTACAATCCATTCAAAGTACTAATTCAATGTCCAGCGCTGTAACAAGAAAATTAGCGTTATTAATCATTAATAGTTACTATCCAACGTCTAGAGTATTACGAAGAGAAATGAATCAATGGATGTTTACATACTACCAATCAACCCATAAAGGTTGCTACAAACGTGGTAAGAGACATGATCCTTTTATACTCTTAATTTGCTTGAACTTGAACCTTCTTCCAACAATTAGAGTTTCATGCATATGATCCATAAAGACTATTAAAAATTCGTAGATATTGTAGGTTTTATTACTTCGTTGGACATTGTAGAAAATCCTTTGAGTCAGATGATGAAGATTGAATTTTGACAGGAAATTCTTAGTAGCTAATACTAAAAGTAGTAACTATACGAACACCATCTACTGTTTCCAGGCTTCGTACTTGTATAATCCAACATCTGGCAGGGATGGTTACTGATCAAGTAGCAATTTTTCTATCAACAAATCGACCATCATCCATTACTGCTTCAATCTTCTTAGTATTACTAATGTCATCTTCTGGATTGGCTGAAAGTATTATTATATCTGCTTGCTTTCCAGCTTCTATGGTACCAACTTCATCTAGTATATCTAAAGCTTGAGCTCCATTGGCAGTGGCTATTTTGATAACCTCTAATGGAGGAATGCCGGCTTCTACCAAAAGTTCCAGCTCATGATGCAAGCTAGCTCCAGGAACCAATTCAAAGTTTGGAATATCAGTTCCTGATAAGATTTTGACGTGATTATCATAAAGCATTTTTGTTAGCTGCAATATTTTAGGCCAAAGATACTGATTGTAAGGCTCAGCCTTTATCATGGCCTCATATATATCCAAAGTTGGATCTACAGCAATTTTGTGGTTTACTAATGCTTTTATCATTTCCTTAACCTCGGGACCATTTAGGTCAACTAAATCAAGCCATAAAAAATGGTTAAAAGGATTATTCCCAGCTTCCAAAAATTTCTGCTGGTTCTCTTTTGACAATAGGAAGGGACTTACAGGAACACCATGAGTAAGAGCATCAATACCAAGATTCGCAGCTTGAGTCCAGTTTGTCAAATACAAATGTCCTATAACCCTTATTCCTTGAGAATGAGCTTCATCTATGGCTGCCTGAACTAACTCCGGAGTAAGCCCAACATATAACTTAACAAAGTCTACACCTGCAGCTGCTTGACTACTAACTTCTTGTCTAACATCTTGCTCTGTCTCAACTTGTTTTTCTATAAATGGTATTGGAATTTGTGGAGTATTAAGCAATTGTCCTGCAGTAAAAACTTGCGGGCCCGCTATCTTTCCTTCAGATACATTTTCTTTCAAAGCAACTGATTGCCCAGTAGGACCACCGGGATTTCTTATAGTAGTGACCCCGTAAGCTAAAAGCATATGTAACATATATTCAGACTCAGTTTGATTGTATGAGTTCTTAAGTACGTTTGCAACATGACTATGCATGTCAAATAGTCCGGGGATTACGTATTTCCCAGTTAGGTTAATTACCTTCATAACTGCAGAAGAAGGAAGATTATAATTGTTTGTGGCATTGCCATTAGATACATAAACTATCTTACTTCCATTGATAGCTATCGTGGTACTGGATTTGGGTAAAGCACCTGTACCATCGATCAAAGTAGCTCCTTTCAATATTATTATTCCTCCATCATTATTTTTTATTAGTGTTTGATTATTAATTCTACCAATTGAAGGAGGCTGTGTGCTGTATACTGTTTCACTAATACTAGCGAAAGTTAAGGTCAGCGTAGAAGAAATAAACAGAAATGATGCTAATACTAATACTTCCACTAGTAACGCTGCTAATAGCTTTATCTTATTATTTTTGACAGCATGAAAATGATCACTCTTCAGATACATAGACTAGCTCTCTATGTTGTAGCTGCAGTATATTATTTTCCTAAGCAGCGTATGACGCCTGTATTGGTATGAGAATTGTTCCTGCAAAGAGAAGAGAAGCACTGCTATTATTGCTCCTAATTTTTCATATATCAATTCTGGAGCTCACTCATACAGCAATTTATTATATAAGGGGAATGAGTGTGTTAATAACTTATTTTAGGATACATTCGAGCTTTATTCGAAGCTTCTGTAAAAATACTGAACGGAAATAAATTATTATCCGAAAATAGATAAACAAGGCACCGAACTATTACGGTATACATAGCACGACTATTATACTAGCTAACAGATACAAAGATCTGAAGGTAAATATTGCAACTATGCTCATTGGTATGAGGTCGTCATACATTAAAGTTGTCAGATCAGAAAGTTGTTGATATTACCTACCACTATCATAGTACCAAACCATTAATATTATCTTTATTTTTACTATAATTCAACCATACACTAATTATGACAACTCCCATCGATGCAATAGACATCATTACAGTAATTGCAATAACTGCTTTTGCTGGTGGCGCTTCATTCGTAGGTGCGATAATTTCAAGATTGTTTCCCAATTGCCAGTTCTAATCACGTCGAGCTTATCGTCTCCAGACTCTGCTCCCTATATCTCGCCTGGTCGTCCCAGAATTTGACGTGCATTATGTATAACAGTAAGAATTACAGGAGCAAGTGCAATGAGAAGTTAGATAATATAATAAGATGATAACAATAATAAGAATGATGCAACTAAAGAGAACAAGGACAATACCAACATATACCACTTTTGGTTGAGATGAAATACTAATATGACTAGTCTAGTAAGATATTATTTCTATGGTGCAGCCTCGGCTATCGCAATAGCTGGAATTTTGCATCTAATGATAGTACCTAACACAATAGGGCGAAATCCTGCCCTAGGAATATTCTTCCTGATAGTAGGTGCAGCACAGTTGTTTTTGACGATAATTGTTCTAAGAAGATGGGGAAGAAACTGGCATTATATTGGAATAGCCGGAACTATTGTGCTAATAATAATATTCTTTGTAACAAGGGTTCCAAATCCAATTACTGAAGGAAGAGCACTACCAATTGATGCTATCGGTATAGCAATAGAACTATTTGAATTTGCATATGTAACAATATCAATACTAATGATAGTAAACCAGGGAAGAATAACACGTACACAAAAAGAAGAACTAAAGTAACAAAAAAGTTTTAATGAATGAATTAAATCTCTATTTATAGAGTACCCCAATTATTCAACATAACCCTAATTTCCAGTATTTTATTACAATACATGTAAATCAGGGAAATGTTAATTTGAAATCATTTTCTGCTCCGGTCTTTTCTAAAACTGATCCTTGTTTGTAAGATATTGTTCCAGTTATGAGATATTTTATTTTGGCATTATTATCTTTGCCTTCTATCAGCTTATTCCAAATGGCTTCATTTGCACTGTTTCTATGGGTTATTTGTTTATCTTTTAATTTTACTTCGCTACCGCTTACAATCGGAAAAATGGTTGCAGATGATGTTAGAAAGCCTTCTAATCTTTGTCCAATATTTCCTGATACAATTCGTATTCCATCTACTAATACATTATACTGAATTTCTTCTATAATCACAGTTCCTTTGGTAGGATTATTTGCAGAAAAAGCTATTTGAATCTCTGCAGCTGTATTATTTGTTGACTTTACAGAAATATCTTTTACTGACAGTTTAATTGGTTGTTGTTGTTGCTGTTGTGGTGTTTGTGCCATGACATGACCCCCAAGCATACTTGTTGTCGTTGTTCCTACTACTAGGAATATCGCTAACGATACTGCAATCAAAGTTAGGTAAATTTGTTTAAACATTACAGAAATGAATAATAGAGCCGGTTATAAAATGGAATCTAAATTATAGCCAGATAATGTTATTGAGAATCTCTACTTACTTATATATATCACATGTTATGCGTTGACCAACCGATAATTGTTAACATCAGTCATGGAAAATGGATTCTTGCAACTTTTGTAGTCAATACATAAATATAAATAAATTATATGGTTGTTAGGATTTTCATCCTATCGTATTATAATTGATCAGTACGTTTTGTTAGTAATCAGTAAACTCTACGTTCAGGTTTCAATGGAAAGGCTATAAAAACAATGATGACGAACGGAACGCAAAAAGTGTGGACTGATTCAGAATTTGGAACACAAAAGAAATCTTCTGACGACCCCAACCAATTTATCGATCCCAAAACTGGCGACCCTATAACCACTATTGTGGTCCCAGAGCCCCTACTTTCCGATCCTTCAAGCGAAGGGTGTGTGAAAGCACTTGAACCATGCTGATGGCATGACTTCTGACTAACCGTTTATTTGATAAATGGGAAGCTCTAAAGATTGCTTTTCTCTTTTTATGAAAACTGATCTAAGCTATAAGCTTTCTTGAGTCTTCAATCCTGCCTTCTTCATGATAGTATATACATTCTGGTACGCAGCCAGTTAGATTTGTAGTAGTTCTACCAACGATTGTTTAGCCTTTCCGTAATGTTAAAACATCAGGATTCTACATCATGGTTTGGTAGTTATATAATAGTTCGAATCACATCTAACTATATGACTGAGAAAAAAGTAGCAGTCGTAACAGGCAGTTCAACCGGTATAGGATTTGAAACATCTATTGTCCTTGCCAAGAATGATTTTTACACCTACGCGACAATGCGCAACACTGACAAATCACGAGAAATAATTGATATTGCAAATAGAGAAAGACTTCCAATAAAGGTCTTACAACTCGATGTTAATGATGATACATCTGTTAATAATGCAATTGACAAGATATTATCAGAAGAGAAAAGAATCGATATTTTAGTTAACAATGCTGGTTATGCATTAGTCGGTCCTTTAGAAGAGACATCAATCGACGAAATAAAGTCACAATTTGAAACCAACTTCTTTGGAGCAATTAGAGCTATAAAAGCAGTATTGCCTACAATGAGAAAGCAGCGTAGCGGAAGGATAGTAAATATCGCATCTATGGGGGGAAGGATTGCAGTTCCTCTTGATACGATTTATCACGGTACTAAATTTGCTTTAGAAGGTGCATGTGAATCACTACAATATGAATTAGAACAATTTGGCATAAAGATAATCCTCATAGAACCGGGTGCTATAAAGTCTAATTTTTGGTCTAATCTGAAAATAGCTAAAAATGCAGAACAGTTAACAAACACTAATTCACCATACTCACAATTGATTCAGACTGTATCAAAGTCTTTTGAAAGTATGTCAGGAAATGCAGTTCCAGCAGAAGAAGTTGCAAAAGTAATATTACAGGCGGTTACTTCAGACAAACCCAATTTTAGGTATGTAATAGGGAAAGACGCTGAAATGTTCATGGATACAAGGAAAAATATGTCTGATAGAGAGTTCAAGGAATGGATGATGAAGAATTTTGGATTGACATAAGAAATATGATATTATATCATAATATTTTGTTTATATCTGAAAGCATGTTGGGCCATAAAGACGCGGCAGCAAACATCGTGGTCAAGAATTTGGAAGCTGCCAGGAAATTCTATGAAGAGCCTCGGCTTGACCCAGGTCGGCCTAATATAGTTGAGAATACTGACTTATTTGAGTGAAAAGGACTAGAACCATGATCTTGGTATATAATACTCTTTTTAATATAATTAAGAGTGATAGTCGTTTTTCATTTCCATTACTTCTGTCATTTTAGCAGCTACCTTCTTAGAGCTTCTAGTGGAGAGAGACGCGATGCCTTCCAAGCAGGATAGACTCCTGCGGCTAAACTTAAAGAAAGGGAGAGAAACCAGACACTCAAAAGATCATTTGGAAGAAAGATGGGAGCAAAATGGGTAGCTCCCCCTCCTGATCCTGGTGGTGATCCTCCGCCTCCTGCTCCCAGAGTGCCAGATGTTAGTATATAGGCTCCAACAACACCTGTAAATAATCCTAGTGTTGAGCCTAAAAGACCGATAATTAGAGCCTCACTTAGAAACAATGCAAGAATGAACCTACTCTTTGCTCCAATAGCCTTCATAGTTCCAATTTCTTTTATTCTCTCATTAACCGATGTATACAGGGTAGTAATAATTCCTACAGCTCCTACAAGTAGTGCAATAAATGCTATACCTGCTTGAAATGAACTATTTCCTCCCTGAGCCCCCTGTATTGTTTTAAGAATAGCTTTGGGAGTTGTAACTCCAATATTGTTACTCCCATATAGATTTATAATTTCCTGTTGAACAGCATTAACATAAGCTCCAGAAAGTGCAATTACTGCCATTTGATCATACTTTCCTCCTTTTTTAAATAATGAATTGCCAGTTGGTATATTGATTATAACTGATCTATCTATGTAGGTATTACCTGAGGACTCCATTATTGCACTTATCACAAAACTTCTAGATTGTTGTTGCAGCTTTCCAGTTCTAGGGTCAGCAAAGGAATAGGTTGCTTTGATATTCTGGCCAACCATTACAAAGCCTGTCTTTCCTGGTGGATTTGCTATAGTATCACCTACAATCATACTAGATGGGTTGTTTTCTTGTATTGACGAACCAGGTACTAGCTCCAATGATGGACTAATCAAATGAAGTTTCGATGGATCTATTGAAAGGACAGGAGTGGTTAATATATTTCCTTGAGCGTTAAGCTCAAACTGACCTTGATATGAAGGAAGAACATCTTGAACATATGGAAGCGATTTTATTCTACTTACTACCTCGGAATTAAAAATTATAGTAGGTGGTGGCGAAGGTCCTCCACGAAAATTAATTTGGCCCGGAGTGACAAACAGTACATTGGGTGCCAAGATACTTAATTGCTTATTAATAAGACTAGCCACACCTGCACTCATCCCATCAAGCGCAATCATTAAACCGCCTCCAGCAACAACCATCAATATCGTCAAAATAGATCTAGCTTTTCTTTCCCTTAGGGCATCAAAAGATAGGATGAATATTTGTTTGAGGTTTCTATGAGAATGCTTCTTTTTATGTTCTTTTTTATGAATTGTAGAAACAGGAGATATTTTCTCTAGTTTTGTTGCCGATACACTTTCTTCATCCTTGCGTGTATCTTCTTTAATGCTCAACTTTATCAATGTCCCCAATCATATTGGTGTCTCTCCTTTGATAAGTATCGGCCCTTCTGCTGCAGCTACTAGAAAAAGATAGTGTGTTATCATATTCTTATTTTACTGATCCTCAATGGAAACAGCATTAACTTCTTCTACAGCCTTTTTTACTGGATGTTTATCATCGAAATGCCACCTGGTCAATTCGCAATCGTGATCTTTTATCAAATATACTGGATGTATATTTGATTTATATGGATAATAACTTTTTCTCAATTGGGCTAGTAACGAAACTCCCACACACACGCGTTTGTTATGGCAGCTAGATCAAAAGGCTCGGGCGGTTTGCAATTCGGATCTACAGTACCCATCTGAGAATAGCCCAGGTAATGGTTTACCTCCTTATTCTTATAATACCACTTTCTGACAGCAACCTCGAAACCAATTATTTGTTCTTGCTGGTTCGTGTATTGTTTGTTCAACTTCATTCTTGTTATCACTTCCGCCAGTACTATTTCTTATAACTTCCAAGATTCCATAAGCCAAATACTTCCAATTACCATCTACCAATTCTCTTTTAATTACAGGAATTCTGTCACATTCATCACAGTAAGATACGAACTTTCTCTTCCAACCCTTATCATAGTAAACTGACTGATTGAGTACAGCCAGGCGGCCAAGCAATAGACGGGTGCAAGGGCCTCACAAAGAAAAGTCCAGACAATGCACTAAAGAAATCTCGTAACATAATGATGGCCGCTACTTTCAACTATTGCATGACACATACGTTTGCCAAAAGAATATAATGAAAGATTTTCACAAAATAACTATGAATAATTTTACTGCACTCACTGGCTTCATGGGGATCTGAATGAAATCAGCAGGAAGTTTAGGCACGACAAAGAAAAAGAAGATAATAGCGATTGCAGCGACTATGACAAGTATTAGAACCATAGATTTGAAGTTCAACATATTATAAATATAAATAGAAAGTGCGATTACAAAAACATGTTTGTTAACCTATAATTTTTTGGCCCTTAATGTAGAATTGGTTTTTATCTCTAACTCTAAAGCTTATTTCTCAATTACCGGTTCTAATCAGGACAAGCTTATCGATTCCATACCTCACCAGGTCGTCCAGGTGTATTCTTTTTACTATTCTTACTTTTTCTTAAAATCTAAAGATAATTTTATGCGGCCTAAAAGTCACCAAATCCTCCACCATCAAATCCTCCAAAGTCTCCTCCTCCAGTATCAACTGTATCTCCAACGTCACTACCTGCTGATTGGCTACTACTGCCGTCTGCGGAAGCACCACTAGTATCTGTCTCAGCTGCTCCTCCGCCTCCGCTATCTGCAGCCACTTGACTTTCCATTGGATTCAATGTCATCCCCATCATAGACATCATAGATGTAAAGAATAGTGCATTCATAATACCAGATAATAACATAAATGGTATCCATGATCTGTTGTTATCAGAATCCATATACCTTTGTAGTTGGGTAGTGTTGCCATTCCTCTGCCATTGTGTTAACTGTTCAGCCTCTTGCTGTAACTCTTGCTTCTTTGAGTTTAGCATTCTCATACCGGTGTCAGTTATTTTTATTTCTATTTTTTTGCCCCCAAAGAATCGCCTCTTCTTTTCCTCCTTGGTTACTAGTCTCTGTAACGATAGATCATTTACAACAATCTCTACTTCCCCTCTTGGTAATCTTGTAGCTTCTGCTATTCTGTCAACTTCTTTAATGCCCCTAGCTATAGCATCTAACACCATGAAATGACTTGGATTGTTGTTTTTTTCGCGCCCAGAACTTGTATCTGATGAGTCATCACTCATGTTACTATTACGACCATACATTATACCTTGACGATATTAAATATTGTGCATTAAATAGTTTCATCAACGGGCTACAACTACTACCGCTAACTTGGTCATCATTGTTAGAGTCGCGGGTGTTATTGTTTTATTGTGTGATGCTACTTTCGTACACCACAGGTATATGTTAGAAAGCAGACATTAATGTTGTTATCCATTTTCATATTTTATCATAAAGTTCAAAGCCATCCATTTCTCATTTTAATATCAACCAGCAATAGATCGTATGAACCAAGTTTAAAATTCTCCTACATTGACGTAGGACTTTCAAATGTCTGGACCTCAAATCCATTACCTATCAATAAAAAACTAAGTTGAGAAAAAATGTTAATGTATTTGATGTTCTTGGCAATGATTGCAGTTGCACTTTTTTTCATAGTCTGATTCTTTGGATTCTTCATTATTTGGCTTTCCATTATCAGTCTCAGTCATGATACTTTTTATTTCATTTCCATTACAAAACATTAAACATCAAGTGTAACCACATTTATTCACAACAGCATGTGTCCCTCAAAATTTAGTCATTTGAAAGTTCGTTGCGAATGGGCAGCTAACGGCAGTCCAACTGATATTGAATATCATGACAACGAGTGGGGTGTTCCAGTCCACGGCGATAGGAAGCTATTTGAGTTCTTGCTACTTGAATCAGCCCAAGCTGGCCTAAATTGGTCGCTTATACTCAAGAAGCGAGAAGGATATAGGAAAGCATTTGACAATTTTGATGCAAATATAGTTGCCTGTTATGATCAAAGGAGGATTCAACAGCTACTCTCTAATCCATCTATCATAAGAAATAGATTGAAGATAGAGTCTGCTATAAGGAATGCGAGAGCTTTTATAAAAGTACAACAAGAATTTGGGAGCTTTGATTCATATCTTTGGAATTTCGTCGATGGAAAACCGAAACTTAACGAGTGGTCTAACTGGATGCAAGTTCCTTCAAGTACTGAAACATCTGACAAATTAAGCAAGGATCTAAAGAAAAGAGGCTTTGTATTCATAGGATCTACGACTTGTTATTCTATCATGCAGGCTGTGGGATTGGTAAACGATCATACTATCAATTGTTTTAGGTATAAAGACCTCATATGATGAAAGATTTCAGGGGATCACCACGTGATTGCTATCCTTCATATTCAGTGACTAAAGCAAAGGTCGAAACCTAGAATCCCTTGAAGCTGGTGAAGGCAAGTCAAAACATATGACACACAATGGATTAATAGCACATCTTTATACACAAACTGCAGAAGGATTATAGAAAAGATGAAGGTATCCAAGCTATGACGTTTCAAACAATTACAACCACGGTCCTATCAAAAGACGGTGTGGTAGAATATCATACAAACGTAATACCTTCTGGATATTTCAATTCCGTATTACAAAATGTAGCGTGGAAAAATGATGAGGTTGTAATCTTTGGTAAACATATTACTACTAAAAGACAGGTCGCATGGTACGGCGAAGGTGACTATACCTACTCTAATACAACAAAGAAGCCATTGGCTTGGACTCTTGAACTATTAGAATTGAAGGAGATAGTTGAGAGTTTGGCAGGTACAAAATTTAATTCCTGTCTGCTGAACTTGTATCATGATGGGAATGAGGGTATAGCTTGGCATAGTGACGATGAGAAAGAACTAGGGGATGTTATAGCATCGATTAGTTTGGGCGCGGCCCGTAGGTTTCTATTTAAACATAAACAGACTAAAGAGGCGGTGGAGCTGATGTTGGAATCGGGTAGTGTTCTTGTAATGAAAGGTGATACACAAAAGAATTGGTTACATAGTCTTCCAAAATCTACACGAGTTACAGAACCTAGAATAAATCTTACTTTCAGGCGTATAAAGAAATGAAATGGTTGCTAATGCATTAAACACTAAAAATACAGTTCATGAACCTACTCTCCAACGATGAATCAAGTCCCTCCTGTTCAAATTGCGAGTGAAACTTTCATTTGATTTGATATGTTAATAGTATTCACTTCACTGCAGATTGACTGCTGTTGGGTGACCTTTTCTGCCAAGCAAAAAACATGAAGAGGAAAGGAATGGTCATGACAGCGGTTGTAATAAAGATAGGCTGAAATGATGTTGGATCAATTTTGATTCCAAAAAGTTGTAAAAA
>WNFX01004838.1_pt1 | contig 19554 bp, 15 predicted proteins | sample 5400111 | NCBI WGS metagenome assembly WNFX01 (sample SAMN13153363, study PRJNA577476) | soil metagenome | isolation source: 40 cm soil or saprolite under grassland replicate 1 | place: USA:California | collected 2016-06-15 | reverse complement strand
GTCATGCCTATCGGACCGAGTTTCAACGCGACCGCGCTCGCATTATTCACTCGCGCGCATTTCGCCGGCTCGAATACAAGACGCAGGTTTTCCTAAATGGCACGGGCGATCATTTGCGCACGCGGCTGACCCATTCAATTGAGGTGGCGTCGATCAGTCGCACGATCGCGCGGGCGTTATCGTTGAATGAAGATCTGGCCGAAGCAATTGCGCTCGCGCACGATCTCGGGCACACGCCGTTTGGCCATTCCGGGGAAGAGATTTTGGCGGAATGCATGCGCGAAAACGGTGGTTTCGAGCATAACCGGCAAAGCTTGCGCGTGGTCGAGTTGCTCGAAGCCGCGTATCCGGATTTCGCCGGGCTCAATCTGACGTTCGAAGTGCGGGAAGGTTTGCAAAAGCATCAGGCGTTTTACGAGCCGGCGGAGCCGAGTGAGGAGAAGTATCTTTGTCCGTCGCTCGAGGCTCAAATCGCAAACCTCGCGGACGAAATTACTTATTATAGCCACGATCTCGACGATGCGGTCGATTTTCAAATTCTCGATTCCGGGCAACTGGAAGAAGATGACGTGTGGCGGCGCAGCCAACGCGCGGTCCTGTCGCGCTACCCGGAGGTGCGTGAGCCCGAACTGCATAAATTGATCATCCGCGACATTATCGACGTGCAGGTGCGGGATGTGATCACAACCAGCGCAAAATCGATTGTCGATGTTGGCGTGCAAAGCGCCGATGATGTGCGCAAGCAACCGGCGCCGCTCATTCGCTACAGCGACGAATTGCGCGAAGCGAATCGGGCGCTGCGCAAATTTCTGTATCAAAATGTCTATTATCACCCGCGCGTCGCGGAAGTGAACCGGCGCGCGTGCGAGATGTTGCGGAAGGTTTTCGAAAGCTACATTGTCGATCCGAGCCGGCTCGGCGAGACGGCCGCGAAGCGAATAGAGGGAGAAGGATTGCATCGCACGGTCTGCGATTACATCGCGGGCATGACCGACCGATATTTAATGGAAGAATACGCCCGTTTAGGAGGCAGGGATGCATCTCTGGGAGGTCTGTCGAACTAATCAGACGCTGTCGGAGAATCCAAAGCGATCCTTTGGAAATAAAAGGGTTCGCAAAATAATTGGCAAAGTCCGGCGATATTGCTTGTCTACTCGTGAACTGCATGCGAATATTGGCAAGTTTATTCCGTATTAAATCGGATTGACGCAACGCGAGGGAATGGTTTTACTATCAACTCGCGTCACCAAAACGCAAAGTCAGAACGACCATCACCACACCAAAAAGTTATGAGAAAATTCTTCGCAGCATCCTTAATCCTCTCTTCCGTAGCGCTGACCATTGTCGGTCTCGCTGCGCCATCGGCCCGATCGACACTTAAAGGAAGCAAACCGGATTGGGCTACGCCCCAAAATTATACCGGGGCGGCCAAATCAAGTGACCAGTTAGGATTCCGCGTTTATCTGGGATGGAACAATCCTTCGGGTGCCGAGGCGCTCGCCAAGGCGGTATCCGATCCGCGCAGTAAGTCGTACCGCAAGTACCTGACGCCTGCCCAGTTTCGCTCGCAGTTCGCCCCAACCCAATCGCAAGTAGCCTCAGTCCAGTCGTGGTTACAGAGCCAGGGCTTTACCCTGGTCTATACGCCGCAGAACAACCATTACGTTTCGGCGCAGGGAAGTGTTGGGCAGGCGCAAGCCGCGTTCGGTGCCAGCTTTGGCAAGTACAAGACTCAAGGACTAACGCTCCGCTCTCCGTCCGCGGATGTATCTATCCCCAGTTCGCTGAGTGTCTTGGTTAGCGCGGTTGTCGGGCTCGATCAAAGCTACGAGTTTATCCATCCGAATACCGCCGTGGACGGCAATGCGCCACCGAGCGCCGGTTTCAGGAACGCGCCTCCGCTCTCGGCCTACTGGGCGGAGCTTACGTCACCGTATGCTTACCCGGCTGGCTTTACTACCGTTGTCCCTCCCGCCTCCGCGACCGATGCGCCGTGGACCATTAAGGGACATACCCCTGCGCAGATCAAGGGCGCATACAGCATCTCTCCCAGTTATGATGGCACGGGCCAAACGGTCGCTATTATTGATGCTTACGCATCGCCGACCATCCTCCAGGACGCCAACCAGTGGTCCACCAATCGCGGGATTCCGCAGTTCGGGACGGCTGGCGGCGGCACCCTCACCCAAGTTGTGGCGCCCGGTACATACAACGTGAACGACAACCGCGCGCAGAGCCCGACCGGTTGGTACGGCGAGGAGACCCTCGACGTCGAGGCTGTCCACGGCATGGCGCCCAACGCCAACGTCGTTTACGTCGGCGCGCCGAATAACTACCAGGACCTGGACGCGGCGATGAACCACGTGGTAGACAACCACCTCGCGCAGATCGTCTCGAACTCCTACGGCTTTCACGGGGAAAACCTGCCATTTGGGTTTATCAAGCCGCTGAATGACACGTTTATCCAGGGAGCGATCGAAGGCATTGGCATCTATTTCTCGTCGGGTGACAGCGGCGACGAGACGTCGGTGCTTGCGTATGCGGCAGCGGACTGGCCCGCCTCAAGTCCGTGGGTGACAGCGGTTGGCGGCACGAGTCTGGGCGTTAGCATGACAAACACCCGTGCGGTAGAGACCGGCTGGGGCAGGAGCAATTACAACTGCAACCAGACAACGTTTGTGTGCGGCCGCACGGCGTACATCGACGGCGGAGGCGGTGGCGTTAGCTGCCTCTTCTCGCGCCCCTCCTACCAGTCGGCGCTGACGATCACGGCGGACTCGAGCTCGCTGTGCTCCGGCTTCGCCGGACGGGCGGTGCCTGACGTAGCGGCGCTCGGCGACCCAGACGCGGGCTTTCTCGTCGGCCAAACGCAGACTTTTCCCACAACGTGCAATCCCGGTGGCGCGTCTTATGACGAATATCGCATCGGCGGGACGAGTCTCTCGTGCCCAATCATTGCTGGGATCATGGCGCTGTCGGACCAGAAAGCCGGCTCTGCGCATGGCTTTGCCAATCCATTCTTCTATGCTAACCCGGGCAAGTTTACTGACATTACGTCCGTCAAGACCGCGATCGCGCGCGCAAACTTTGTCAATAGCGTTGACGACTGCAGCGGCATCGTGCACCGACTTCGAACGTTCGATGATTATTCCGGATCACCGACGCAGTCCACGGGCACGGGGTGGGATAACGTGACGGGTCTGGGCGTGCCCAACGACATACCTTAATCGGGCAGTAGCCTTCCTGATTAAAATAATCGCAAAATAGTCCTGCAAACAGGGACGCGGACCACCGCGTCCCTGTTTTTGTACGCGCGCCTGGCGAGTTAAAATTTGACTGAGTTCAGCGCGGGGGATGAAAGCCAAACTCGGCCTGGAGATCGCCCCACAGCCAGTCAACAAACCAGTCCTTCTGGATCGATCGTGCTTGAGCAGTCGCGAGCGCTTCGGCTTTTTCTACGCTCCCGTTCAAACAATAGAGATACGTGAGCAGGAAGAAGTCATTTGTGTTCGAGAAGCCACGCTCCTTCTCGCGCTCGAGGAGGTAAATGGCGCCGTTGAAATCCCGGCGGGCCAGCGTCCCTGCGATGAGATCGTGTAACGCCTCAGCTGGTAAAGAAGTTGAGTTAGCCGCGAATTTCTCGGCGAGCGAGAGACGCCACTCGTCGCTGTTCTGGACGGCCAGAACTGGCGTTCGCAACTTTGTATGCCGTAAATAGAGATCGAGTTCAGACAACCAATTACTTCCCGATAGTTCCGAGAGAAATCGCGTTTCACGGACAAGAAAGAACAGTTCGAGCGAATTTTTCCATTCGTTAGGCCAAACTTTGTCGATCAAAGAGGAGGAAAGGAAATGACGGCGAGCAGCCCCTCTTTCCAGGTAATTGTAGGCAAAGTGAAATGCGGTTTCCAGCTTGGGATGCACGTCCGTCAGGCGCTTTGGATAAAAATCAGTCAATGGTTGAACGCCTTGGGTGATCCGGTCGATCTCCTCGCCATCCATCAGAAACAAAGTCGACATCTGCTCTGGAGTTTCAATGCCGATCCGTTCCAGATCCAAGCGCGTTTTTGGATCGCCCCAGAGTGCGTGTTCCGACTTTTCGTCAGGCTTGGTCAACGACCCTTTGATTCCCATCATGATCCATTCGAGGTCGCTGGTCGCCCAAACGGATGCATTCGGGAAAACATTACGAAATGCGCGAAGAATGGCTTTCGTTTCGTCCGTTGTCAGCTGATAAATTGGCAGCCAGAAGGTCGCGATCCCGCCGTTCTTTAAGCGACCGTTCATCAGCGCAAAAAACTGTTGGGTGTAGAGGTTGATGGTCCCGGCCACCTTCAGCGGAGGCGGTTCCCCGGTGATAATGTCGTAATCCTGGGGACTGGCTTGGAGAAAGAAACGGCCATCTTGGACAAAGGTCGTGACTCGAGGATCGCGTAATGGATTTGAATAACCGTCGCCGGAATAAAAGCTGGCGAGAGAAAAGACTTCTCTCGAAATATCCACGACATCGAGATGTTTGAGGCGCGCATCGCGGGTGAAGGCATCAGCGGTCACGCCCACGCCGTAACAAATCAGCAATGCATTTTCGCTCTCGGGGCGAAGCACCAGCGGCAGGTAGGCAAACAATCGCATGTAGCGCTGACTGCGCGGCAACGTGCCGGACATCGAGTAAGCGTTCGTAACCAGCCGGTAGTAATAAGGTTCGCCGAAAACATCGCGACGCAGCAGCTGAATGGTATCGGCCGTGCCTTCTATCTTTTTTATTAAACGGGAGCCGTCGGCCTCGAACGGGCGACGGGCATTGGCGAAATGGATTTCGGCGCGCCGATAAGGAAAGACCGCGATGATCAGGACAAAGACCGCGCTCAGCCCAAGCAGTGCGATTCCGAACGGTTGACGGAAAGACCAACTCGCTTTTTCGCTGGCAAGGATTGCCACTCCAGCGTAAGCGGCCGCAGACAAGATCAAACTCGATTGAAAACCGATCCACGGCAACAAAACGAAACCGGCGAGCAACGGACCGAGAGCAGCCCCAGCCGTGTTGAATAAAATTGTCAGACCGGCGCTATTCATTCGGTTTGAGACTTCCTGTTGAACGCAGGCCAGAAGGGTCGGGAAAAGAATTCCCGACAGAAACGAAACGGGGAACATTAAGGCTAGCGAGAGCGACACGATCTGCTGCCAGGACTCGATGTGGAATGCGTTTATATCTGCCTGAGGAGCCGGCACCGGAAAAAAAACATAAGAGAGAAGTGTCCCAATAGCGGCGAGCAATAGAATAATCGGAAGCAGTTTTTGCGGCGAGGCGAGGCGGCGTGGAATTATGCTCGAAACGAGGCCACCGAGGCCAATCCCAAGTAAGACGACGGCGAGCATGACGGAGAAAGCCGTAGAGGTTGATGCGACATACAAACGGAGGAAGCGGAACCAAATTACTTCGAGCCCGAGAAGAAGAGCGCCGGCTCCCATGCTCAGAAGAAGCAATCTCCATGGCGACCGAACGCCTAATGAAAGCCGCCATCGGCGTTTCGGAATTTGCCCGGCTTCGACTGGTTCTGCACCGGAGAACAGCCACGCTGTTCCCGCTGCGACACAGCTCACACAGCTTGCCGTTAATCCTGTGCCAAACAGTCCGCATGCTTTGACTAGAAAAGCTTCGCCTAACAATGCGCCGGCCACCGCGCCTAAGGTGTTAAATCCGTAGAGAAGACCGATGCTTTGTCCGAACTCCCGACGCTGCAAAAGCGGATCTTCAAGCAAGACCGGAAGGCTAAGACCCATAGCGGTCGTGGGAATAAGCAAAATAAAAAAAGAAACCGTGAAGCGGAGAACATTCAGCAGACCCTGGTGATCCCAGAAAGCCTGAAAAACGGGCCGCATCCATTCTCCGAGATGAGGAAGTCCAAAAACAAGCGTGCTGCCGCAGACCGCGACAATTATTTCTAATCCGGCATAAATTCGGAGGGGGCGCCATTGCCGAATCGTAACTGATGCGGCGATCGCGCTTCCAAGAGCAAGTCCCGCCATAAAACTCGACAGAACCAAAGCGGCGGACCAAACCGAATTTCCGAAAGCCAAACCGCTTAGCCGGAGCCAAAGCGTTTGAAAAAGAAGAGCGCTACTTCCAGACAAAAAAAGAATGCCAGAGAGGATGGCGGTGCGCACTGCCGAACGTGCAGTGCTGCGCTATGCGCCGCAAGAGCAATGCTGCATCCTAAGCCGCGGCGGTGCCAATTTCATCGAGCAAATATTGAATGATAAGGCGGAGGCGTTGATTGAGGGCGAGTTCTTCGAGGACCTGCTGGCGCCGTAACGGGTCGTTGATGAACGTCGAAGCCATCAGATCGGCCAGCATTTCCAAATCGTTTAAATCGGAAAGATAACGATCGACTTTTCTCGGCAGCTCGCGTCCTTTCGTTCTTAATTTTGCGTCGAATCAAGCCGACAGTGGCGAGATGAAAAAAATCTTCCGGGGCATGCCATTCCGGGCAGCTTGGTTTGATGAGCGCAACGCAAAACATGCGCTGACGATGGAGCGCGTGGTCAAGCATTTGGCGATAACGCGCCTCGAAAATGTAAAGCGGGAGAAGCGCGTGCGGGAAAAGGACAGCACCGGGCAAAGGCATTACCGGGACGCGATCGGGCAGCTTCATCAAATACAAACGTTCAACGTTGAACGCTCAACGTCCAACGTTGAATGGCGCGGAGGGACGGCTGTCCGGGAAATGAAGGGCGGCCGATGTGCGCATAATTTAAAACGGAACCACGTTGCATAAGTGCGAGCCGGGATTTGGCGCCGAGTTTACCGATGCCCATCGCGCTTACCGCAAGATCGGCATGTTGTTCCTCGAAAAAATCCAACAGGCGCTGGAGCTGCGTCTGGCGGTCGGTCCGGGTCGCGATCTTGAAAACACCCGCGCCGGCCTCGGATGCAGCGCGCGCTTTCGTTCGCATTCGCGGGATACTCGGCGTCTGTTTCAAGTCATGGTATGAAATAATCAGGCCGATTTTTTTGGCGCGGGCTTGGCGATGGATGGATCGGAGCTCGCGGAGTGCGCGCAATTCGATGTCGACGTAGGAAGCGCGATCGAGAAATCGGGACAGCAGCGCTGCTCGTTGGGCCGCACCCAATTTGTTTGCACCGCCTTCCAAGGGATGACGCGCGGTGATAATGATCGGCGCTCGTAATTTTGTGATCGTATTTTCGACTTCCGGGAGATGGTTGATCAAATGATCCAGCCGTAGCTCGAACAAGTCGGGTGGCGCAGACATACGCTGAGCAAAGCGAAGATTGGCCCGCGTCAGAATAATGCCAACGATTCCGAAGCGGCCGGTTCGACTGTTCACGAATCTGCGCATCGGCATAGTTAAACCGCCGAGCGTACTATATAAGAGAGACAAAAGCTAAGGCGGCGGCGCGTAAGACAGAAGCATCCGCTCGACGTACTTGGCCAGGATATCGAACTCCACATTAATTAAATCGCCGGGTTTTGCGCTCGCGAGATTGGTTTGTTGTTTTGTATGGGGAATGACCCAAACGGCGAAGCTTTCCGGGAAGACTTCGGCAATCGTAAAGCTGATTCCGTTGAGAGCGATCGAGCCTTTGCGAAGTACGTAACGGGCGAATTGAGCGGCTAGTTCGATCTCGAGTCGATCATCATTGCCGGTTTGTTCAAACGACATAATCTGCGCTGCGCAATCGATGTGGCCTTGGACAAAATGTCCGCCGATGCGGCCGTCGGCAGCTAAAGCACGCTCGAGATTGACCGGAGTGTCGCGCCGAAGTGTTTTCAGATTTGTGCGATCAAATGTTTCCCCGAGAATATCGAAGACAAGGCGATCCCCATCGCGGGCACTGAGTGTCAGACAACAGCCATCCACAGCAACGCTGTCGCCAATCCGAATCCCTTTTGCGAGACGTGGTGCCGCGATTTCTAATTGCGTGCGGTGGATCGCAAATACGCTGCCGACTTCTTCGACAAGACCGGTGAACATCGATCAACTTTTAGCCACGCAACGTCACCCAGCAAACGAGCAAAAATACGGGCAACAGGATCGGAATGGAAAACTTCACGACAAATCCAATAAAACCCGGCGGGCGCATTTTCTGTTGCTCGGCAATCGCCTTGATCATGAAATTCGGACTATTGCCTATATAAGTGACGGCTCCGAACAAAACGGCGCCCATGGAAATGGCAGCCATCTCGGCTTCGCCGCTGGCAAGGAATTTTCGCACCCCGACGGGATCTTCGAGGCTGAGGCCGGAGCGCCCCAGCGCGTTGGCCAGGAACGTGAGGTAAGTCGGCGCATTGTCGAGAACCGCGGATAATCCACCGGTCATCCAGTAAAATTTTGCGGGCGTATCAATGCCCAGATCGCGGGCGTGGAGATGCATGTAATCGAGGACGGGAACCATCGTAAGAAAAATCCCAAAGAAGAGCCAGCCGACCTCCTTAAGAGGAGCAAATGAAAACTCATTGGCCGCATAGACACTTTTCGGGGTTGCGCAATACGAACCAACGGCGGCCGCAAGCATGATCGCTTCGCGCAAGAAAGGCGGGTGCTCGATGAAAACCGCGCCGAGAATGATCCCGAGAAAGAAAATATTCCGCAACCCCTCGATGCCGATCTTGCGGGCGCCGGTTTCTTCTTCAGGAATGGTCTCCGACGCGCGGCCATAATTACGTCGGTCGAGGATGTAAAAAATCAAAAGAAGACTGAACAGCGCAACTGACCAGGGCAGCCAGCAATGCTCAATCATCCACCAAAAGGGTACGCCTTTTATGTAACCAAGAAAAAGCGGCGGCCCGATCGGGACGAGTCCGCCGCCCAGGTTGCTGACCAGAAAAATAAAGAACGCCGTGTGCAAACCGGTGTAGCGATATTTGTTCGTTCGAATCCAGGGGCGAATGAAAAGAATCGACGCACCGGTCGTTCCGAGAATGTTTCCGGTGATCGTGGCGAGAAAAAGAAAAGCGCAGTTAAAAGATGGAGTCGCTTTTCCGCGGATGTGGAGATGAATTCCGCCCGCGACAATGAACAGCGAGCCAACTAATGCCATGAAACGGATGTAATCGGTGCATTCGCGCACGATTGGTTCGGGCTGCCGGATGCCGAAAAGATAATAGGCAGCTGTGGTCACCGCGAGAAAGAGAGCAACCAGATGATAGTGGCGCTCCCAGTGATGTTTTAGAACCAACGGCAGAAACGCAATGCCGAGGAGGAGCGCAGCGAACGGGAGCATGCTGAGCGGATGCGGCGCGGTGATTGGAATTGAGACCGCCAGAATCGTCATTGAGCAACGTTGAAGATTAGGTGGGCACACTCCAAGTCCGCAGTTCGACAATTGTATTAAAAGGGGTGCACTCGGTTTTTATCGAGATTGGTGTGAAACCTGCGGCTTTTTGGGCGCCGGCAGGGGCAAAAAAAGTTGATTTTTTTGCTAGGCAACGGCTGGCGAATCCGATAAAAACGGCCAGAAACAGGAGCTCTGGCGACAAACGTTCGGCCCTGCCCGTTCAAAATATTTTAAAAAAAGTGAAAAAAAGTCTTGTCAGACCTCACAAACTTGCTTAATCCCTACCGCTAAACCTAACCAAACCCATGGAGAAACCAATGATTAGAAACGTATTCAAAACGTTAGGATCCATCCGCACGGCATTTGTCGTTGCCACTGGAATTCCTTTCCTTATTGCCACGAGCGCATTTGCTCAGAACCCGCCACCGCCACCGCCGACGGGCGCGGCACCGGCTCCGGGCACCCAAGCCGAAGTCGAGCGCGTGATTGTGACCGGTTCGAATATTCCGACGGCGGAGGAAGTCGGTGCCAATCCGGTTTTGAATCTCAATCGCGACCTAATTAACAAGTCCGGCGAACGCAACACGGAACAGCTGCTCAAGGATCTGCCGATAGCGAATGCGAGCAGCGTTCCCGTGCAAAACAACGGCACGAGCCAGGGCGGTCCGGCAGGGACGGCCTCGGTTTCGCTGCGCGGTTTCGATGTCAGCGCCACGCTCGTTCTTGTCGATGGCCGCCGTGTCGTGGGGTTTCCAGGTAGCGGTTTCATCGATTTGCTCACCATTCCGCTTACAGCCGTTCAGAGCATCGAAGTTCTGAAAGACGGCGCGTCTGCCACCTACGGGGCGGATGCGATTGCCGGCGTTATCAACATCAAGCTGTATAAGGATTATCGTGGTGCCCAGTTGACTCTCGAATACGGCAACACCCTGGATAAGGACGCCGGTCTCTACAACGGCGACATTCTCTTCGGAGTTGGCGACGACAAGATGAGCATCACCGGTGACATCTGGTTCTATCACCATAACTCGATGTTCAATCGTGACCGCGGCAACTCCGATAAGCCGCCGTTCTTGAGCTCAAACAACACCCCGTGGAACTTTCAGTTGAGCCAAGAGGTCATCATCGCCGCTGGCGGGACGCCCTTCCCCACCACAAACCCCAAAGAATTTGGGACTCCGCCGAACGGTACCCTCGGAACGACCCCACCTAGCGACTGGATCTTCTTTCGCCGGCGTGTCAGGGCGTCGGGCGGTTTGCTCCCTGGGTTTAACTTCAACGCCTTCTCCAGTTCTTTCCCGGAGCAGGAACGCTGGGGGGGTTATGCAGCGTTTAACGAGAAGATCTGCGACGATCAACTCCAGATTTACGGCGATTTTTACTATAACGACGTGAAGTCGCACGACGAACTTGCGCCGAACGCCACCAATGATTTCATAACCAAGGGCCAGGGCACAATCGCCGTCCCGCCCAATCATCCTTTCGCTCTCGACGCGAATGGTGTTCAGATCACACCTCCAAACACTCCGACCGCGTCGGAAGTTGGCCTTCCGGTGGGTGCGTTCAATCCGTTTAATCCGTTTCAGCAGATTATTTCGGGCGGCACTCGGGCGCGTCTGGCCGACTTCGGCAACCGCTTATTTGATAACGAGAACGAAGCCTGGCTCACCACCCTTGGGGTGAAGGGCGACAAGCTCTTTGACGGAAGCTGGGGCTACGATGCCGCATTCCGGTATAGTCAAATCTTGAATATTTCCCGGACCCAAGACGTAAATGTTGTCCGCTTCAATCAGATTATGAACGCGAACGACGCGATCTTTGATCCGAATTCATCGGTGTTTATCGGAACGACGATCCCGTACAATCCGTTCGGGCAGCCTCTTCAACATCCGATCGCAGCCAACGCCGCGACGATAGACTACGCGACGATGTTCCGGAGAGACCTGAACCAATCCAAACTAGCGTCGCTGGACGGGAACGTTTATACGACGGACCTGTTTGATTTGCCCGCCGGCGGGGTGGGGTTGGCCTTTGGCGGCGGCTGGCGTCGTGAAAGTTTATTTCTCAGCCCTGACGACCAGGGTCGCTTGAAGCAGGAGGCCGGTGTTGGCCAATCGTTTCGTACTCAGGCCGGACGCAAGGATTGGGATTTCTATACCGAAGTGTTGGTTCCAATCTTTAGTCCCTCGATGGGCATTCCGGTGTTCCACTCCCTGGAGATCACCGGGGCAGACCGGGTCGAGGTTTTCCGGAACAACGACACCAATGCCTTGGTGCCCAAAGTGGGCGTGCGCTGGCAGCCATTTGACGAACAACTGACCATTCGCAGCACCTGGGGCGAAGGTTTCCTCGAACCCAGCCTGTTTCAGTTCTTCGGTGGGCCAGCCTTTACGTTGGCGTCGACACACTTGCCCGGGGGCGCTGCGCAGCCAGAAACGACCGAAGAAATTGATCCCAATCCGAACTTAAAACCGGAAGATTCGCGCGAGTGGACCGGCGGTATTGTTTATACGCCGAAGTGGATCACGAACTTTATCCCGAACAGTACCCTGACGTTGTCGGTTGACCTGTGGGACATCGAGCGAAATGGCGTTGTGGTGATCCCTGGTGCGCAGGAAGTGGTTAGCCGCTTTTTATCAGGCACACTGAATCCCGGAGAAGAGGTCGATGTTGATACAGCATCGCAGACCGTCACCTTCGTCAAGAACCTGTACCAGAACGCGGGCCGTGAGAACGCGCGAGGCGCTGATTTTGGCCTTCAGTTCCAAATCCAGACTGGCTTTGGGACGTGGACCTTCTTAAATCAGTACACCTATCTGGATTCGTTTATCTTCCAGCCTTCGATCCAATCGAGGGCCAGAGAAGTGAGCGGGCGCACCAACAGTGATCCATTCGAAGGCTCATTCTTCGGTCAGACGACTGGAGGCGACGGCTGGGTTAAGTGGAAAGGGACTTCGCGGCTTGACTGGTCTGATTGGCCGTGGAAAGGCATCGGCCTGACCTGGACCCTGCATTACTTCGATGGGTTCCACGAAAAGAACAATTTCGCTGGCTCCGGAGCCCGAGAGGAGCACTGGGTCGATGGGACCTACTTCCAGGATGTGCAGCTCTACTACGAACTCATCTTCACGCCTCCGGTGGAGGCCGCGCCAGTAGCGGGGTACTCGAAGGGGGGCAAGGAAGTCATCAGCAACAAAGAAGGCAAAGCGGTTGAAAGCGCAGCGGCCTACGCCATGCCGTGCTGGCAGACTATCTTCAACAACACCCGGATAACGGTGGGTGTGAACGACATCTTTGGTGAGGATCCGCCACACGCGTCCGGGTTTGAGAACGGCAACTCGACCGGTTATCCCGGGTTCCAGTACGACAACCTTGGTCGCTTCCTCTACGTCGAGCTAAAGAAGAAGTTCTAAAATATCGCGAAGGTCAGTTTACAGAGAGGCAGTCCCGAACGCTTTCGAGGCTGCCTCTCTTGCTGTACTGATGTCGCGCATCCGAGGGAGCCACGGAGGGTCGCGAACCGCCGGCGTTTCATCGGATCATGAGGCGGCAGGCTGAACGCGCTGCGTCGACTGGAAGTCGCCTCTGGGACGGAATCTTCTTGAAACTCGGAGCGATCTACCGGGTTGAATAAATTGACCGAAGGAAAGGAAGGTATAATTTAAAATATGAAGATGCTAAAATTAGCAACGATAGGAACCTCGCTGTTGGTATTTTCCGTCATCGCCGGAGAGGCTGTTGCCTCGCCGAACGACCAGCCCGGAGACAGGTATGCGTATGTATTCGTCACCGGTTCGAGGATCCCTCAGAAAGTGAAGATTAAAACGATTGGGACCAAGACCGTTTCGCCGGTGAATGTTTACAGACGCCGGGAAATTAACCAGACAGGCCGGTTTACAACGGAGGGTGCGCTTGAGGCATTGGATCCGTCTGTTCAGGTGACTTCGGGCCGACCGATCGGGAATTGATAATTACAGCATGTTGCTTCGTGCGGCTCAGCGCCGCGCGAAGAGTTGACGCGCGGAAGCCTTTGTGGCGGCGAGTTTAGCAAATTTCTACTCCGACATAACCGACGCCACTCAATCGAACGTGTAACCAAAACGCTCGATTTCAGAGGTGAATCGCCCCCTTACCATCTCTCGCAGCTCATCGTCGTAATATTTTGAATAGTGCTCGCGGCTCGACCGATTGTAGTTTGGCAACGGGGCCCAGGGGATGGCGAGTTCCGCACAAACGGAGCGAAAGTCCGTCGCCAGGGTTTCAAATCGCATCACCCGGTCCACGTTGCTGAACGGGTCGGCATCGTCTTTTTCCAGCCGGAGATGATCGGTCGCCGACGATGTATTTGACACGAGTTTTTTAAACAACTTCCGGTCCCAATGCGCCCTTTTCCGGCTGGGTGAGAAATAAAGCGAGATCATTCGGTCCCATGGGTTTCGCACACAAGTGAACTTATAGAGGCGGCGGAACTGCTCTTCTCCCAACGCCACCCGGTACTCTGCCAGGGTCGAGTGCTTTTTGATTTGATAATTTGGATTGCGCACACCAAAGCGCTCGATCCCATCCTGGTGCGCACGGGCGCTTACAATTTCATCTTCAGAGTAGCGCCGGAGGATGCTCTGAATTGAATTACCGGCCGTTTTGTGTATGTGAACGAAAAGAAACCGTTTCTGAAATGAGATCATCGGGACGGACTTCTAAGTCATTAAGATGACTGCTACACTTGAACATCTTTGCATCAACTCGCTTTGGCCAACAGGCAAAGCCCGGTTGGGAAGAGCCCCTTATCTCGAGTCACGACCAGCTTCGGGTGGGCGATTTCATGCCGCCATCTAAGTCGTCCCTCGATTACGGCCCTCGCGATGATCATTTCGCACGAACATAAATTTATTTTTATCAAGACGGCAAAAACTGCGGGCACCAGCATCGAGGTTTTTTTGTCGCGGCAATGTGGCCCGCAAGACATCGTAACCCCGATCGCTCCTCCGGTCGAGGGACATGAGCCGCGCAATCACGAACAATCGGTTAATCCGATATCCGAGCTCCTTCAGCGACCGGAGGGATTGCGTGCTGCCTTGCGCAATGTGTTCACGCGGCGTAAGAAATTCTACAACCATATGCCGGCATGGCTTATTCAGCAGCGTGTTCCCGCTCATGTCTGGAAAAGCTACTTTAAGTTCTGCGTGGAAAGGAATCCCTGGGAGAAGGTCTTGTCCCATTATTATATGACCGCTTCCAGGGCTGGCGGGCCGCTTCCGCTCGAACAGTATCTCTCAAAAGGCCGGTTTCCCGTTAATTACTTCCGATATACCGATCGCTCGGGCGCCAGAATTATAGTTGACCGGGTCCTGCGCTACGAAAACCTCATGAACGATTTAGGAGAGGTGTTCTCGCAGCTGAATGTGCCTTTCGAAGGCAGCCTTGGCATCAGAGCCAAATCGGAATACCGGACAAACTACGCGCCGTATCAGTCTGTGTTCAACGAGGAGCAGCGCCGAATCGTAGAACAAGCCTTTGCCAGAGAGATTCAACTGCACGGGTACCGTTTTTAGATCAAATCCCTAACGACTGAAACGCAATCCGAATCGAGTGATTTCTCACAAGTATAAATGCATTTTCGTTGAGGTGCCTAAAACCGGCTCTACCAGTATAAGGGCGATCCTGGGCAAGCCGCTCCGGCCTCATCTGAATTTATGGGAGAACAAAAGACTGATGGAAAGTTACTGGACGCAACGCGGCGGAAGAAAGAATCGTCTCATGGAGTGTCTATATCTGGCCCTGCCCAAGCAGCGCAGAATCGATATCGGACGAAGGCAGTTCGAGACTTACTTTAAGTTTGGGTTTGTTCGTAATCCGTGGGACCGCGTCGTCTCTCTTTATGAACGCACCGAAGCCCAGCAGATGCGAAACGAAATGGCGTTTGATGAATTTGTCGATTGGATCCAATACAGCAGCAGCACGTGTGTTCATTCGTCCCCGCACCGATATCAACTTGACTGGTTCGTAGATCCCAATGGGAAAGTTCTGGCCGATTTTATCGGGAAGTTCGAACGGCTGGAAGAAGACTGGGCCTTTGTAGCAGAGAAGCTTGGCATTACTGAGACGTTACCGCATAGACGGGCCAGCTTAAGGACACGACACTATACGGAATATTACACGGCAAGGACGCGAGAGATCATTGCAACCAAGTTCAAGGCAGATATCGAGCATTTCGGCTATGACTTTTCTGGATCATAGCCGATCACGTTTCCGCGTGACATGAAGGCAATAGTCATGACCTGCGATAGCTACCGCCCTTTCACCGAACACATGATCCTGCGGTATAATCGGCTATGGCCGGATCACCCGTTTGTTTTCAGAATTCCCTATCAGAGGCTTCGTGGGTCCGACTCGGAGCGAATAAGATATGTAAAGGCGCCCGGAGGCACGGCTACAGACATTCCGCCATCGGTTCTGCAGTTACTCGCTGACGTCGATGATGAGGAGATGGTTTATTGGTGCGCCGACGACAAATATCCTATTCAGCTTGTGACTGATAAGATCGCTCCCCTAATATCGTATGTCCGTCAGTCTCCCGACATCAGCGGCCTCATGTTCTGTCGGTGCAGAGTGACATTAGAACGCCCCGACCTTGCGCTCTATCCGCGCGAATGGCCCATTCCTTCTGGCGATATTCTTCTTGAGCGGAGAGCGTGGTACCAAATATGGATTCATCAATTCCTCAGAGCGAAAGTGCTGCGTTATTTTTTCTCGAATATGCCAGATTTAGTCGCCAGCGCGAAGGCAATGGACACTCTAAAGGAGCATATCATTAAACTCGCCGACCATCGCTTGTTCGTGACGAAGGAAAACTTTGCTATATTCGGGGAAAGCACACAGAACGGCCGCATAACTCGCAACTGTTATGACAGCTTTCGACAAGTGGGTATTGAACTACCGCAGAAGTATCGGCGTCCCAGTCGAAAACGTGTGACAATGGGAAAGTTATAATCTCGCCTTCAGCGCGCCTAAACGGAAACGACTAAGTCAAATCCGGACTGCGAGGATGGCGCAGTCGCCGTTGTTCGGACTCGCGGGCGGCCGAAGCCTACGCCATGTCAAATCTTGAGTGTGTCGTGCACGGTTTCCTGCCAGCGGTGAATCTCACCGCCATAGCGTGAAATAACTGCGGCGTGTTGCCGGTTGGAATAGAGATTGCGCGTTTCGAGCGGGTCCTCGTTCAAATTGTATAGTTCGTTCAAATCCTTGTTCCGAAGACAGAGTTTCCAGCCATCCGGCGAAATGACCGTCCGAGTAGATTCTTCTATCGCGCGTTTGATCAAGCGGCGCGGGGCGAGCGATGTCCCCTTTTTTATCTTTGTCCGGTTTGGAGCCCACTCGATAAAAACATTCTCAGGAGGCTCGGTTTCACCCTGAATCAAACGCATTCGGCTTTTCCCCGCGCACTGACCTGGCTTTGGCTGACCCAACAAATCAATTAGCGTCGGCACGAAGTCGATATGGCTAACTGGCCGCGAAATGGTTCTGGAGCGGCGCTGGCCAGGCAATCGAATCAGGTACGGCACGCGTACGGATTCTTCGAACATCACTTCCTTTGCGAACAAATGATGTGCGCCCATCATGTCGCCGTGGTCGCTGGTATGCACGATAATGGTATCGTCAGCTAAACCGACCCGCTCCAAACAGGAAAGGATCGAACCGATGCTGCGGTCAACCAGCGTGACCAGGCCGAGATACCTCTGTTTGATGCTTCGATATTCGTCCGGAGTGATCCCAAAAAAATAAAGGTCGGACCGGCGTGTTCGATCGAGAACCGCTTCCGCTTGCTGCCATTCCCTCATCAGACGATAACGAAGAGGAATGTTGCTGCCGGGAGGCGCGGTGGCGGTAAAGTCGAGATCTACCTCGCTCAACGAGTGCTCATCATTCAATGGGCCATTGTATGGCGAGTGAGGCTCGGCAAAGGCAACGAACATGATAAATGGATCGCGATGATGTCTTTCGATGAACTCACACACGTGCTTCTCGAGAAATCGCGGTTTAGAGAGTTCGAGCGGCAGCTCGCTCAAAGCGAGCGTTGAAAAAGAACCATCCGGGTTGTCGCCTGTTAGCCCTCTCTCAATCAGGAATTTGCTGTAATCACTCACATCTTCCGTCGAGACCCACGTCTGGAATCCTCTTTGGGGGAGCGCTTCGTCGCCGAGGTGCCACTTACCGAAATATGCATTCCGGTAGTCGCTTTTCTCCAGCAACTGCGGCAGCGCCCGGAATCGCGGCTTCAGCGGGACACTATTCTTTGTAACGCCAGTGACATGTGGCCACATCCCGGTCAGGATCGAGGAGCGCGAAGGAGAACAGACCGGATGCGTTACATAAGCACGCTGGAAAATCACTGATTGCGAAGCGAGTTTACCCAGGTTAGGCGAATGAACTTTGCCATTTCCATAGCAGGCGATGGTGTCAGCCCTTTGCTGGTCGGGAAGAAAGACGATTAAGTTCGGGTTGCGGGGCAACTTAGCTGGAGACAATGCCATGGTAGGTTGAGCGGTCGATGTCGCTGATCCGTTAGAGGCGGCTTTGAGTGAAGATTGGCAAGTCAAAGGCCTTTTTCTGCGAATAGTCAACAGCAAGGTTTTGCTGCATTCGTGCTGACGAGAAAATCTTCAAGCTCCGAAGATAAGAGGATGTCCTCTCCGTTAGTTCAAGGTCTCTCGCATTAGCCGATATTCGGCCGCCGGAAAATTGGCGCACCTGTTGCTTGGAGAAAGGAGTGTGAAGATCGCTATCCTTGCCGGGTAAATTTTCCGCGGCGGCGCGAGAAAGGACGGGGGGAAGAATTGGCATAGCGGTTGCTGCATGAAACCATAATTATCATGGTTTTCATAAGCATTTCTCCGTTCACCGGAAGGAAAACTTTAGTCTTAATCGTCGGCTTGATTTGTCTCTTTTCCCTTTCCTGTTTCGCTGAATCCATTTATCTGAGTGTGAGCTCTACTCCTTATGACAAGCAAATGAGCAGAATTCGTCCTGCTCTCCTTTCCAGTCACGCTGCCGTCAAGGAAAACATCTCACTTGCCTTGGTCAATCACTGGATCGAGAACTTGCGCGAAATTCCCTACGGCTTCTCCCCGGAGTGGAAAACACCGGTCGAAGTCGAACTTGACGCCGTCGCTGATTGCAAGGGCAAGGCGGTGGCTCTTTACGACATGATGCATTCGCACGGCGCGGAAAATGTTCGCCTCGTCATCGGGAAGCGAACTGTGACAAGCCGTCGAACGCACGCCTGGGTGGAATGGAATACGAACAGTGGCGCGTACGTTCTTGATCCGACGCTTAAGTGGACGGCGTGCCGTGCTGAGGAACGCAGTGTTCGCTCCTACATCCCGTTGTATGCCTACGCGGGAGCCCGAAAGTATCGCGCGGCTGCGGCGGCGCTTTACGTGAAAAACTAAGTTTCCCCCCGTCCGGCGCTCCAAACTATTGCGTCTTCCTCCGACCCGTTCTCGGCTTTGGAACGCCGCTTAGAAGGTCGACATTCGCGCCCAGACCTACTGCGTGGTTTGCGGAATGCGGCAAGTGAGGTAAAAAACCACGCGGGCCGTAAAGTTTTTATTGCCAAAAAGAAACCGGTCGTTATTATCGTTTTTGTGGCTATGGAAATTATATGAGTCTTGGAAGTCAGCTTCTAGACACGCCCTTAAGGTGCCAGTCCCATCCCCTTGGACCTTGTCAGCTTCGGGCGTAGCACGCTCGTCAGCCTTGTTAATCAAATGACGCGACAAGCAAACACCGGCAACTAGCTTCACGCACTCTAATTTTTAAATGATGCAAACTGCCAACAAACTAGCTATGATCGGTGTCGTTCGGTATGGCTAACATTCAAGCGAGCATGAAAAAACTATTCGCAGGAACCGCGCGCACAAAATTCATCGTGGTCGCGTCGGCTTTTACTTGTCTGATTGCTATCGCCGCTTCGGCGAGCGCCGAACAATTGAAAGAAGCGCGTGTCACCCAGGTAGTGAAGGACGTTAAACTGCTGCCGAAACAAGCGGCAGCGCGCCCGGCCGTAGTCAGCGATCCTGTGCGCCCTGGCACGGCTGTGCGGACCGGCACAGAATCGCGCAGCGAATTGACTTTCACCGATCTAACCATCACCCGCCTTGGCGAGAACACGATCTTCAGTTTCAACGAAGGCACGCGGGAGATGAACCTTACCAATGGGGCGATTCTTTTTGTGGTGCCGAAAGGCTCCGGCG